>Ga0334884_1005134_pt1 | contig 12762 bp, 8 predicted proteins | sample GraSluR1_MG_7_FD_207215 | JGI IMG/M metagenome (GOLD analysis project Ga0334884, IMG submission 207215) | Sludge microbial communities from methane-producing bioreactor in Wageningen University, Netherlands - Granular Sludge_12_05 R1 | ecosystem: Engineered > Bioreactor > Anaerobic > Unclassified...
CACTTATCCCAAGCAATAATCGACTAGAGTTATTCTAAAAAATTCCAGATTTGTACAAACTGCAATTTGCGCCTCTCAGGCATCAATCGGTGCTTCAAATGTGATGTTTCGTGACTCAAACTGCTTCATCAACCCGGGCTTGTCAGCCGCTTTGCTCCAGGCTTCCCCTGGTTCAATTATATCTTCAGCAACCAAACGCCCGAGCTCTTCATTCAGCAATGTCATGCCTTCTTTTTTCGCTGTCTGCATGATGCTCATGATCTGGGTGGTCTTGGCTTCCCGGATAAGTGCAGCAACAGCAGATGTAACCACGAGCACTTCAAGCGCGGCAACCCGACCTCCGCCTTTCTTTTTAAGCAGATTCTGAGCAACTATACCCTTGAGCGCCGCAGATAGCATGGTGCGAATCTGCGCCTGCTGGTCTGCAGGAAACTGGTCGATCAGCCTGTCGACTGTTGAGACGGCAGTAGTTGTGTGCAATGTACCAAAAACCAAGTGACCTGTTTCCGCTGTCTCGATTGCAATATGCGTAGTCTCCAGGTCACGCATTTCTCCCACCAGTACAATATCCGGGTCTTCCCGCAATGCGGCTCGGAGAGCATTTTTAAATCCAAGTGTATGGGCATGGACTTCGCGCTGATTTATGAGGCAACGTTGATTCTGGTGTACGAATTCAATGGGGTCTTCGATAGTGATGATATGATCGTTACGCTTGTTATTGATGTAATCGATCATTGCAGCTAAAGTCGTAGACTTACCACTGCCCGTAGGGCCGGTCACCAGTACCAATCCTTTATGCAATTGACAAAATTTCTTTAAGGTAGGTGGCAACTTCAGTTGCTCAAAAGTCAGAATTTCAGTGGGTATCAATCGAAATACCCCTCCCACTCCCCTGTGGTCTCGAAACAGATTACAACGGTACCGACCGCATCCTGTCAATTCATACGCAAAGTCTGTGTCATTCGTTTTCTGAAACTCTTCCAGATTCTTTTGGGGTGTTATTTCAAACAGTAATTGCTCGGAACGCTCCGATGTCAATTCTTCTGCATTGCGTAATGGTACAATTGAACCATCCTTACGGAACATCGGTTTACAGCCTGTAGAAATATGCAGATCAGATGTTCCATGCTCCACCATCAATTTAAAATACTGGTCTATTTCTGCCATATTGATTACCTCCTTCTGCATGTTGGCCGATTGGGTTTATATATGAGCAAGCGGACTGCACTACAGATCACATTTTTTGCTCATACACAACCGGTAAATATACACCCTCACTTATCGTATTGCATGATTTCATCATTTTTGAATTCGAGTTGTATGCCTGCCTGCAGAAACATGGCTTCAGACTCCGCACCAGCATGGTAGCGCTTTTCACATACGACTCGAATGATGCCACAGTTGATGATGAGCATGGCACACACACGGCATGGAGTCATTCGGCAATACAATGTGGCTCCCTGAATACTGACTCCGAGCCGAGCTGCCTGGCATATGGCATTTTGTTCCGCATGTACTGTTCGCACACAATGTTCTGTGATGCTGCCGTCCTCATGCAGCACTTTCTTCATCTGGTGTCCGACTTCATCGCAATGAGGGAATCCCACAGGAGAGCCAACATATCCCGTGACTAAGAGTTGTTTGTCTCTTGCTATAACACACCCACTAAGGCCACGATTACAGGTGGCACGTTTTGCAATCGTATTTGCCACTTCCATAAAATAGTCGTCCCAAGATGGCCGCTCTAGTCTGTCTGCCACAGTAGATTTTCCTCCCAGAAATTATTCAGAACGGCTCATGAAGCCGGTGAATAGGGCCACAAGTCAATATTGTTGCCCCATGTGCATGACGATGTACCAGCAGTGTATCACCTGCTTCAAGGCTTGAATACCGCTGAGCGCTGTCGAATGCAAGCACGGCAGGCCCACGGACTATTTCAAACGATACTTCGGCTGTCTCAGGCAACACCAGATGTGATGTATGTTCTGTAGTAGACTTGAAAGCCACACCGATGCCTTGTGTGAAAATACCGCGTGTTATTTGACGAAAATATGCTGTACTGCCGAAGGGAGTACAAATGACAAATCCGTCACCCAAAATCTCCAGCCCATCTTCATAGGCATAACCATTGATATTTAGTCGATACCGGACTGCACTATTAATCCGGCCCATGTGAACATTGAATTCGTTGAGGGCCACCAATGGAGTCCCATTTGAAACCCCCCTTTTCCGCTGTATATACCCTTCAAGCTTGGTATATACATTGCGCCGAAGCGCGCCTTCGGCCAACTTGGAAATAACTTCTTCTGGTGGATGGGGTATACAACGATGGCCGCGACGGCTATTAAGAATGGGTATTTTCGGCAAGCCGGGCCATCGCAATTCAGCACTCAGCAACGTACCATCACCACCGTAACAAACCACTACATCGGGCTGATCCTCGACACGGTACATGTTTTCATGGTCTGATAGTAATGGCTCCAGTGAATCAGCCTGCTTGCCGTACAGCAATATCTTTAAGGGTTGGCGAAGTTCTGACTCGTTAACGCTATTTGAGGAAACTTGCTCTTTCATTGAAATTTCAGTATACCACGAAGTTGAAGTGAAACAATCAATTATCTGACACAAAATGAATCATCTTATAATGAATTTGAGGCAACAACTATACTGCCTGTTGCAATCAATTGATCACATCATCGTAACGCCAGTACCTATTCATAGTCCAGAACCGCCAAAATGTTTCTTGCTATCGCATCAGGCGGAATCAACATCCCCCCATAATTCCCTGTCGTGCTGTTAAAAGTATCAGGATAGCACCCATCAAATGCACCCCGCTTGTACGCTTCCAGAGTTTCCGGTAGATTATGTGGTCGCCAGTCGTTTCTCGTATGATCGCTTATCCATCGTATAGCTGCTGCGGTTATACCCTCGTGGTAGCGCCTCCAATCAACATGGGGATCAATGACATTCCAGTGAATCCCCCGCTCGGCAGACGCAGCAAACACGGACAGCACTTCCCATTGCACATGGTCTCTCACCCAATTTGCAAAATACCAGTCACTACTGGTCAGACATGGTTTGGTGTTGTACATCATGGCAATATCAGCGGGTTCCCATAGATGCGTAAACGGTACCACAGAACGAATCCAGTAAATTGCTTTGTCCCGATACCGTGCATCGCCCAGCACTTCATATCCTCGGTAATATGCAATGGCAGCATGGCCCGCGGCAAGTAAATTAGGTGCATGCAACGGAGTTTCCCAGAAATCACCGCCCTCCGGTCGGGTCATCGGCATACAAAACTCCAACGTCTTCTTCGCAGCATCTAAAAACATCTGATTACCAGTTTGCTCACCCAAGTCCAGCAGCTCGGTTGCAGGCAACATACATATATCAAGGGCAGTATCCTGTGCCAGGCCCATCGGCTCGATAAATGCACGTGCAATAACAAAATCGTCTTTGCGATAATGCCGACCATCCGGCTCAAACAAGAACGCGCCATTTTCCTGCTGAATATCAAGTAACGCCTGACCTCGGCTTTCCAGTGTATCCACATCGGGTACACTGCCCGATGGAGTACCGGTCTGTTCATTACACCAGGCTACCTTTTCTTCCAATTCCGTAGCCAATGGTGTTCCCCCATATTCCTTCAGATACCTTGCCATAAATTGCGGTGGACGAGGACGGATTTGACCCCGTTGTGGAATACCGAAGCCTTCCCCATCATGCCAGAGGTTCGTATTATACGCTTCGGCAATTCGGTCCAGCGCTTCCCGGAAAGGCCACCGCAATGCAGCTTCTGGCATACCATGAGCTGTTATCCAGTCAACAACGCCCTGAAGACTGTTGCCATTACTCAATCGAATTTCTGCGTCAAAGTCAATCCGCTGTTCAAGATGCAGCATCAAAGGCGGCTCTGCGTACACCTGATTTTCCTGCGACTCCACCGTAGCATCTGGCACCATCAGCCCCATCAGGGTATTGTTCAATCTGTCGATAAAATTGGGACTTGCAAACACTGGTTGCGGTCTATGCGCACGATAATTAAACCAACGTGTCGCATCTTGAAGTGGGTCCCAAGACATAGTGATGGCTGTGCCTTCATGGCTCAACGTCATCAGCGGTATAGAGACTTTATTGGGATGGGGTACTACGCGTTTGGCCCAGGGGTCCTTGAACCAGTCTGTACCACTCGACCATTCGTCGTCAATCAACCACTCTACACCGGGAAAAATAGCATCATCTTTAGCTGTGCCAAAGGAATCCTGGCCAACACGCAACCAGGGTCCACGCACATACCGTGCATAAAAATTGCCAGTAGAGGAATAACGACATGACATTGTGATCAGCGGTTTATCAGGTGCCAAAGTCAAGGTGACTTCACCCACCAACACCGGTTGTTCGAATGGATAGCGCATCCATTCTTCAAACGAAGAACCCGCGAGCTTGTCCTGGGCAACCACGGATTGCACTTGAAACACCAGCCGTTCACCATCAGTTGTATTCTCAAGAGTATACGCTGTTGCTTCCAGACGCATGGGAATATCCTGGTCGCGCAACATGACTTCACCCAAATGGTCCAATACGGCCATGAGCTTGCCATCAGGAGCATAAATTTCTCCCCACCCCCAGCCACCTATACGCTTGAAAACCGCCAGTTTTATATACTCATTCTCAAGTACCACGGATTCTCCAGCAAAACTGGCGCGCATAAACCTCGGCATGATTGCATCTCCTTCTATAAGCGCCGGAGCATCCGGCCGCGCATCTCCCAAGACCTTTTCCCCACCTTGTGCCTGCGCTACTTCTGGAAGCGCATCAGCATTGGGTACCAACATAGTATAAAGTAACAGCGGTAAAGCACAAAGGAGCGCCGACACAGCAAGTTTTTTTACCAAGAAATTGCTTAACATAACCATCCCCTCCAGGATTGCAGACCGTCAGAATACGCAAAATATACAAAATACATACAACACTATACGCCTTGCAAGACATGATTTGCACCCGTACTCTGGAGTCTGTTGGAGCCTTCTTATCCAATTCATACCCAGGTGGCTATCGACTCACCCGACCTGAAGCATCACCACCCATTAGTTTCTCAACTTCTGATACAGTTACCAGATTAAAATCACCATGAATACTATGTTTCAGGCAGGAAGCGGCCACAGCAAAATCAAGCGCCTTTTGCGGTTCAGCATAGGTATTCAAGCCATATATAAGTCCGCCAACAAAGCTGTCCCCCCCTCCGACACGATCAACAATTGGGGTGATGTCATACATCGGAGATACATATTCATCATCTCCATCACGTAGAATTGCCCCCCAGGTGTTGTGGCTGGCTGACAGTGAACCACGTAAAGTAATTGCCACTTGCTTCAGATTGGGGAAACGGCTCATCAAGGTATCACATACTGCACGATAGGCACCTGCGTCAACCTTGCCCGAAGTTACATCGACATCTTCCGCATGAATACCAAAAACCTGGGCTGCATCTTCTTCATTACCTATGGCGAGATCGCACTTGGACACCAATTCAGGCATAACTTCACTCGCTTTTTTGCCCCACTTCCAGAGCTTGGCACGATAATTCAGATCGCATGAAACGGTAACTCCGGCAGTACGGGCTGCTTCAATAGCTTCAAGACAACACGCTGCCGCTTCCTTAGATATGGCAGGCGTGATTCCGGTCCAGTGAAACCAATCGGCACCAGAAAAAATCTCCGACCAATTAACAGAGCCGGGCTGCATGGTAGCTATAGCAGAATCAGCACGATCATAAATTACCTTCGAGCCCCGTTGTGCAGCACCAGATTCGAGGAAATACACACCAAGGCGCTCTCCTCCACGGAGGATACACGAAGTGTCGATACCAAATTGGCGCATATAATTTTCACAGGCATCACCAAGGTCATTTTCTGGAAGACGGGTTATAAAAACAGCATGCATACCAAATTGCGACAAGGAAGCAGCAACATTCGCTTCACCACCAGCAAAACTCATATCCAGCGAGCGTGTCTGCACAAATCGTTGAAAACCAGGTGTGGACAACCGCATCATGACTTCGCCGAACGTAACTATTTTTTTCATCATAAATTCCTTAGCGTGCTTATTAAATTGAACCTACAAATTGTATCCCCAAAAATCTTTATAGGATTTTTATATCTATAGATAACTATTGTATTTTTTGAAAGGTTTGTTTAACTTACCTGCCCATTGTACCGCAGATTTATTGAAAAACGATAAAGCCTGGAGATAGATTAAACAATTGCGAATCCAGAAATCTACCTATGAGAAAGAAATACAGCAGCAGGAACCTTAAATTGAAATGGCATAAAAACAAGAAGTTTTATAAATAATTTTACTGCCAACGTTGGCTTTATTTCTGATTTTTGATTGATCATGTGCATATTACCTGTTTTAAAAATAAATAATACGTCCTGTAGTAATTGATTTATTTCAACAACTATTTTGAGGGATTATCCCATGCGTCACAATTCCTGCAATTACACGATTTATCATGTCAAGTATAAAGATTTAAGTAAAAACAGGCGAATGTGTTCTATATCAATTTAAGCTATTTATACAAACACCAGGCAATTATCAGCCCACTCAACATTTTTAGTTGATTTTTCTACTGCTGATTCGCCAAGGTGGAGGTTCAAAAAGATGCAAAAAAGCTGACAATTTTATTGATATAGTGAGGTTTTTACATGAGCACATTACGCGACAGTCTTTTTAATGAAATATTACTCGCCCGCAAACGTGTCTACTCTGTGGCACCCCCAACGCCACTCGAAGAAATAGCTTTACCTATTGACACTACTGTTTTATTAAAACGTGAAGACCTGTCCCCGATTCACGCCTACAAATGGCGCGGCGCCTATAATCACATGGCACAACTATCTCCAGAAGCATACAGCAAAGGAGTGGTCTGCGCCTCCGCAGGCAATCATGCACAGGGGGTAGCACTGGGAGCGAAGCTACTAGGCACCCATGCTGTTATATTCATGCCCGTTTCCACACCTGGAATGAAGCAACGTGCAGTACACCGACATGGCGGCCACCATGTGGAAGTACGGTTGGTAGGCGACAACTTTGATGTCGCAAGCGAGGCCGCTAAGGAGTTTGCCCTCGAATCTGGTCGTACGCTTGTACACCCCTACGATGATCTAATGATTATGGGTGGTCAAGGCACGCTGGCCGACGAAATCGTAATGTCAGGAAAAGGGCCATTTGATGTAGCCTATCTACAAATTGGCGGGGGGGGAATGGCAGCAGCCGTAGCATGCTGGCTTAAAGCATATTACCCGGATATCCATCTTGTCGGCGTTGAAGGTGTACAACAAGCTTCCATGGCAGCAGCTATTGAAGCAGGGGGTCCCGTAACTTTACCTTACCTGGATGTCTTTTGTGATGGTACCGCAGTAAAGCGTGCAGGGAATCTTACCTATACACTATGTGCAGAATTGATTGACGAATTCATAACGGTAACCAACGAAGAAGTCAGCGCTGCCATCGCCCTGCTTTGGGAAACAGCCCGATGTATACCTGAACCAGCTGGCGCGATGGGTATTGCGGGAATCATGAAGCAGGCAGAGGCATTACACAACAAAAAAGTTTTGTCTATATTGTGTGGCGCCAATGTGGATTTTGAACGTCTCGCGTGGATAGCCAACCACGCAGGTATTGGGGCAGCACGGCGGAGGTACTACCGATTCCAAATGCCTGAGACCCCAGGGGGCTTGAGGCATTTGCTTGACCATATTTTCGAGGGCGTCAACATAATCGAAGTCCAATATGGCAAAGTAGATAAATCCCTGGGGTGGCCCATTATTGGTTTTGAAGCATCACCAGATGCACTGGTACAGATGGAACAGCGTCTCGTAGAGGATCATGTTCCGCATGAAGACGTAACATTACGCGAGGATGTGGAGTTCAGGATCATCAACTACGAACCAGAGCTGTTTCATAATCCATGTTTTCTCACACTCGAATTTCCTGAACGTGCTGGTGCCCTGCGTGAATTTCTGGGCACCATTGGTGATACCGCAAATATATGCTACTTTAATTATGTATATTCAGGAGAGCAAGTCGGTCGGGCATTGATAGGATTTGAATTTTCAGATGAAGATAATCGCCTCAAATTTAAACAGACATTGGCAGAGTCCCGACACGATTATAATGAAGTAAGTCTTACTGTTCTGGAACGGATTCTCTGATTTGGCATCATCAATAATGTACTATCACCAAAAATCGCGTCGGAATTTACCCCAAACAGGTTGCTTCCGACGCGATGTCATTCAAATTTTATACTAATAGAGACCGAGCTTGATTAACATTAATAATGTTTGTGCATCAACCATAACCACCCATCACGGCCATCCAGACGCTTAATTGTTCACCACCGACACCAGCGGCTGAGTTCAGATCGGTGCTGTTGGCTACTGGGAATTTGGACTTGTAACGCACGAATTCTACATGACCGTCCATGTACAAGACATTACAACCACCAGGTACATGGTTGAAGGTAAGTACACCACTACCTTTGCGATCGGTAGCAGTATCCCAGATGCCGCGGTCTGACCACGCATCATACATTACAACCAACTCACTCTCGGCAGCACCTGCTGCACCAGGATTGTTGATATCGGTGATGAAGAAACGGCTGACGCCTTCCCGTATTGCGGGATAGCTGCTTGGAAGAGGCCTTCCGTCATCATCAATAGTGCCAAACGGACGGAAAGTTGTATAGGGTTTCACATCAGCGTGAAGTCCCGGCCACTTTGGATCTTCAGCCAAATCGCGCATATCTTCCGGGCCGATTCCGGGGGTAAAATCACACCCTTGTGGTTCCCAATAAGCACGGTTGTAATTGGTGCGTTGATAAAATGGCTGCCATTCGGCAAACATCCAGTTGTAAATGGTCACAAGGTCCATCAACTGAGAAGGCGTCTGTACTGCATGTGGTAAGTACAAGTACGAAACCGACAACGAAAGCATAAAATCAAGACATACTGGACGCTTGTTGGGATTACTGGCACGGTCTTCTGCAGTCATTCTGGAAATTTTCTCAATTGCTCCTGGATAATCTCCGTTGATATTGAAAAACTTGGACCAGTAATCTCCATGTGAATCTGATGGGCAGACATTAATGGCCGGATCATTCCAATAATCCGGGTATAATGAGCCACCATCAAAATTCATGGTAGCAGTTGTAGTTGAAGGCAAGACTAAAGTCGATTTGCTGGGAAATAATCCCTTGTTCTCACCGGCGAACATCTTGAAAATAATACCGAATTGCTTAAGGTTGTTCGCGCAGGAAGCACGACGAGCGGCTTCTCTGGCACGTGCCAAAGCAGGCAGCAGAATTGCTGCAAGAATGCCGATGATGGCTATCACCACCAGCAATTCAATGAGCGTAAAGCCCTTTTTCTTTTGCATAAACATGATGAGTAATTCTCCTGTTTTAAAAATAGTAAACAAAATATAACAACATAATGATTAAAATACTTTTTCCCGGATATGCACCTCCTTTCCGGTCTCATTACCGGTGTTGTCTGTTGTACAGAAATTGTCAGGCTTGGCTGCATTTACAATTAATTTGCATGATTCACGCACCCGAAGCCTACCCGGCAAGTACAGTGCTCTGCCGGGCTCTTCTTTGCCTTCCAATTCAGCAAACAACTGGCGTGTAGTTTCAGCCGCCAGTTGCTGAAAGCCGATATCAAATGCCGTTAAACTTGGCTTCATATGCTCAAATGCATGATCATCCCCGTACACAACGAGTTCAACCTCTTCGGGGCATCGAATACCTCGACGCTGCATTTCCCGGAATACATACAGGGCTAAATCGTTACGCCCGATGACTATGGCTGTGGGTAATGGCTTGTAGTCAAACACGGTTTTGGCAATCTGATTCATGTCATCCGGCTTGAAAGATCCAGGAAATATCGGTATGTTTGCGGTAGAAATACCCATTTCTTCCAAGGCCATATGAAATCCACGAAGCCGTAATATGCTCAGGGGAGCATCAAACTCCTCTGCCAACAACATCCCTATCCGCTTGTGTCCCGCTTCAACAAGTGCTTTGGTTATCTGATAATGCACCTCGGTGTTGTCTATACAGAGAGAAGTTACCGGTGCCCGGGTTGGATTCGGGCCAATGAACACCAAGGGCAGTCCAGCACGTATTGCATCTTCATATCGGGGGTATTTGGGATTGGGTGTGGCGTATACCAGGCCATCTACAAAATCTAAACGGGGATCATTCCGGTAGGACGCGCCTTCCCCCCGATATTCGTATCGCTCAAAGATATGAATGTCATGGTTGCGTGGATGGGTGATCATCTGCACTCCACACACCATCTTTCCAATATGGGCAGTATGCATTTCTATCCAGGAATCTTGAAACGGGTTGGGTGGTACATAACTAGGAATAGATAGCCCGATTATCTCTTTACGTTGATTTCGAAGACCTTGAGCCAGACGATTCGGATGATACCCCAATTCCTGAATCGCTTTGTAAACACGTTGCTTCGTCTCATCCGTAATCTTGATGGTGGAAGTTTTATTATTTAACAACCGCGACACAGTTGCTCGGCTGACGCCTGCCCGTGCAGCCACTTCACTCATGGTTACCTTATTATTTAGGATACTCATAGGATTAAATCAGGCAAGATGCCATTCCATACATAATGATAAATATTAGATTTTACGCACTACAGCTATTTATGATTAATTTATGATTACCAAGTACTTTTTATGTTACGCGTTTGACGTTTCTCGTGTAACACAATGATAACCTGACATTATACGTTTGTCAAGTACTTTTTTTTGAATTATTATTTATTTCATATATTAATGTATACGCATAATAAATTGGCATGATATGGTAACAACTGAAAGTCATTGGATTTGTGTTTTACTCATCAACTTGCGCAATATACGACAAATTCTAATATGACATTTCATTTATTAGGTCGTAACAGGGGATTGATACTATGCTGCAATCACGAGGAATTTGGTCAGTGCTCTTACTTACGGTGGGGCTGGCCAATGCTGCCATAATGGTGATCGAATTGGCTGCAAGCCAATTGATCGCAAGGTACTTGGGACAATCACTTTATACTTGGACAGCAATTATCGGAATAGCACTTACTGGTATGGCTGCAGGACATCTGGTAGGTGGACGTCTATCTGAAAAGTTAAAAAACACCCCAAAGCTTCTGGGGACTTTGCTTCTGATTTCAGCACCAGCCTGTGCTGTAGTCTTACTGAACAATTCACTTGCCGGTCACTTTTTTAATTTTCCAAATACTTCGTGGCCATTACGAATAACGGTACATGTCGGCATTACTTTCTTTTTGCCATTTGTAATGCTCGGCACATTGAATCCGGTGGCTGCTCGGTACGCACTCCGACTGGGTATTGGTCCAGGACAAGCCTTGGGCAGAATTTATGCCATGGCTGCGGTTGGCAGTATCGCAGGGGTGTTTTTAACCGGGTTTTATCTAGTACCCCGATACTCCATCCCACAAATTTATATCGGCATGGCAATGATCTTAGGATTACTTGGACTAACCATCTTAATACTGCAACATTTTGCACATTCATTAACCATTGCAAACTCTGACACTTTACCGATTCAACAGGAGCCTGATTGCAAAGCTACAGGTGTTGATGAAAAGCAACTATACCGTGGTTATTCATTATGGCCTGTACTTTTAACAGCGTTCTTGTCCAATGCTGCAATTTTTACCTTTGAACTCTCAATATCTCGCATGGCAACCCGCCATTTTGGTCATGGTCTCTATACCTGGACATTGGTGCTTGGAGTTATACTTGCCGGGCTTACATTGGGAAACCTTGTAGGTGGGCGTCTGGCAGACCGCTATCCAGCGCGACCCTTGCTCGCCTTGCTTCTGGGAGTGTGCGCTCTTGCGTGCATCGGCACCAATGGATTAGATACCGAAGCATTGAATTGGAATTTCTGGGTTAAACTCGCTTGGCCTGGACAGATGGCAGGTCACATCATTCTGCTAAGTAGTGGGGCAGCTTTCATTTTAGGCATGCTGGGGCCTGTCATCGCAAAACATGCTCTCGATATTGTACCGGTACCGGGATTAACGCTCGGTCGTGTCTATGCGGCTGGTGCGCTGGGCAGTGTTGCCGGTACCTTCATATCGGGATTTGGCTTGATAGCCTGGATTGGACCCTATGCCACGTTGTTGGGTCTGGCTGTGTTTCTGGCGTTTGCCAGCGCATATTATCAACCAAAACCTGGGTGGATTTGTGTCGGATTTTCTGTTTTCGCGTTGATGTCTGGGGTTGCGTCAGGAGGAATGCTGCAAATGGCTGGCAACGCAATGGGTTTTCGCGGTCCACACATGGAAAATATTATTTATGAAGACCACAGTCACTATGCCTGGATAGCAGTAATGGAGGATTTGCGCACACCAGAGCGTCGCAAGCTTGTCCTGGACAGTCTGGTACACAGTGAAGCGCGTATGGGAGCCCCTGAAGAATTATATTTTCGTTTCTGGTGGATATACGAGATGGCCATTGAAGAACGATGGCCGACACCACAACCGCTGCAATCATTGGTAATTGGTGGCGGTGGTTATGTGTTCCCTCGTTTTATTGAAGTCTCCCGCCCGGGGAGTTATGTAGAAGCTGTAGAAATTGATGGCGGTGTTACAGAAGCAGCACATGAAGCATTTGGTTTTCCACGCGACAGTGAAGTACAGGTGTTTACCATGGACG
>Ga0334884_1005139_pt1 | contig 12754 bp, 10 predicted proteins | sample GraSluR1_MG_7_FD_207215 | JGI IMG/M metagenome (GOLD analysis project Ga0334884, IMG submission 207215) | Sludge microbial communities from methane-producing bioreactor in Wageningen University, Netherlands - Granular Sludge_12_05 R1 | ecosystem: Engineered > Bioreactor > Anaerobic >...
CGAGGCGCTCTACTTACTCGCGCACGTTCATGGCGCGACGGGTAATCAACGGGATCGCCTGCAGGCTTTAGAGGCGTTGGTCTTTGCGCACCCCGATTCCAAGCACTCGCCGCAGGCGGCCTTTCTCATGTTTTGGGACTCTTTTCTGGCGGGTGATTTGAGCAGGGCGTTGGCTACGGTGCGGTGGGCCATGGTGCAGGAGATCGAGACGGACATTCGCGGTCGGATGCGCTATTGGCAGGCGAGGGTGGAGGCACTCAAGGGAGATCTGGAAGCGGCGTTTGTTGGCTACCGTGCGGTGCTCGATGATTATCCACTGTCCTATTACGCCGTGTTGTCATACAGCCGCTTGGCGGAGGTGGATGAAGGGCAGGCGGCGGCTTGGTTAGCAGAGGCGGTGGCGGCTCATCATGAGCAGGTGCGTTGCGTGGGTCACGCATTGGTGGGGGACAAGGCGGCGCGAGCGGCGGCGCAGGGTGTGGAGTTGGCGCGTTTGGGGCGCTTAGAGCTTCTGGAGGCGCATTTTGAAGCGGCTTTACCCGGCGCGGAGGAGGATGCGATGTGGTTGGCGGCCTGGCTGATGCATCGCAAGGGTGCTTTCGCCGAGGCGCATCGCCTGGTGCGGCGTCGGGTCCCGGATTTCGTGGCGCTCTATCCAGAGCGGACAGGGATACGCTGGCACGTGGCCTATCCGCGACCTTTCGCGGATGAGGTGGCGGCGGCGGTGTTGGCGGCGGGTGGTGTGGATGCCGATATGGTATATGCGGTCATGCGGCAGGAGAGCGGCTATCGGGTGCGCGCGACGAGTCCGGCGGATGCCCTGGGTCTGATGCAGGTTTTACCCAGCACGGCGCAAGGTATTCTTGAAGGTGGAGAGGGTCCGTTGACGCGAGAGTCCCTTTATGAGCCCGAGCTCAACGTGCGGCTGGGCGCACGCTATTTGTCGCGGCTCGCGGAGCGATTGGAGTGTCCACTCCTGGTTGCGGCAGCTTACAACGCAGGCTCAGGGCGTTTGTGTGGCTGGTTGGAGCGCGCAGGTACGGTCGAGGCGGATGTGTTCGTCGAGTCGATTCCCTATCGCGAGACCCGCGACTATGTACGCAGCGTGGTGCGCAATTATGCGGTGTATCGCTACCTGGAGACGGGGGAGATGTTGCGGGTGTCGCTGACGGTTCCCGAGCGTTGCCCGGGGCGTCGTTGAGGGTCATTCGCCCGAACAAGTGCCGCTGACGCAGGTCTGCGGTGCGACGCAGGCTTGGCCACAGAGGCCGCAGTGTTGGTCGTCATTCAGGAGGTCGGTGGTGCAAGCGTTGGTGCCGAGGCAGTCAGCCGTCTCTGTGGGGCAGCTCAGACAGGTGCCGTTGGTGCAGGTCTGGTATTGCGTGCAGGGATCGCCGCAGGCGCCGCAGTGGTCCTTGTCGGTCAGGAGGTCACTCTCACAGCCCGTAGCGACTTGGTTATCGCAGTTGCCCGTGTTGGGTGGGCAGACCAGGTGACAGGTGCCGTTATCGCAGGTCAAGGGGGAAGGGCAGGGGCTGTTGCACTCCCCGCAATGGGTGGCGTCGGTGCGGAGATCGATTTCGCAGGCATCGGTGCCGTCGCGGTTGCAGTCGGCGAAATGGGTGGGGCAGGAGGTGCAGTTGCCGCCACTACAATAGGAGGCCGGTCCGCAGGCTTCGTCGCAGGCCCCGCAATGATCAGCGTCGGTGAGGAGCAAGGTCTCACAGCCGTTGGCGCTGTTGCCATCGCAGTCGGCGGTGTTGGCTTCGCAACCGAGGGCGCAGGTTCCGGCGACGCAGACCTCTCCATCTGCACAAGGGTTGGCGCAGGTGCCGCAGTGGCTGGGGTTGGTTTGGAGGTTGACTTCACACTGGTTGTGTCCCTGACGATCGCAATCGGCGCGCTGTGCTGGGCAGGGGACGCAGTCGCCGTTGTCGCAGTAGTGGTCAGAGGCGCAGGCGTTAGCGCAGGCCCCACAGTGGTTGGCGCTGTGCAGGAGGTTGCTTTCACAGCCGGTGTTGGGGTTGTCGTCACAGTTGGCGGTGTTGTCGCGGCAACCCTCCTGGCACTGGCCTTGGTGGCAGTATTGGAGTGGCTCACAAGCGCGCGCGCACTCTCCGCAGTGGAGATCGCTGTTGTTGAGGTCGGTTTCGCAACCGTTGGCGGGATCGAGGTCGCAGTCCTCCCAGCCATCTTGGCAGCCCTGGGTGCAGAGGCTGGCGACACAGCTTTGTCCTTGGGGGCAGGTCAAATGGCATGCACCGCAGTGATTGCGGTTGTCTGCGGTGTCGACTTCGCAGCCGTTGTCGACGCGGTCATCGCAGCTTTGTTTGGTAGAGGTGCATGATTCGTGGAAGTGGACGGTGATTTTTGCGGTGTCTTGGAGGTTGGTGGTGTCGGCGATGGTGTAGTGAAAGACGTCGGTGCCAGTGAAGGCAGCGGCTGGCGTGTAGAGCACACTTTGTTGATCCGTCTGGATCGTTGCCGTGCCGCTGCTGGGGGTGGTCAGGGACACGATGCGGAGGAGATCGCCATCGACGTCGTAGTCGTTCTTGAGGGGAAAGATCAGCACAGGACGTTGCCCGGTGACGGCGAGGTCATCGACGGCGACGGGGGGGTCGGGGATGGGTCGGACGGTGACGATGACGTCGCCGTCGGCAAACCAGCCGTTGGTGGCTTGGATGGTGTAGCGGAAGGTATCGGTGCCGAAGTAGTTGAGGTTTGGGGTATAGAGAACGCGTTGGTTGGTGGTGATTTCGGTTCTTCCGTTGGCGGGTCGGGTCACGTTGACGAGGGTCAGGGTGCCACTGTCGACGAGGTCATTGGCCATGACGTCGATGGTGACGGGCGTGTCTTCGTCGGTGTTCGCGCGGTCGGTGACGGCGACGGGGGCGACGCCCAGCTCGATGACGGAGACGCGCACGGTGGCGGTGGCGGTGGCGCCATGGACGTCTGCGACGGTATAGGTGAAGAGGTCCGTGCCGATGAAGTTTTGTCTTGGGGTATAGGTGACGCGTTGCGGGTCAAAGGTGTTGGTGCCGTGGTTCGGGCGGGAGATGGCGATGATGGTGAAGGGATCGTCTTCGGGATCGTGGTCGTTGCTGAGGACGTCGATGGTGACGGGTTGGTTGACGGAGGTTTGGGCTTCGTCGTCGCTGACCCGGGGGGGATCATTGACGGGGAGGATTTCGATGGTGACCTGGGCGTTGCGTTGGTTACCCTCGGCATCCCGGTGGGTGTAAGTGAAGGCGTCTTGACCGAAGTAGTCTGGGTGGGGGCTATAGGTGAAGACGTCATTGACGTCGAGCACTAGCTCGCCATGTTCGGGCGTGGTGAAGGCGATGACGTTGAGGCGTCGCTGCAGAATGGCGCGGTCATTGCGCAAGACATCGATGGCGACCGGGGTGTCTTCATAGGTGACGGCGTGATCGTCAAAGCTGTGAGGCCCCAGTCCTTGGTTATCGTCGCAGTGGGTGAAGAGGGCGAGGCTGGCGGCGATGAGGAGTGAGAGGCCCACATGGGTGGGTTGGACGTGCATCATGATTTGACCCTAGGCGAAGCCAGGTTGAGCAGGCGGAGGCGGGGCGATGACACTCGGAGCTAAGAGAGGGTGAAGGGCGCGGCTCAGATGCACATCATAGCGCGGCTGAGGGATCACTCGAAGAGAAAACGATAGACGACCATGGCAGTTTCAGGTGGCGGTGGTTGATAGCGCCAGGTCGCGATGAGGGCGCGGGTGCATTCGATGGCGTTTTCATCGGTGGGCGGTGTTGGTGGTAGCAAGACTTCACCAACGGTGCCATCGGGGTTGATGAACCAGGTCAGGGTGAAGTCCAAGGGGTCTTGGCTTTGGTTGTTGGCGCAGTCGAAGAGATCGGGCGAGTAGTGGTTGATTTTGGCGATGACCGTGCGTTTGTCTAGTGGCCCTTCGATGTGGGGTCGCTGGGGTTTGAAGCGGCGAGGTGGCAGGGCGGGGGGGGGGCTTTCTTGGGGCGTTGGCGCATCGGCAGGGGCTGCGGCTTCGGAGGCTGCGCTTTGGCGGCCAGCCATGGGATCGGAAGGTGTCTCCGCGGGGTCAATGGGAAGCGTGCTTTCTCGTGGGGGGGCGGCAGGGAGCGATTCAGGTCGTTCAAGGGGCGGTGGGGTGATGGGCTGGCTTTGAGGCGGGGCTTGCTCTGCTTGACAGGCCGAGCAGGCGAGAACCAGGAGGATGGTGCTGATGGGGCGAGTGACGCTCAGCATGGGAGAGTTGCGCGTTGGCCCCCGTTCCGATGGGCGTGTGACACGAATGGGAACGGGCCATTTTTAGGGTGCCCTCCCAAGAACCGATCCATACCTACGTTATAGGGGAGGCTGGGACGGGGGACAAGGGGGGCACGGACCTCGTCGGGGGCGCCGGATTCAGGTCGCCACCGGCGGGTTCTCAGGGGTTGGCGATGCGTTCGATGTCGAGAGCCCAGAGGTTGAGGGTCCCTTCGTCGAGAGCGGCTGCGTCGACGACTTTGAGCTGCCAGAGGCCAGCGGCTTCGAGGCCGTCGAAGTCTTTGGGAGTGAAGGTCCGCACCAGATCTTCAAAGACGTCGTCGTCATCCTGGTTGAAGAGGAAGATCTCAGCGCCGCTGGGGTGGATGAGAGAGACGATGAGGTCCGCGCGGAAGGGGTGCGTGATGTCGACGCCGACGCTGAGGGCCGCGATGAGTCCTTGGCCATCGACGTTGATCGTGGAGATGATGCCTTGGGGGTCCCCGTCGGGGATGGCGCTTTCGACGATTTGGGTGGCGCTGAAGGGCTCGAGGATGACGCAAGAGGCGAAGTCGGCGCAGGCGGGGTCGGCGCAGTCAATCAAGCCATTGCCATCGTTGTCGATGCCGTCATCGCAGACTTCTTCAGGGACATCGCCCGTGAGGATGAACTCTAGGCTCCAGGCTTGGAGGTTGCCCGTGTCACCCTTGCCGAGGTCGGCGATGTTCAGGGTCCAGGTGCCAGCGAGGCTCAGCCCGTTAAAAGCATCGATTTTGTAAGTTTCCTTGATGTCATCGGCGGAGCCACCGGTGCGGTCGTGGACGATGGTGCTCTGGCCGTTGGGGGCGAGGAGGGCGACCTTGAGATCCCCTTTGTAGGTGTGTCGGATGTCAACCTTGAGGAAGATGGTACCGACGGTACCGACCTGGTTGATGTCGATGGTGGCGCTGAGTCCCTTGGGGTCATTGTCGGGAATGGGTGCGGCGCCGCCGCCTTGGAAGGCGAGGCCCGAGGGTCGGCAGGCGTCGTGAGCGGCGCAGGCCGGGTCGTCGCAGTCGGTGAGTCCGTTGAAGTCGTTGTCCCTGCCGTCGTCGCAGACTTCGCGGAGATCCAGCTTGGGGACGCCAGATGAGTAGACCGTGGCGTACTCTTCGACATAACGCATGGAGAGCCAACCATAGCCTGCACCGAACTTGTTGCGGATGCCGAAGCCGCTGGTGCCCCAAGAGTTTTTGATGAGGAAGAAGCCTTTTTCGGTGACGACCTTGCCATCGTTGTCGAGGACGGGCTTGCCCGCTTCGTCGACGATGGGGACCTCGAGGTCATCGTCCCAGCCGACGATGAGGATGGAGTGACCGGCAGGCTTGGCGGCGCTGGTTTCTTTGTCTTTGGCGTTGGGGTAGAGGATGTATCCCTCGCTCAGGTAGTTCGAGTTGATGGGTAGGGGGGAGCCCCGATGGTTCCAAGACTGGTAGAAGAAGGTCATGCCAGCGATCACGGCGACCTGGTTCTCGGTCATGAAGGCTTTGATGGAGCGCGCGCGGCTGTTGACGAAGCGTCCCGGGGGGAGCTTGAAGCGCTGGGCGTCGAGGATGGTGGGGGTCGGTTCGCCGTTGGTGTAGCAGAAGGTCGGGCGTTTGTCGCCGGTGCACTCTGCGTGGTTGGAGACGTTCCAGGCGGTAGACTGATAAGGCCAGATGCTTTCTTGCACGACACCGTAGCGATTGATGGCGGTGAGGTTCTGGCTGGCGTTGGAGCCATCGGTGTCGCGGAAGGCGCCGACCTCGAACTTGACGGACCACTGGAGGAATTGTTCGGAGAAGTCGGGGTTGGGGATGGTGCCCTCTTTCAAGTAGAGGTGCTCCATCAGGGCGACGGTGGAGAAAATGGAGCAGACGCCGCGTCCGCCTTGATTGCGGACTGGGGATTGGGTGGCGGCGAGGTCGAAGTGTTTGGGGTAGACCGCGTCGAACTTGCCATCGGCAGGGATTTCATCGTTGTTGGGGACGCCATCGAAGATTGGCGCCAGCTCAGAGACGGTGGCCTCGATGGCGTAGGGATCGACGGTCTGTTGTTCCCGGGGGAGGTCATTGTCTTCGGTGCAGGCCGAGAAAGCGGTGGCGAAGAGTAAAAGTCCCAGGGCGACTCTCAGTCTTTGGGTGATGCTCATGGTTCTCCTTTGGTCGTGAAAGCAAACGGGTGCCGCAGGATTCTTCTGGCGACACTCTACATGTAGGCCCTAGGGTGCTTCATAGCAGATAGGTTAGTGAGTGCAAGGGAAAAAATCGAGAAAATGGTGCACTGCGCAAAATGTTCATTGTGCGCTGCAGCAATGACAGGGGGTGACCACGATGGGCGCCGTTGGAGAGGGTGGGCACCTGAGTCAGGCGTCTGGCGACCAGGTGCGTCGCCTGGGGGGTCTCGGTGGGGACGAGGTGTTGGCCTTGGGTCCCCGCGGCGCTAGAAGAAGGTGACGCCAAAAATGTGGACGAGGGCGTAGTAGATGCCGACGAGGATGAAGATGACCCCAGTGATCTGGCGTGCTCTTTTTTCAAACGAGGTGAGTTTGGTGAAGACGTGACCGAGATGCTTGGCGCCGATGGCGATGAGGGCGGCGAAGACGAGGACTGGGATGGCGGTTCCGATGCCGTAGACTGCGGGGATGAGGATCCCCGACTCAAAGGTCAATGCGAGGGCCAGGAGACTGCCGAAGAAGAGCGCCGCTGAGAGGGGGCAGAAGGATAGCGCAAAGATAATCCCTAGCACCAAGGCACCCAGAAGGCCCATGCGTTCCACGCGATTTTGCAGTCCTTCTGAGGCTGCTCTGCCAGAGAGTGGGAGCGTCAGCAACTCCAGCAAAAACATGCCGACCAGGATCAGAATGGGTCCGAGGGCGGTGTTCATGTATTTGGTCAAGGAAGCGGCGATTTGCGGCGCGGACATGATGCTGCCGACCAGGATGACGCCCAAGACGAGGTAAGTGATGCTCCGGCCAACGGTATAGAGGAGCCCCGCGAGAAAGACTTGTCTTGGCGAGCTGACGCGACGAGTGACGAAGGAGATGGCGGCGATGTTGGTGGCCATCGGACAGGGACTGATCGCGGTGAGCAAACCCAGCCAAAAAGCCGAGGCGATGCCAACGAGGAGCGCGCTCACGGTGCACCTGCGTTGAGGTAGGCCTGCGTCTCTTCCCGCACGTAGGCGAAAAAGGCATCCTTGTCGCGGACAAAGGACCAGGTTTTTTCGAGAAGTTTCCAGTCTTTGGCCTCTCCGTCGTGGAAGTCAACCAGGACGAGGGAGCTCGTGCTCAGCTCAAAATCTCTGACGAAGTGGGCGTTTTCGGGTAGGTCAAAGTTGACCTCACGAAACTCGAGTTGTCCGTCAGCCAAGGCTGGGGCGAAGGCGTTCTCCAGGGCTTCTTTGGCGAAGTCCTGGATGCGGACACAGGTGGGGCAGCGCATGTTGCCGTGGAAATAGTAGGCGACGACTTTGTGGCCTTCGCCGCTTTCTTTGAGTGCCGTGGCGTCTGGGTTGGGGGCGGGCTGGACTTCTTTGTAGATCAAGAAGGCGACCGCACCCACCACGAAAAGAAGGAGGAGCGCGGTGATGGCATGTTTTCCCTGCATAGCGATAACCTCTGCGGCAGAAGCCCCCAATGCGTCGAGGGCGCTAGGTTTTGAGCATTAGGTCAAGAGCTTCTTGATTTCGTCGACGCTCAGGGCCTTGCCGACGGAGAGCACTTTGCCATCGACGGCCAGGCCTGGGGTCATCATGACGCCGAAGGCCATGATTTCGTTGATATCGGTCACTTTGACCACTTCGCCGTCCAAGCCCAAGGCTCGGACGGCGGCCTCTGCGGCTTCAGCGAGTTTCTTACATTTGGGGCAGCCGGTTCCAAGGATCTGAATTTTCATGACAACTCCGTGTGGTTCTAGGGGGAGGTGGTTGTAGGCGGCGCCTCTGGCAGGTGCCGCTTTACCCGTTCAGGTGTCGAAGATCGCTCCGTAGATCAAGCCCGAGAGGGTGGCCATGAGCATCACCAGGAGGACGAAGGCGGTGGTCTTTTTGGTCCCCAAGACGCTGCGGACGACCAGCATATTGGGGAGAGAGAGGGCGGGTCCCGCGAGCAAGAGGGCCAGCGCTGGCCCTTTTCCCATGCCGTTGTCTATCAGGCCCTCCAGGATGGGGATCTCGGTGAGGGTGGCAAAGTACATGAAGGCACCAGCGACGGAGGCAAAGAGATTGGCGCCGAGGGAGTTGCCGCCCACGGCTGCGCTCACCCATTCGGAGGGGATGAGGCCTTCGTGACCGGGGCGGCCGAGCAGGGCGCCGGCCACGAGGACCCCTGCCAAGAGCAGGGGTAAGATCTGTTTGGTGAAGCCCCAGGAAGCCGAGAACCACTCGCCGGCTTCCCCCTCCTCGGTGCTGGTGGCCCAGCCCAGGCCGATGGAGGCCGCGGCGAAGGGGATGATGGGGTCGCCATGGGAGAGGAGGGCGCCCAGGCCAGTCACACCCCCAATGAGGGCGACCTTCCACAGCGGCAGGGCCAACCAGCGCACCAGAACGAAGGCGAGGAGCAGGCCCAAGGCGGCGCTGACCCACCACTTGGCAGAGAAGATGAGATGCCACCAGCCGGTGCTCTCTTTGGGCTCACCAAAGTTGGCGAAGACCAAGATGCCGACCATGATGGCAAAGAAGGTCGCCGTTTTCCACAGAGGGCGGGTGGCTTCAGGTGAGGGCAGGTGGAGGGCCAGCTCGGCCTTCTCTTCTTCTTCGCGGCGGAAGAGGAAGTGCATGCAGAGGCCGATGACGATGCTGAAGACGATGGCGCCCACGGCGCGGGCGACGCCCAGCTCGAAGCCCAGGACCCGGGCGGTGAGGATGATGGCCAGCGCGTTGATGGCCGGCCCGGCGTAGAGGAAGGCCGACGCCGGGCCCAGCCCGGCGCCCATGCGGTAGATACCGGCAAAGAGAGGCAGCACCGTGCAGGAACAAACGGCGAGGATGGTGCCTGAGACCGAGGCGACACTGTAGGCGACGACCTTGTTGGCCTTGGCGCCAAGGTAACGCATGACCGAAGCCTGGCTGACGAAGACGCCGATGGCTCCGGCGATGAAGAAGGCCGGGATGAGGCAGAGCAGGACGTGCTCCTGGGCATACCAGCGGGTGAGATAGAGGGCCTCCCAAAAAGCGGACGTGACGCGGTCGTTGTCTTGTAGCCACTCTACGGGGAGGTAGAAGCTCACCACAAAGACCGCCACGATGAGGAGCAAGACCTTATACTCGGTGCGCCACGGGGTCATTGCACCCGCTCCTGGCAGGTGCAACATTGGGTGGCGGGTTGGGCCGCACTCAAGACCAAATCGATGCACTCGAAGAAGTGCAGCACGCAGGGCACGCGCAGGCTGTAGTTCACTTTGTTGCCGTCTTTGCGGTCGAGCACCAGGCCAGCACCGCGGAGCACGCTCAAATGCTTCGAGACAGTGGAGGTGTCATCACCGACCAGGGCCGTCAGATCGCCGACGCATCTCTCTCCATTGGCCAGGGCTTCGACAATGATGAGGCGTGAGGGGTGTGCGAGGGCCTTTAGCACGCGCGCGCGGGCTTGATGGCGGTCGCGTCGTTGGCTTTGCATGGGTGCGTTCTCCCGTTCGACTCTTGTGAAATGGCGCGAGTGCTTCGTTGCAACCATTCGAGTTTGGTTAGATTACCAAGTAGCCAAGTTGTGTCAATGGGCAAAATGGGGGTGGTCTTGGTTGGGTGGGCGCGGCGGGTGCTTCGCGGGTTGAAGGTGGGGTGATGGGGACTTGGATCCGGGCCTCGGTGTGGTTGGCGGGGTGTGCAGGCTCTGGCGCGCACGTCCAAGCGGAGGTGGATCCCAGATCTTTAGAGGGGGTGGGAGAAGGCGGTGGCCGTGGCGGGGGGGATGGCGGCGTTGATTTTCGCGCGTTCGTGCCTAGATCCTGGGCGGCCAGAGGCTGGTGGCAGCGCCGTAATGGGTGGCCCAGGGAGGTCTCGTGGCTCGCATTCAACGACGCCAAGCAGTGAGGATAGGGTGATGATGGACAAGAAGGTTTGGATGGTTTTGGGGACGGTCGCGTTGGTGTTCATGGGGTTGTCGTCGGCGCAGGCAGAGGAGCCTGGCTTGTCCTTTGGCGACACTTGGCCCATGGGAGAGGTGGCGCTGAAGGACGTCTCGGGCAAGATGGTCAAGGTGGATGATGTGGCGGGCGAGAAGGGTACGCTGGTGATTTTTACCTGCAACCATTGTCCCTATGTGAAGGCGTGGGATGACCGGATTACGGCTTTGGGCAATGCCTATGTGGAGAAGGGGATAGGGGTGGTGTCCATCAACAGTAATGATCCGGGGGTCAAGGGCGAAGACAGCTTCGAGGAGATGGTGAAGCGTTCCAAGGCGCTTGGCTTGAACTTTCCGTATGTGGTTGATGAGGGTTCCAAGTTGGCGTTGGCCTTTGGTGCGAAGAAGACGCCCGAGATTTACCTCTTTGACGCGGAGCGCAGACTGGTCTACACGGGGGCCGTGGACGACAACTCGCAGGATGCGTCGAAGGTGACGAAGACGCATTTGCGGGACGCGTTGGAGGCGGTGTTGGCTGGCAAGCAGCCCGATCCACGGGCGACGAAGGCTTTGGGCTGCACCATCAAGTTTTATAAGAAGAAGTGACGGGCAGGCGCTGGTTGAGGCGCGTCGGGGCCGACTTGGCCGGCGGAGCCTCTGGGGCGGTGCTCGCGGGTGGGGAGTGTGGGAGCGCGATGGACGAGAAGGTGACAGAGGGGGCGGTGGCGGCAGGGTCTGAAGAGGGGGCGCCGATGCCCTCTGGGGCTGAGCCCCTGGAGGTGGAAGCTGGGGGGCTGATTTTTCGGGGCTGGAGCCATGGCAGCGGGGCGCCCGTGGTGGCGCTGCACGGTTGGCTGGACAACGTGGCCTCCATGGGGCCGATGTTGCCGTACCTGGCGGGCGCGAAGGTGGTGGCGTGTGATCTGGCGGGTCATGGTTGGTCGGGCCACCGTGGCGCTGGGGCGCGGCGGCATGTTTTCGATGACGTTGCGGATTTGTATGCCCTGGTGGAGGCGCTGGGGTTGAAGCGCTTTCGTTTGGTGGGTCACTCGCTGGGGGGGATCATTGGGAGCTTGTTTGCGGGTGCCTTTCCAGAGCGGGTGGAGGCGCTGTTGATGATCGATAGTTTTGGCCCCTTCGTGAGTGATGCCGAGGAGGCGCCGGGGCGCTTGGCGGGTGCGATTCGGCAGTGGTCGCGGATAGGGGGTCGCTCTCTGCGGCCTTTTGCCTCTTTTGCCGAGGGGGTTGAGAAGATTGCCGGTGATCGTCCTCTTTTGAGTCAAGAGAGCGCTCGTCTTTTGGCGGCGCGGGCTTTGGTGGCAGGCGCCGATGGTTTGTGGCGGGTGCGCCACGATCCACTGGAGCAGCTTGCGCCCATGTTGCGTTTGGGTGAAGCCCAGGTGGCGGCCTTTTTTGGGCGTATTAACTGTCCAGTAACCTTCGTGCGGGCGCAGCAGGGTTGGCCGGTGGCGGCGGAGGTGCTGTCTCAGCGTGTCTCTTACGTGGGTCGCGGGCACTATCTCGAGGTGGAGGGTGGGCACCACGTGCACATGGACCACCCTGAGCGTTTGCTTGCGGCGTGGTCGCGTTTTCTCGCGAGTTGAGCCGCGAGCGGGGGCTCATCGGGTGGCGAAGGACATTTGTCGCTGGGTGCCGCGGGGGTTCAGGCCTTGGAGGACGCCGCCGAGGGTGACGAAGATTTCGTCGGCGAGGAAGGCGTGTCCGGCGCGGTTGAGGTGGAGGGGGTCGTCGAGCAAGGCATCCAGGTTCATGGCAAGGGTGGCCGCGGCGAGGTCGATGAGGAGGAGATCGCGCTCTTGGGCCATGGTGGCTCTGATTTCGTTGAGCTTGGCGTGCATGAGGTTTTCGACGATGGGTTGATAGGGGCCCAAGTACTCGCCCCAGGCTTGGCTGGAGGCGTAGTTGGGGTAGAGGATCCAGGCGATGTCTGCCTGAGGGGCTTGGCGGCGCAGCTCGGTGATGATGGCGCGGAGGTTGGCCGTGATGAGGGCAATCTGGGCGTCGAGTTGGTCGAGCATGGCGATGGCTTCTTCAGGGCTGAGGAGCTCGATGGCCTCGGCAAAGGCCATGAGGTCGTTGCCACCGAGGGAGAAGACGATGAGCTGGGTGTGTTCGAGGTTGGGCAGGACGCGCTCGTTGAAGTAGCGGGTGTTGGGTAGCCATTGGGCAGTGGTCGAGCCGGGCACGGCGAGATTGACACTGTGGGCATCGGCCAGGGCCGAGAGGTGGTTGGCCAGAAGCTCGGGGAACCAGGGCTGGGGGCCGTAAGCGGGGATGCTGTCCCCAAAGGTGAGCACGCGGATGCTCCCATTGCGGATGGCCTGCGCGGTGTGGCGGCCATGGTTGTGGGAGGTGGCGTGGAGGCTGGTGGGGGTCTCGACGAGGAGGAAGGCGCGCTCGCTGGCATGGTCG
>Ga0334884_1005147_pt1 | contig 12735 bp, 6 predicted proteins | sample GraSluR1_MG_7_FD_207215 | JGI IMG/M metagenome (GOLD analysis project Ga0334884, IMG submission 207215) | Sludge microbial communities from methane-producing bioreactor in Wageningen University, Netherlands - Granular Sludge_12_05 R1 | ecosystem: Engineered > Bioreactor > Anaerobic > Unclassified...
GCGGCGACCTGTGCGCCGCCGCCGTTCGTCGTTGGTGGTGGATGACCCCACCGGCGCGGTACAGGCCCGCGCCCTGCAGAGAGGCGGTGCCGCGCCGTCGGTCGTTCCGCACCACGCGCCACGGCCTCCTACCCCCTCCTGCCCCCGCGCAGGCAGAGCACCCCCACGGCCACCGCCGCGCAGGCGCCCAGCACGATGGCCCACACCGGCGCGAAGACCGCTCGGGGGATCATCGTCAGGACATCCTGGGCCGCCGAGGATGGCGGCCACTCGATCATCAGCTTCAGGCCGGCGTACCGCGCCACGGTCCACAGCCCTATCCCGAAAAGGAAGGCGCCTATGCCCTCCAGGGCGGTGCGTCCGGCCAGGACAGCGACGGCCAGGACCACCAGCAGCGCCGCCGCCTGTCGCGTCTGCTCGATAGCCAGGATCCAACCCGGCAGGGCCTCGATGACGTCGGCGGTAAGGCTCCCCGAAGTCGGGATCGCGCCACCGATCTCGCGGGTGTAGACGGCCGCCACCGCATCCAGTTGCCCCAGAGCGATGGCCGCCGCCGCAATGGTGATGTACCGTGCCGGCGGGAAAGCGCCAAAGGCCCGGCGGCCCTTGCCGCGCGACCGCCCTGCAGATCTGTCCCCCTCACGAAGGGTACTGCGCACCTGCTCCTTGCGGTCCACGGTCAGCTCCCGCCCAGGGCCGAGAGCGCCTCGGCCTGCGCACGCAGCTTGGCGATGGACTGCTGGATCTCAGCCAGTTGCGCCCGCTCCTTGTCGATCACCTCGGCCGGTGCCTTGGCCAAAAAGCCCTCATTCGCCAGCTTGCTCTGGGCCTTGTCCGCGGTCTTCTGCAGCTTCCCGATCTGTCCGTCCAGGCGCTTGAGCTCGGCCGGCACATCCACCGCGTCTCCCGGGTACAGGTAGACCTCGGCCCCCGCCGCCACGGCCGAGACGGTCCCGCCCGGCTTGTCCGCCGGGGCCACGATCACCGTCAGCTCCGGCACCCAGGCCAGAATGCCGAAACCGGCCCTGTTCTCACGCAGGAGCGCGGCCATCTGCTCATCCGGAGCGATGACGGTCACGGCGGCCCTGGCTCCCGGGCCGATGTTCAGATCGGCGCGCAGGGAGCGCACGGCCCCCAGCACCTCCTGCACCACGGCCATCTGCTGCTCCGCAACGGGATCGATGCGGGCCTCCTCCGCCACCGGATACGGCTGCAGGGCCAGTGGGCCGTCCTGCGGGCGCCACCGTTGCCAGATCTCCTCGGTGATGAACGGCATGAAGGGGTGCAAGGCGCGCAGAATCCCCGACAGCAGCTCGGCCAGCATGCCCTGCGTGTGCCGCTTGGCCGCCGGGTCCTCACCATACAGCGCCGGCTTGGCCAGCTCCACATACCAGTCGCAGAACTCCGCCCACACGTGCTCGTACAGCGCCTCCGCGGCCTGGGCGAGGTTATAGCCCGCCAACTGAGATGCCACTTCGGCAAGCGCGCGGTGATGGCGGCTCAGGGCCCAGCGATCGGCCAGGGTCAGCAGGCTCGGGTCCACGACGGCGTCCTGCGCCTCGGATAGGTTCATCAGCACGAAGCGCGAGGCGTTCCAGAGCTTGTTGCAGAAGTTCCGGGCGCCCACGAAGCGGTCCTCGGCCAGAGACAGGTCCTGCCCGTGGGTGATGAGCTGGGTCAGCGCGAAGCGCATGGCATCGGCGCCGTAACTGTCGATCAGCTCGATGGGATCGATGTTGTTGCCCAGGCTCTTGGAGATCTTCCGCCCCTTCTCATCGCGCACCAGGCCGTGGATGAAGACCTCCTTGAACGGTTCTTCGCCCATGAAGTGCTCGCCCGCCATGATCATGCGGGCCACCCAGAAGAAGATGATGTCATAGGCGGTGACCAGGACGCTGGTGGGGTAGAAGTAACCAAGCTCAGGGGTCTTGTCCGGCCAGCCCAGGGTCGAGAAGGGCCAAAGCTGCGAGCTGAACCAGGTGTCCAGCACATCCTCGTCCTGGCGGATGTTGGCGCTCTTGCAGTGGGCGCACTCGGTGGGGTCCTCGCGGGTGCAGGTCATCTGGCCGCAATCCTCGCAATACCACACGGGGATCGCGTGACCCCACCAGAGCTGACGCGAGATGGGCCAGTCGCGGATGTCCTCCAGCCAGCCGCGGTAGACCCTAGTCCAGCGCTCGGGCACGAACTTCACCCGTCCCTCATCCACGGCGGCCAGCCCCTCTTTCGCCAGCGGCTCCATGCGCACGAACCACTGGGTGGACATCAGCGGCTCGAGAACGGTGTCGCAGCGACTGCACTCGGGGATCGTGTGCGGGTGTTCTTCGATCCCTTCCAGCAACCCCAGCTCCTCAAGATCGGCCACCACCCGATCCCGGCACTCGAACCGTTCCAGGGCCTCATACGCTCCGGCCTCGGAGGTCATCTTACCGTCCCTGCCGATGACCACGCAGCTCTTGAGGTTGTGGCGCAATGCGATCTGCTGGTCGTTGGGGTCGTGTGAGGGCGTGACCTTGAGCGCCCCGGTGCCGAAGCTCATGTCCAGATAGTCGTCGGCGATGACGGGCAGCTCGCGGTTCATCAAGGGCAGCACCACGGTCTTGCCCACCAGGTGCTTGTACCGCTCGTCGTCGGGGTGCACGGCCACGGCGGTGTCGCCAAGCATGGTCTCGGGCCGGGTAGTGGCCACCACGAGGCCGGGGCCGCCGTCGGGCTCCGGATAGCGGATATGCCACAGCTTCCCCGGCCGCTCGACGTTCTCCACCTCGAGGTCCGAAAGCCCCGTGGCGCAGCGGGGGCACCAGTTGACCATGTAGTCGCCGCGGTAGATCAGGTCCTGCTCCCAGAGGCGCACGAAGGCCTCGCGCACGGCCCGGGTGAGGCCCTCATCCATGGTGAAGCGCTCGCGGCGCCAGTCCAGGCTGGAGCCGAACCGCCGAAGCTGCTCGACGATGTGGCTGTGGTGGGCCTGCTTGACCTCCCACACTCGCCCGACGAAGGCCTCGCGTCCCAGATCGTGGCGGCTCTTGCCCTCCTTGGCCAGCATCCGTTCCACCACGTTCTGGGTGGCGATACCCGCGTGGTCCGTGCCGGGCAGCCAGAGCGCCTCGAAGCCGGACATGCGCTTGTAGCGCGTGAGCAGGTCCTGGATGGTGTTGTCCAGTGCATGGCCCATGTGCAGGATGCCGGTGACATTGGGCGGCGGGATCACGATGCAGAAACTGGGCTTATCAGGGCTGACCTCGGCGTTGCACACCGCGCTATCCAGCCAGAACTGGTAGATACGGCCCTCGATATCTGCGGGCTCGTACGCCTTTTCCATCTCAAATGCCATGCTGCTGCTCCTTCTGCGGACACCCTGGGCAACAAAAAGCCCCCCATCCCTTTGGGACGAGAGGCCGCTATCGGCGCTTCCCGCGGTGCCACCCAAGTTCCGCCCGCTCGTGGCGGGCGACTCTCTGACGCGCTAACGGGCGTACCCGGTGAGGCCTCGAGCGTGCCGCGATGCGGCGCGCTTCGACCTCACGGCTCAGGGGCGACGTTCGGCGGCTCCCGGGGCCGGCACTCTCACCTGGTCACCGGCTCTCTGCACCCGGGGCTCCCCGCCTACTCCTCCCCGTCTCAGCCTGTACTGACGATCTGCAGGTTGATGTCATTATCATCCAAGCCGAACCGAAGGTCAAGGAAAACGGCAGCCCAGGCGGCCCCGCAGTGTCCTGAGACGCAGACCTCGAGACGCGCCCCGGAGCCGACGGCGACGGCGCGCAGGCGTGGGGCATGGCAGCGACGGGACGGCCGGGCACGCGGGTGGATGGAAACATCCCGGCGTGGGAGAGTGTTTGAGGGAGCATGGCATCGGAACCGAAGGCGCCGGAGCACAGCCGCGGAAGGCCGACCGTCGCTCTGGCGGCAGTTCTCGTGGCTCTGGCGGCCCTGGCGGCCGCTCTGCGGCTCTGGGGCATCCGCTGGGGCCTGCCGGATGCGACCCACCTGCTTTCCTACCACCCCGATGAGTTCCACTCGCTGCGCGGAGCCCTGGCTCTGGCCGCCGGCGACCCCAACCCCCACTTCTTCAACTACGGCTCCCTGTACCTGTACCTGGTAGCCATCGCCTGCCTGTGGCACGACAGCGTGCTGGGCCAGGCAGACCTGCTCTCGGCTCTACTGAAGGGAACCGAGGCCCACGCCGAGATGGCGGCATGGATTCTGGACGCCCGGATCGTGACCGTGCTGTGCGCGGTGGCCACCGTCCTCGTGGTGTTTCTCGCCGGCAAGAGGCTCTTCGGCCTATGGGGCGGCGTGGCGGCCGGGGCGTCCCTGGCTGTGGCACCTCTGCACGTCTTGCACTCGCACTACGCCACGGTGGACGTGCCGCTGGCGCTGTTTGTCGCCCTGTGCGTCTATGTGTCCATCGGTCTGACGCAGAGGCGCACATGGCGCGGCTGCCTGCTGGCCGGCGCCGCCGCAGGCCTGGCGGCCGGAGTCAAGTACAACGGCGGGCTGGTGGTACTGGTGCCGGTCCTGTGCTGCCTGCTGACACGGGAGGACGGCAACGGCGGCGGGCTGGAAAGCCCGCCCCACCACGGCAAGGAAAGCGACCCGCCACACAACGGCGGGCTGGGAAGCCCGCCCTACCACGGAGGGGAGATGAGCAGGCCCCACCACGGAGGGGGAAAGGACCCGCACCACGGGAGCCGGGAGGCCGGCGAAGGCGGGGCTCAGGACGTCCGTCCGCTCGCGGCGGTGGCCGTCGTGGTCGCCGCATGTGCGCTGGCCTTCATGGTCTCTTCTCCCTACGTACTGCTGGCCTTCCCCGAGGCCTGGAAGGATATCACCTACGAGCTGGAGCACATGCGCGCCGGGGAGCCGCCGGCGGCGGAGGCCTACGGCAGCGGCCGGCTCTTCCACCTCCACCCCGCGGTAGTCCTGGCGCCGCTGGCGGCGCTGCTGTGGACAGGGCGGCGCAGAACGGGTATGCTGGCTCCTGCCGTATTCGGCCTGCTTTGGTATGCGATGATCTCCGTCGCGCGAGTGCGCTACGCGCGCTACGCGATGCCCCTGGAACCGCTGGGCGCTCTGGGCCTCGGCGGCATGCTGGCCTGGGTGCTGCAAAGCGGGCCCCGGGCGACCCGGTGGCCGGCGGTCGGCCTGGTCGCGGTCTGGTGTCTGGCGCTGGCCGGCGTCTGCATGCAGCGAAACACGGTGCTGCACGGCATTGACGTGCGCGCCGATATGCTGCGCCGGGTGGAGCGCGAGGTGCCTCAGGGCGAGAGCATCGCTCTAGTCTGGGAGCCGTGGTTCAATGTGGCTCCTGTGGACTACTGCAATGGGGGGCAGGCCCTGCGCCGGGGGCCGCTGTTTTCGCGGTTCGTACGCCCCGTGCGGCCGCTGGAGATCATCGGTCTTGACGTGGACAGGCTCCGAGAGAGCAAACCCTACGCGGTGCTGGTGAGCGACTTCGAGTTGGACCCGCGGTACGATCGCGTCAGCCCGCCACATCGACAGCTCCGACACTACCTGCAAAGCGGCGGCGACTACCGGCGGGCCGCAAGCGAGCCGGTGGCCTTCGCCACCCCCCGGGTACTGAGCCCGCCGGCACCGGATAACCGCTACCCCCGTCCGTGGCTGGAATTGTACTTGAGGGTGAAGTAGGCGGAGGAGCACGGTCTGAGACACCCTTTGGGAGAAGGACAGCCCCCGGCCTTGCGCGAACTGGCTCAGCCACAGGGCCCGCGATCCAGCGGGCAGAACCAATGGGAGAGGGACACACATGGCAACTCTGGCGATCAACGGCGGGGCCAAGCTCCGAACCGCTCCATTTCCGAGCTGGCCTTTGAAGGACGACGGATACCTGAGCGCGCTGGCGGAGGTTCTCCAGGACGGTCGCTGGGGCGTGGGCGGCCCCAAGAACTCCGAGCTGTGCCAGAAGTTCCCGGCCTTCCACGACGCCGGGTTCGGAGTAGCCTGCACCAGCGGCACCACCGCCCTGGAGCTATGCCTCCGCGCCCTGGGCGTGGACTACGGCGACGAGGTCATCGTTCCGCCGTACACTTTCATCGCCACCGCCAGCTCCGTGATCTCGGTGGGTGCGGTGCCGGTCTTCGCCGATGTGCAGACAAACACATTCTGCATCGACCCGGCTGCGGTCGAGGCGCAGATCACCCCACGGACGAAGGCCGTCATCGCGGTGCACATCGGCGGGATGCCCTGTGACATGAATGCTCTCCGCGCCCTGGCCTCCAAGCACGGTCTGGCGCTCATCGAGGACTGCGCCCAGGCCCATGGGGCCATGTATGGCGACAAGCACGTGGGGGCCCTCGGCGACGCCGGTGCCTTCTCGTTCCAGTCCTCCAAGAACGTCTGCGCCGGTGAGGGCGGCATGCTGGTAACCAACCGGCAGGAGCTGTTCGAGAAGGCCTGGAGCTTCCACAACATCGGCCGCGTGCCGGACGGCGGCTGGTACGATCACCGTGTGTTCGGCACCAATCTGCGGCTCACGGAGTTCCAGGCGGCCCTGATCCTGCGCGGTCTGGAGATTCTCCCGGGACACATGGACAAGCGCGATGAGAACGCCATGCACCTGCGCCGGCGCCTGGACGAGATTCCGGGGGTAGGGTACCAGGCCTTCCCCAACGGAGCGACGCGCAGCGCCTGGCACCTGTTCATCTTCACCTACGACCGGGAGCAGATGGGCGGGGTCTCCAGGGATCGCTTCCTGGCCGCCCTGGCGGCCGAGGGCATCCCCGTGGGCAGGGGCTACAACCCTCTTTACCAGGAGGGCATGTTCCAGCGCGGCTGGGATCGGTCGCGCCCGCCTTTCTCGCCCAATGTGTACTCCGGCGATGTGGACTACAACAAGGTCTCGTGTCCCAATTGCGAGTTCATCTGCTCGGACGGGTCGTTCTGGGCCGGGCACAGCATCCTGCTGGGCACGACCCAAGACATGGACGACATCGCCGAGGCCATCCTGAAGGTACGAGACAACCTTGACGAGATCCCCCGGTAGCCTGATGGATCGCGGGCAAGCGGGTCGCCTCCCGGGACCGCAGCGGGGGCGGCATCGGCATCCCGCGGAGTGGGTTGAAAAGGTCGCGATGCGGGATGGGCGCCGGCGTGTCGGCGCCCATCGCCTCTTGGCGGCGCGCTCCGGCGTGCGCCCGGTCGCGCTACTCGGCGCGGCCCTGCTGCTGGTACTTGCCGGCCCTGCAGCCGCCGGCCGGTTGGCGAGTATCCTCCAGCGTGGCCCTTACCCCCATCTGGAAGGCCACATCCTGCGCCAGGACCTGGGTCCCGCCACGGTCGGGGCGTGGTCTCAGCCCACCTGCGGCGACTGGGATGGGGACGGCGACGAGGACCTCATCGTCGGCTCGGGCTACGGCGACCTCATGCTCTTCGAGCGCCGCTCCGACGGATACGTGGGCGAGGGGCTGCAGATGCTGCCGGAGGAGGAGGGCCTCACCCCGGCCCCAATGGTTCCTCGACCGGTGTCTCCGGCCATGGTGGACTGGGACGGCGACGGGCTGCAGGACCTGCTACTGGGCCTGGACGGACGCATCTACTTCTGCCGGCGCACGGCTCAGGGGCTCGCGGCCGCCGTCGAGTTGACGGCGGAGGGCGAAACCCTCACCGACCACATGCTCAAGACATCGCTGACCGTCGGGCATCTGGCGCCCTGCCCGGCCGACCTCGATCTCGACGGCGACCTGGACCTGCTCGTGGGCGACGACAATGGGCAGGTCTGGTGGGTGCAGAACTCGGGCAAGCCCGGCGCCCCGCAACTGCAGGCGCCAAGACTGCTGTCCGCCGGCGGGCAGGCCCTCACGGTAGGCGGCCGCTCGCGCGTCGCCGTCGGTGACATGAACGGCGACCGCTATCCCGACGTCTTCGTGGGGTGCGCGGCGGGAACCGTGTACGTCTGCCTGGGGTCGGCACAGGGACCGGGCTTACCGACGGTGCTGTACGGCGGGGAGCACCCGGCCACGAGGCCTGTGACGGCGCCACTCACCGACACCGCTCCGGCCTTCGGCCGCTGGACGGGCGGTCCAACGCTGGTGGTGGGAGACCGTAGCGGGCGGCTGACCCTGCTGGAGCTGTCCGCCACCGGTGCCACCGAGAGCGGCAGACTCCTGGGGGCGGAGGCGCCACTGGACACCGGCCGCTGCGCGGTGCCGTGCCCCGTGGACTGGGACGGCGACGGAGACATCGACCTGGTGGTCGGCGGTGAGGACGGTCTCGTCACCTACTACGAGCGCATCCGTCAGCAGCCGCCGCTGTACGCCACAGGCAAGCTGCTGGTCGACGGAGGCGCCCCGATCCGCGCCCGGGGGCGGCTGGGGGTCGCGGACGAGCTGCGCTACGCCTGGCCCTGCCTGGCCGACATCGACGGGGACGGCGATCTGGACCTGCTCCTGGGCCAGGCGGACGGCAGAACCCGCATCTGGACCAACAACGGAGGGTTCAAGAACCCTGAGGAGCTCGCCGTCGCCGGCTCGGCCTTCTCCCTCTCGGGCGCCGCCACCGTCAGCGCCCTGGACTACGATCAGGACGGCGATGTGGATGTCTTCGTGGGCAACCGCCTGATCCCGGGTTCGGTGGTGGGCAGCAATCTGGCCCCGGAGACGGTGATCTACCTGGAGAACGCGGTGACCGGGAAACGCCGGCCGCCGCTGTTCGTCAAGGCGGTGCGCATCGACGCCTTCATCCGCAACCGCGACAGCGAAAACGGGCTGCGCGACGCCGACCTGCTCGGCATCAGCTTCGTCCAGCCGGTGCACTGGAACCAGGACGCGATCCTGGACTTCATGCTCACCACAGGCCTGGGCACCTACCTGTTCTCCACGGACTCCTCGCGCAAGGCCTACCCCCGGCTGGAGTTGCGCACCACGGTGACCGGCACGCCTCTGCCGCTTGTTCCACCCACCTGGTGCTCGTACGCCGTGCGCCTCTGCGGCGGCCTGCCCGGCCTGGTCTGCGGGCTGGAAGAGACCGGCTGGGTGGTATGGTACCCGCGGGAGAGCCTGCTGGGGCCATAGAGGTGCGGCCCAAAGGTCGTCTCTGCCGCGATGATGTCATCCTAAGCGCCCATCTCGCGCAGCGAGATAGCGAGGGATCTCACTGAACGCCAGGGCATCCTACCGTCCGCTCCCGGTGAGAGCGGTCCTCGCGACTAACGGGACTCGCCGAGCCACCCGGCCAACTCCGGCCCCGTCACCTCGTCGGCGGTGAGCCGAAAGCCCGGGGCCTCCCGGAGCTCGTAGGCCCGCATCGTCCAATCGAAGCTCTCCTCCTGACCGGCGCCCTGGATCCACAGGGGGCGCGGTACCAGCGTCGCGGCCAACTGCGGAAGATCCCCGACGGTAAGGAGCCTGGGAACTCTGGGGCGACGGTCGGAGACGGAGTAGGTGTCCCCCAGCTCCAGGGCCGCGACGGGCGCCAGGGCCGGGTCGTAGATCGCGGCCGCGAGGGCGATGACGGCTCCCTCCCCGTAGCCCACACAGCCCACGCGCGCCGGGTCCACGTCTTCCCTTTCCCGGAGGTACGCCGCGACCCGCGTCACGTCGTGCGCCGCCACGGCCAGCTCCGGGCGCCCGAACACGACACCGTTCATGTCCTGCGGCCCGCGGTGCAGCGATAGCTCCCCGTAGCCCCGGGGGTCCGGCACGCAGACCACCAGCCCGGCCTCCACCAGAGCCGTCACGAGGTCGCGCCGCGCGGTGAGAAGCTGAAGCTTCCCCTCGCCGCCCACCAGCACCACCGCCGGCCGCTTCCCTCCGCCCCTCTGCCCGGTCGCGGACAGCACCACAGTGGGCACATCGATCTCCTGCTCGCTGCGGATCGCCACGCGCTCCACCCGCAGCCCGTCTTCAATGCGCGGTTCGCCTACCGGGCGGTGCCCCTCGGCGTCCATCACCTCGGCCTCATTGGTGAGGGCCACGAAGCCGGAGCGGATGGCCGCCAGGCGGCCTTCGATGTCGGTCCTGGGCAGGGACAGGTCGGCGCCCTGCCGGGCGAGGATGTCGGCGACGATGGTCTCGGGGCCGACGGAGCCCTCCGGCGGGCCGTCCAGGGCGGCGAAAGTCTCCAGCGTCTCAGCGGTGTGCTCGGGCTCACGGGCCGCCTCCGGGGCGGTGATCCCCATCAGGTGGCGGTTGAGCCAGGCGTAGGCCTCCTCCCGCATGGGGAGGCTGTAGTCGTGCTGCCAGTCGTACTGCGTGCACACCACGTCGTCTCCGCGCCCGAGGAGCTCGTAGATGCCCCGAATCTCGGGGTAGCCCTCCTGAGGGAGCCAGGCCGTCCAGTCCTGGGTGACGCAGATGAGCAGCGCCGGCCCGGGCGCAAAGCGCGCCGCAAGCTCGGGGGTGTCCGTCTTTGTCAGGATCCCCGGCACGTGGTTGCACATGCAGTGATGGCTGTCGATGGCCAGAATGCGCCGGAACTGCGAGACCATGCACACGGGAATGGCCACATCCAGGCGGTCCTCAATGGCCATCATATAGAACGTCTGCTGCCCGCCACCGGAGCACCCTGTGCAACCCAGGCGCTCTGGGTCCACCTCGGGTAGAGAGCACAGCAGGTCCACGCCGCGGATGTTGTTCCACGCCATCACCGTCATCGGGACCAAACCGGCCGCCCAATTGTAGGCATGGACGCTGTCCACCGCCAGCACCACGTAGCCCTTGCGGGCCAGGCTGATGAGCCGCGCCTGCACCGTGGGGTGCCGGGCCCCGTTCTCGAAGTGACCGTGGGGACACAGGATCCCTGGAGCCGGAAACCGGCCCTCCTTGGGCATGTACAAGTACCCGCCGGCATAGTACCCGGGCCAGGTCTGCCAGTAGATGCGCTGCACCGTGTAGCCGTCGCGGTCCAGCGTCCCGGAGACGTGGGGGGCCAAAGGCGGCCGCTGCGGCAGGGGCCACAGGCCCAGGCAGGTGAGCACGTGCCGGCGCACCTCGGCGGCGTGGGCCCGCCACTCCTCCGCCGTATTGGCCTGCAGGAACTTGGGGGCCGCCATGCGGTCGAGATAGGCCTGTTGCGCCGTCTTGATCTCGTCCTCACCGAGCAATGTCCACGGCCTGGCTTGATCGGTCACGGTGCGGGCTTCCTCCGGTATCCCCAGGGCGATTGACACGTTATCCAGCGCGCCGCTGAAGGGCTGATCGGCGTCCAGGTTGTTCCCCAGGCACAGGGAGACCTCCTGAGGACCGCCGTGGCCGGCGGCGGCCAGGCTCTGCAGCTCACCGTCGACAAAGAGCATGGCCAGGTTGCTACTCGCGTCATAGCACCCCAGCACGCGGTGCCACCGGCCGTCATCCACGCGGTGCCTGCTCAGGAGCTTCGTTTTCGGCCACGACCACAGCTCCAACGATAGCTTGCCGGGCTCGCGGCCCAGGGTGAAGCTGTAGCTCACCGTGCCACCGGGGCGGTCCTTGCTCATCAGCAACGTGCTGAACGCAGGCGATGGCGAGACCCGAAGCAGTAGGGAGACGGTGAAGCTCTCGGTGCTGTCGAAGGCGGTCGCCGCGGAGGCGGGTATCCGCACCCGGCCCCCGCCGGAGAAGGACAGGGCCCGCCCTGCCCCGGGCGGGCCCTGCACGCTCTTTGCGCCGGCGGCTGTGCCGTGTAGCCCGTGGGGGCCTGCGTCGGCGATACGGGAGATGTCGCCATCGTCGAAAGTCCAGTGGGCACTGAGCTCCTGTCCGTGAGCGGCGCCGCACAGCACGGTCCACAGGACAAGCAGTAGCGGCATGGCAGACCTCAGGCGAGTCAGCGGGAAACGGCGCGCGCACCGGCGGTGTCTTGCCTACTTGAACTCCAGGAACCCCGCGCGGTCCGTGTTCCAGGTGGCATGGTTGGTACCTACCCACAGCACCCAGGGCGGCCCGGCGGTCTTGCGCACGGAGAGGCTGAAGGCGACCTTCCGGTGCGTTCCGGGGTCGATGCCCAGTGAGGCGAAGGGGACGCGCCATTCCGCCGTCCAGCGGTCGCTGCCGATCACTCTCGCCGCATACTGCACACCCTCGGCGGCCCGCTTCACGGCCTTGGCCGGTGCCCCTGCCTCGTCGCTGGCGGCGAAGTTCCCGGAGGGGTACCCGCGGAGGATGAGGATCGGCGCGTCGGGCCCGACGCCCGTGTTGCGGAAGGCCAGCTCCACGGCGTCATTGCCGCCCCAGGTGTCTCCCATCTTCAGAGGTTCCTGAGCGGAGACTTCGTTGTCCACCGCGACATACAGGTACGTCCCATCGTGCCACAGCCAGGCCCGGCTGGCGGGCTTGACCTTCGCCCCCTCCAGGTCCTCCTCGATGGCCATGGCCTGCTCGGTGCTGAGGCCGTTCCACTCGGCAGGCTGCAGGTCGCCGTCGATGGCCGCCGCCTGCGACAGGCGCGGCACCGCGAAGGTCGGCGGCGGCCCGCTGCGCTGCGGGGTCTCGGGCTTGGCTACAGGCATGTCATCGGGGTAACGAATCTCCGTCTCCACCGGCCAGGTCACGCGGTACTCATCCTGCCGCAGACCGATCTGCTCCACCGGGATCTCTTTGAAGCCCAGCGCCCAGGCCGGTGACTCGGGCTTGAGGCGGAAGTCAAGGTTCTCGGCGTCCACAAACAGCGGGTCCTCGCCGACGAGGTTGTCCTCCAGCGTCACCCCCGGCCTCGCCTTGGCCTCGATCTCATCCCAGCGCCCGCCCCAGCAGACATTGCGGGTGACGAGGTTGCCCCGGGGCTCGGCGTAGTCGCCGT
>Ga0334884_1005149_pt1 | contig 12732 bp, 9 predicted proteins | sample GraSluR1_MG_7_FD_207215 | JGI IMG/M metagenome (GOLD analysis project Ga0334884, IMG submission 207215) | Sludge microbial communities from methane-producing bioreactor in Wageningen University, Netherlands - Granular Sludge_12_05 R1 | ecosystem: Engineered > Bioreactor > Anaerobic > Unclassified...
GCCTCCGAGAAAATAATCGCCATTTACGGCAGAATGCAGCATCAGCAGTCGCTTTCCTTTCAGGATAATGGCACGCACCGCATGACGTTCGATCACTCGCCCGAACCCGGCGGTGGAACCGCAATGGTGGATTTCAGCCAATAGCGGCATCGGCGGTATGGCGGTAATGATGGGGTTGGTTGGCTCGCTCACCCGCTAATCATACCGTAAAAATGTTCAGTGAGGCAGGCTTCAACACTGCGTTTTCGCTCTGTGAAAATCAAACTTATAAACTTTATATTAATTCCGGTAGCAATCAACAAGGCAATTTGATATTATAGAAGAACAACTAAAAAAATAACCATGTCAGATTGAGGTGGATAATGACAAAAGAAAATCACAATTCTATTAAACCTGATCCCGCAGGGATCATCGAGGATTACCGGCTTGCCTACAAATCCCGTCAGGCAGCCGTCATTGGCAGGCGTGAAGTACTCACCGGCAAAGGCAAATTCGGTATTTTTGGCGATGGCAAAGAACTTGCCCAGATCGCCATTGCGCATGCTTTCCAAAAAGGCGACTGGCGCTCAGGCTATTACCGCGACCAGACCTGGATGATGGCGTTGGATTCGCTGACATTGGAGCAATTTTTTGCCGGCATTTATGGCAATCCGGATCCCAAACTTGAACCGCATTCATCAGGCCGCAACATGAATAACCATTATTCATCGGACCTGTTGGATGAAAACGGTGATTGGCATAGTCAGGTGGACTCCTACAATTCTGGCGCCGACATTGCTTCGGTAGCGGCCCAAATGCCCCGCGCGGTCGGCCTGTCGTATGCCTCCGTGCTGTACCGTAAGCTGGAGGAGCTGAAACAATTCAGCGATTTTTCGCACAACGGCAATGAAGTCACCTGGGTCACGATTGGCAACGCCTCCACCGCAGAAGGCCTATTCTGGGAAACGGTCAACGCTATCGGTGTGCTGCATGCGCCAGCGGTGATCACCATCTACGATGATGGGTACGGTATTTCGGTGCCGAACCAGTTTCAAATGGTAAAAGAGAATATCTTTTCCATTCTCAAAGGGTTCCAGCGAAATCCATGCCCGGCGGAAGAATGCGACAGCGGGTATGATCTCTATTCCGTACACGCCTGGGATTATGCTGAACTGATGGCAACCTACCAGAAAGCTGGAGAGATCGCCCGCAAGCACCACATTCCCGCCCTGGTGCATGTGACCGAAGCCACGCAACCCCTGGGACATTCCACCTCCGGCTCGCATGAACGCTATAAAGATGAAGAACGCCTGGCATGGGAGAAAGAATTTGACTGCCTGGTACAATTCCGCCGGTGGATCATCGCCGAAGGCATCGCCACGGACAAGGAATTGGCTCAATGGGAGAAAGAAGATGCCATGACGGTTGAAGAGGCGAGAAAATCCGCCTGGGAAGCATTCCAGGCGCCGATCTTGAAAATTCGCAAGCAGGCACTGGACTTGCTGTCCAGTCTGGCGAAAAACTCCTCACAATCCAAACAATTGGCAAACATCCGCGACTCACTGAAGGATGTGCCCGTTCTGCAGCGCAATGACGTTGCTTCAGCGCTGCACAGAACCCTGGTGATCACCCGTGAGGAACCATCGGATGCGCGCGAAGCGGTCAAGAAATTTGCCAATCAACTGGAAAAAAACAACCTGGAGACCTATGCTTCGGACCTCTACTCCAGTTCTGACAAATCTCCCTTGAAGGTACCGGTCGTCCCCGCCGAGTTCAGTGATGACTCGCCCACAATGATGGGCTTCGAGATTCTCAATGCCGCCTTTGATGACGCTTTTGAAAGAGAACCGCGCCTGGTCGCCTTTGGTGAAGATGTGGGCATGCTGGGCGACGTCAACCAGGGCATGCGCGACCTGCAGGAGAAGTACGGCCTGCTGCGTGTAACTGACACCGGCATCCGTGAAGCCACCATTCTCGGTCAAGCGATCGGCATGGCGCTGCGCGGACTGCGGCCCATCTGTGAAATGCAGTACCTGGACTACCTGATCTACGCTTTGCAACTCATGTCCGATGATCTCGCCACCCTGCGCTGGCGCACGGCGGGCCGCCAGAAAGCCCCCGTCATCATCCGCACGCGCGGCCACCGCCTGGTCGGCATCTGGCATTCGGGTTCACAATTGGCGGGTATCCTCAACCTCGTGCGCGGTATGCATGTGCTGGTGCCGCGCAACATGACCCAGGCTGCCGGGTTCTATAACACCCTGCTGCAATCTGACGACCCGGCACTGGTGATCGAGGTGTTGAACGGCTACCGCCGCAAAGAGCGCAAACCCGACAACCTCAACGAGTTCACTGTGCCGCTGGGCGTACCTGACATTGTGCGCCCCGGCAAGGATGTCACCCTTGTCACCTATGGCGCACTGGTCACCATTGCGCTGGAGAGTGCAGAAAGGCTGGCGGAGGCTGGCATCGACTGCGAGGTGATTGACGTACAAAGCCTGCTGCCCTTTGATATCAACGGCATGATCGTCGAATCGTTGAAGAAAACCGCCCGCGTACTGTTTTTGGATGAGGATGTGCCCGGCGGCGGCACTGCCTATATGATGCAGCAGGTGCTGGAAGTACAGAAGGGCTACCAGTGGTTGGATTCTCCGCCGCGCACCCTCACCGCCACCGAACACCGTCCGGCGTATGGTGCAGATGGCGATTATTATTCCAAACCCAATGCGGAATCGATTTTTGATGCAGTATATGACCTGATGCGGGAACAGGCACCAGCCCGTTTCCCTGAATTGAAATAAGGAGGCATTAATGGCAACACGTTTGTTAGCCCCCAGCATGGGGGAAGGTGTAGAAGAGTTGACCGTGGTCAACTGGTTAAAACAGGAAGGCGATACCGTCGAGGAACTGGAAGCGATCGTCGAGCTGGAGACGGACAAGGTCACCACCGAGATTCCCAGCCCTGCTTCCGGTGTGCTATTGAAGGTGCTGGCAAAGGCAGATGAGACCGTCAAGGTGGGTTCCATCCTGGCATGGATCGGCGAACCCGGCGAAGCGCTGGAAACCGGTGAACCCGATGACGATGTTGTTGAAGCCGAACCCGAAGCAGAGCCCGCCGACAAAACGCCCGGAGCCGAAACAGAAACCCGTGCTGAAGAACCTGACAGGGACGCCGAACAAGATGTTTACACCGGGCGGGTATCACCGTTGGTAAAAAAACTGGTCGAAATGCACGATGTTGATCTCAACATGGTAACAGGAACCGGGCTTGACGGGCGTATCACCAAAAATGATGTACTCGATTACGTGGAACAGCGCGACAAAGCCCCCCGCAAAGAGGAAAAACCAGCACCGCAAGCCAAGCCTGCACCCAAACCCAGCACCGCAACGGCCCCGGTAGAAAGGCCCGGGGCGCCCGAAAGCGAATTGTTCCCGCTTTCTTCCACCAGAAAACAGATCGCCGAACACATGGTGAAAACCGTGCGCACCGCCCCGCATGTGATGACGGTGATGGAAGCCGACATGAGCAAGGTGCTGGCGCACCGCGCCGCCAACAAGCAAGCCTTTGCGGCGCAGGGCGTGAACCTGACCATTACCGCTTATTTCTGTGCCGCCATCATCAGTGCGCTGAAGGACAACCCGGATGTGAACGCTTCCTATACCGAGGAAGGCATTCTGCGCTACCGCAGCATCAACCTGGGGGTTGCCGTGGCGCTGGGCGAACAGGGCCTGATCGTGCCGGTCATAAAGCAAGCCGAGATGCTCTCGCTGCAGGGGCTGGCGCAGCGCATCAACGACCTTGCCAATCGCGCACGTAACAAACAGCTCAAGCCTGATGAAGTCAAGGGTGGCACCTTTACCCTGACCAACTACGGCACCGGCGGGTCGCTGTTTGCCTCGCCGCTCATCTTCCAGCCGCAAGCCGCCATTTTGGGCACCGGCATGATGCAGAAACGCCCTGTGGTCATCACCGACGCAGCCGGCAATGATTCCATCGCCATCCGTCCGATGGTGTACCTGTCGCTGGTCTTCGACCACCGCATTTTGGATGGCGAAGGCGGCGACCGCTTCTTGATGTCGGTCAAGAATGCGTTAGAAGATTGGTAATAAAGGCGGGAAGCAAAAAACTCTCCTGCCAGTTGAACCGCGGTTGATAGTATGTAAGAAACAAAAGGAGTTTTAAAAATGACTGTACAACACAAACGATTAGGAAAACATGGCGTCCTGGTCAGCAACATCTGTCTGGGCACCATGAATTTCGGCTGGCATACCTCCGAAGAAGACAGCTATGCCATCATGGACCGCGCGTTGGAACTGGGCATCAACTTCTTCGACACCGCCGATGTCTATGGCTGGGACACGGAACACGGCCTCACCGAAGAGATCATCGGGCGCTGGTTCGCGCAGGGCGGCGGACGCCGCGATGCCGTTGTGCTGGCGACCAAGGTTTTCAACCCTGTCACCCGCAAAGCCAACCTGCCGGAAGTCAACAGCGACGGGCGCAGTTTGAGCGCCTACAAGATCCGCAAACATGCCGAAGGCAGCCTGCGGCGCCTGCAAACTGATTGGATCGACCTCTACCAGATGCACCATGTCGATCATGACTGCCCGTGGGACGAAATCTGGCAGGCATTTGACGCCCTGGGCAAACAGGGCAAGATCGTGTATGTCGGTTCCAGCAACTTCGCCGGGTGGGATATCGCCACCGCCTGTCAGGAAGCCGACAAACGCGGCTTGATGGGGCTGGTCAGCGAACAGAGCATCTACCATCTGGACAACCGCATACTCGAACTTGAAGTGATCCCCGCCTGCCGCCATTACGGCATGGGCCTGATCCCCTGGAGTCCGTTGGGTGGCGGGCTGTTGGGCGGCGCACTGGAAAAACACAATACCGGCCGCCGCAAGAGCGATGGCTTCAGCAAACAGGTCGAAGAAAAGCGCGACCAGCTCGAACAGTATGAAGCCTTGTGCAAAGCCATCGGGCATCCCCCCGCTGAAGTCGCCCTGGCGTGGCTGCTGCACAACCCGATCGTGACCGCGCCCATCATCGGCCCGCGCACCCTCGAACAACTGGAGAGCGCTGCCCGTGCGGCGAGCATCGAACTCGATGCGGAAACACTCAAGAAACTGGATGAGATCTTCCCCGGCCCAGGCGGCGAAGCGCCGATGGCCTACGCCTGGTAAATGGTTGATAGATGTAGTAAAAGCTCCTCCCGGATGCAGGAGGAGCTTTTTTGAATTAAATAATTCTTCAGTACCGTCTTCTACCAGGCATACGCTTCAGGACCTTGCCCCACGCGCAGCGGCCGGCCTTTGCTGGGACTGAAAATGTCATCCAGTTTTGCCAGCACCTCTGGTTCCAACACCAACTCTGCCGCGCGATCCAATCCATCCAGATGCTCGACGGTACGCACACCGATGATCGGAGAAGCGACCGCCGGATGCGAGAGCGTCCAGGCAATCGCAACCACCTGTTCCTGCTCGCCGATCTCCTGGCACAATGCTGAGTAGGCAGCCATTTGCTGGTTAGATTCCCCGAGGGTGACCCCATATTCCCGTTCCACATCACTGGTGCGCGAACCGGCTTGCGCCTTCATCTTGCCCGTCAGCAGCCCGCCTGCCAGCGGCATGTAGGGAATGACACCGATCCCGAAATCTAACGCGGCAGGAAACACTTCCAGTTCGGGATAGCGGCATAACAAATTGAACATGGTTTGCTCAGAAATAAAGCCCAATGAGCCGCGCTGCAGCGCTTGCATCTGGAATTTTGCCAATCCCCAGCCGGGATAGTTGCTCGAACCCATATACAGCACTTTGCCATCCGCGATCAAGCGATCGAACGTACCCCAAAATTCTTCGGGCGAGATGCGCCGGTCGATGTGGTGAACTTGATAGAGATCAATATGGTCGGTTTGCAGCCGTTTGAGGGATGCTTCCACGTGCTTGCGGACTTTATAAGCGGAGATGCCCGGCCCTTCATTGGGAATGCTGGCATCTTTCATATTGCCGTATACTTTGGTCGCCAGCACCACGCGATCGCGGTTGGCGGGGTTCTGTTGGAACCAGTTGCCGATGATGGTTTCTGACCTGCCCTTATCTTCTCCGCCATAGACATTGGCGGTATCAAAGAAATTGATGCCCATGTCCAGGGCTTTGTCCATGATCCTGAATGCATCTTGTTCGGTCGTGCGCGGGCCAAAATGCATCGTGCCGATGCAAACCCGGCTGACGGTTAAGTTTGATTTTCCCAGTTTTGTGTATTTCATCAGTTGCCTCCTGTGTTTTTATTATTTTATTTACATTTATAACATTTTTTCGTGCTGCATGGGAATACTGGTGGATTTGCGGATGGTGAACAGAGAAAACCAAAAAAACCCAAGGAATGAATACTATTTGTGAGACATAGCATGGTAAACTAAAAATATCGAATCAATGGAGATAGGGAGTTGAGCATGTTGAAAAAGTTTCTCGTTTGTGGCGCGGTTGTGTTGCTTTTTGCGGCATCAGGTTGCACAGTTGGTGATAACTCAGAAATGTACATACCAACAATAGAAGCCTTACAGGCAGTGGCAACAGAGAGTGCTGCCAGTTTCTCAAACCAACAAGAAGAATTGATGTCTGAAAAAAGTGAACTCGAAGCAGATTTAGCAACTTCAAAAAGTGAGATTGAAGGTTTCCAGACCAATGCAGCAGAATTACAGAGCGAGATTGCTTTGCTTGAGGATTCTTTGAACGACTTAGAGGGCCAGATATTTGACTTAAGAAGTGAAAAAAGCGTTGCCGAATCGACAGCCCGCAGCTACAAAGATCTTTTTCTGGCAAATACTGGTGATGAAGTTGGTGAATTTGTGTTATGCGGAAATGCTTTAGACACCGAATTTGGTTACGAAAACAAAGTCACGATGCGGCAGGAACTTGCAGAATACCTTGCTAAAGATACAAGCATCAACCCCAACACCATCACCACCCAACACCAGATGATCTGGTCAAACACCGATGATGGTTTAATAAAAGTATTTATGGGTGGATATATGTACCCCTTTATTGTCAGGTTTGAAAATCCAGATTTTGGAAGCCAAAATTCAGTATATTCATTAACCTCTGGTTGTTATTCTGATTTCCCTGCATTGGAAGCGAATTTGTTAGCAATCAGTGATGAATGAGACAGGATGGACAATCTAAAAATGTGGAGCATTAAGAAGGATGACGCCGAACAGCCTGATTTGTTTGGATCATGAGTCTGGTTATTCTTGATTCAGACCAAATTTTTGAGTCAAGTAATTTACGAAAGCAGAGCAAGCAACCAAAAAAAAGTGTGCTTCTTCGAGGTTAACCTTTGAACTGTCATCAGTGATTGAATGTCGTATGCCTTCTTCATCGCTTGTGTAGCCATAAAGCGAAGAAAATCCTTTTTTCAAAGCCGGATGTAATCCTGATTCCTTTTCTAATTTGTTTAGTAATGGCATTAATGACTCATGCCCATTTCCTGTTATCTTACGAGATAAGCATTCAACAGCACTTATTGATTCTTTAACAGAATTTCTATAATCATGATTTTCTCTGTCACTCAGTAATTCAAGCGCTCTTTGCAAATGAGATTTTACTCCTGGATAATCAGAAGAAATGGCTTCTTCAATGGCATTAATAGATTCACCATCGATTATCGGTGCAACTTTATTATCAATAATTCTGTACGCTGAATTTTCTCGTTCAAACACCCTATTAAATTCGTTTATAGAATCAGGATAAAATTGAATGAAAATTTCAACAACATCGTAGATCTGGTACCATTTTGTTGATTTGTGAAAAAGATAAATTTTGGTAGTATCGATAATTTCTTGGGCATTGGAGAAATCAATATTTGATAACGGGTATTTCAGATGTTCATAACATAAGTGCTCTGTAAACGCGATCATCGTTTGCGGTATAAAAATGGAACTTAACTCGGAATAATTTTTAAGCCATAAAAATCTATAGATCACATTCCAGATAGAATTTAAGAGGTCAAAATCTATAGATTCGACCTGTAATGGTTTATCAGAAGTGTGATTATTTCTCCGACTGAATACATCTTTTTTACTCATTTTTGATTTTTTCCTTAAGTGGAGTTTTTACCTTTTTCGCAATCTTGAAAAACCTCATTGGATTTAACTATTCGTTATAAATATGATTAATTTTTACTATAAATAATAATAATGCAAATTTGTTTAAAAACAGGAAAATTGCGTCTTTTTACACCCCAAAAAAGGCTGAATTAACCAAAAACTCCCCGCATGGGGAGTTTTTATGGGCCCAGTTGGACACCAACCAACGCCCCCCTCATTCTCCAGCAGGCAGTGCCAGCAGCTCCTCAAACGTCATGCCAAAGCGGTCTGCGATATACTGCATCACCAGATCGATCGAATGCGCGTAAATATCCTCGATCGCCGGGTCATTGAAAGCATTGATAAAGTAATCTTCCACCGTAAGGTCGGCGTTGCTGCACCAGCCGTCGATATGTTCCTGCGTATCGAAGAAGAACTCAAAATCAGCCCCGCCCTGATCATTATCGTCGGCACCCACAACAAAGCTTCTTTCGGCGCTGTGATAGGTGATCACAATCCGATAGTCAGCGCTTAACTCCGTGAAGAACAGAAAATCATAGTCCAGCTCTCCCCATTCCGGGCGGTGGATTTCGAGGTTCACATCGTTTCCATCGCGCTGCTCATAGCGCCAAACCGCGTTCGCCTCATCGGGGAAAAAACCCAGATTGGTGAGCGTCGGCGGCGCAAACGGCAGCGCGAACAATTTTTCAGGGGTCATGTTGAAGGTGTTCTTAAGAGTCTCATCAAAAATACGAACAGGTGCGAACAACACATCTTCGCCTTCCATAACGTCCATAGCCGCGCGTATCGCCTGTTCCACACTCGGGCGATTTGCTGAATCGGGGTTATTGCTGCTGTCGTTGGGGTCGTAAATGTAATTCATAAGTTGTTCACCGTCCTTATGCATTTGACAGACATAGACCTTGTGAACGCCATAATAACCAACCGACAACTGATAACCACCCTCCAGAACCATTGAAACTCGAATGATATTCTCATCCCATTCAAAGGAAGGAGGACCCCATTCGGCATGGTGGATGATCACATCCAGGCTTTCATTCGCGAATTTTGCCATATGGACTTCATTGCTATAGTCGAAGCCAAGCTCTTGGAGCGTGGACACAATCGTGAAATCCTTATCCACCAGGTTCGGGTAGAGGTCCGCCAGCAGCGAGTAATCGCTGACCGGGCTGCCTGCCAGATAGAGATGCTTCAGGTTCGTCAGCGCGGCCAGCGGTAATAGATCCGTGATCATTGCATTTTCCAGCCTGAGAAATTCCAGATTCACCAACGCCGCAAGCGGGCTGTAGTCTTGCGCCGCACAGTTGGAGAGGCTCAGCCCTTTCAGGCTGGTCAATCCGGCCAGCGGAGCCAGATCGGCGACCGGGTTTCCATCCAGTGAGAGCAGGGTGAGTTTTGCCAGCCCCGCCAGCGGTGAAATGTCGCTGATCGCATGCGAGGAAAGGTCGAGGTATTCAAGACCGGTGAAGTTTTCCAGCCCGCTGATCTCCTGGATCGGTGCCGCACCGGAGAGGGTCTGCTCCAACTCGTTGCTGAGGTTGAGCCGTGTCACCGCCTGGGCTTCGGCTGCGGTGATATCGCCCTCGGGCTTGCCGATTGCCCCGCGCACCATCGCCTCCAGCGCCGGGTCGGTGAAGGTGACCACGGTGGACACCGCAGTCGGTTCTGCCGGCGGGGTGATCGTTGCGGCGGGCTCCAGCGTAGGCAAAAGCGTGGGAATCGCCGGTGGTTCTGCTGCGGCGGGCGCACTGCAGGCAATCAGGCTGACGGCCAGCAATACGGCTGGCAGGATACGCAGATAGTGTTTCATGGATCGGTTTCCTTGTGGTCGTCGGGTTATAAAGGTTGGAAGTTGAGCCCCTTTCCAGGCAATGCCAATCGGCAACTGCGGTTGAGGTGCGCTTCTGATTTTACTCCAATGGCTGGATTCTGCGGTGCGATTTGGGCTGGCAATAGTTGGCAGGAGATGATGAAAAGAAAACTCCCCGCATGGGGAGTTTTCATGGGCCTAGCAGGATTCGAACCTACGACCAAGCGCGCTAAAAGGTTATTCCAAATAGTTCTAAGCCAAAAGGTAAGAATCTCGAATGATATCCTTCAAAGTTTTTTTCATCATTTTGCTTTCCACCAAAACAAGTCACAAAATCATTGGTCGAATATACTAAAGAGTTCGATCAAGTTTGCTGCCAATTTAGTGTTTCTAATAAATGAGATAAAATTTTCAATAGCTACTGACAAACGAAATGAATTTGGATAATTCCAACCTAGTGTGGGATTATATTCGCCAAAAAGAAACTCCTGCAAGTCTATTGTTGAAACAAACAAAAATTTGATGATAAAAAAACTACAAATGAGAGCCACATAAGGACTGGCTCTAAGTAATACATCGATCAAATTGTCGTTACCAATACCAATGAGAAACAGGAGTAAAAAGTAAATACAAATAACTAAAAAAAAGGCTACAAGAAAAACAAAAAATACAATTATGCCATACGCCAATGTGATATCAAAACTATAAACAAGGATTTCAAAAGCACTCATATTTACTGATTGATTTTCCATTCGAGAATAAATCAAACCAGTACCTATAATCATTAATAGAATGTATATCGCCAAAAATAAAACTATAAGCAACTTACCAATATCAGGCTCTTTTTCTGTGAAAAACCATGAAAATAAGTGAATTACTGCAATAAAAAAAACTAACAGAAAAATAACAATAAGCGAAATATAGATGGTGAGATTGTCTGAGATTAGCTGATCCATGAATACTTTAATGCTCCCTCAATTATTCTATATCAAAATGGAAAATCAACGAGATTAATACCAACAACCATGCGCGCAAAAGCGTTGTTCCCATAAGGATTATTTGCACAGATAACAAGGCATTTATCTTGATTTTGCTTGTATAATTCATTATAGCATCCAATCGAATAGCGGGAGTTTCACCAATGAACAAATTATTTTATGGCGATAACCTCACCATTCTGCGCGAATATATCAAGGATGAATCCATCGATCTGATATACCTCGATCCTCCCTTCAATTCCAATCGCAACTATAACATTCTATTCAAAGATGAATCGGGGAATCAATCAGCCGCCCAGATCAGCGCCTTTGAAGATACATGGCATTGGGACCTGAACACAGAAGCCCTTTATCAGAAATTGACAACTGCACACAATATACCGGCGCAAGTATCCGACATGATCGCTGCGCTGCGCGCTTTCATTGGCACCAACCAGATGATGGCCTATCTAACAAATATGACCATCCGCCTGGTCGAATTGCACAGGGTTTTGAAGCCTACTGGCTCGATTTATTTGCATTGCGACCCAACAGCCTCACATTATTTAAAAGTATGTTTAGATTCCATCTTTGGGTTCGATTGTTTTCAAAGCGAAATTGTTTGGAAACGAACTGGTTCACATGGGGGCGCTCAAAAATGGGGGCCAATTCATGACATAATACTGTTTTATTCAAAATCGCAGAGTTATACATGGAATAAAGTTTACGAGGCGTACGATCCAGAATACATTAAGAATTTTTACCGATTCAATGATAGTAGAGGCCAATATAGGTTAGTTTCTCTAACAGGAGCGGGTACAAGGTCGGGAGATTCTGGAAAACCATGGCGTGGAGTAGATCCGACATTGGTTGGAAGGCATTGGGCGATTCCTATTAGCTCATTAAAACAAGTTGTACCCGATCTTGATTTATCTAAGCTAACAACCCAAGAAAAATTAGAACTACTTGATAAGCATGGTTTAATTTATTGGCCACCTAAGGGAAAGGTTCCTCAACAGAAAAGATACCTTGAAGAAGCTGCTGGAGTTTCTATCCAAGATATAGTTACCGATATTCAACCAATCTCCTCACAAGCAGCGGAACGCCTCGGCTATCCCACCCAAAAGCCGCAAGCGCTTCTCGAACGCATTATCGAAGCATCCTCAAACCCCGGTGATGTGGTTCTCGATCCCTTCTGCGGTTGTGGTACTGCTGTGGCGGCTGCCCAGGCACTCGGTCGCAATTGGATCGGTATCGACATCACCCACCTTGCCATCACGCTTATAAAATATCGTTTGGAAGATGCTTTTCCCGATGCAAAATTCACCATCGAAGGAGAACCGGAATCAATTGATGCTGCCCGGTATCTGGCAGAATCCGACCGTTTCCAGTTTGAATGGTGGGCGCTCTCATTGGTGCGTGCTCGTCCGACTGGTGGCGATGGCGGCCGCGCTGGTAAAAAAGGTGCTGACCGTGGTATTGATGGCATTATCAACTTCATCGACGACAAGTCAGGGCAGCCAAAATCCATCATCGTACAGGTCAAATCAGGGGGCGTTTCCTCGGCTCATATCCGTGACCTGGTCGGCACCATCGACCGCACCAAAGCCGCCATGGGTCTTTATATCACGCTTGAAGAATCGACCGGGCCGATGCGCAAAGAAGCTGCCCAGGCTGGATTTTATCATTCTGATCTGTGGGAGCAAGACTATCCCCGCGTTCAAATTCTCACGATCAATGAACTGCTGAACGGTGCGCGGGTGCATATGCCACCCACTGGCGGCGCTGCTGATCTGACATTCAAACGTGCGCAACGTCAAAAGAAGGATGATGCCGAACAGCCAGATTTGTTTGGATGAAG
>Ga0334884_1005150_pt1 | contig 12731 bp, 8 predicted proteins | sample GraSluR1_MG_7_FD_207215 | JGI IMG/M metagenome (GOLD analysis project Ga0334884, IMG submission 207215) | Sludge microbial communities from methane-producing bioreactor in Wageningen University, Netherlands - Granular Sludge_12_05 R1 | ecosystem: Engineered > Bioreactor > Anaerobic > Unclassified...
CATCAGGGTGCAGATTCGTTTTCGTTAAAGCGACTTACCACCAGGTCGATCGGCTGGGGAATGGAAAGAACGGTCGTTCCGGGCACGGATTGATAGATAACGGTATTGGGCAGAAGATCATCCCTGTCACGGTAGGTTACCGTACCGATACGAAGTCCCGCGTTATTGATGATCTTATGGGCTTCCTGAAGACTCATATTGGTCACAGCCGGAACGGTCCAGTTACTGAGTCCCAGACTGATCTTAATGTGCACTCCCGTACCCGGACGGACACTTTCGCCCGATCCGACGGACTGCCAATAGATAACTTCACGGGGCATATCGGAAAAACCGTAGGACACGGAGTCCACAACAAGACCTCTTTCTTCCAGAAGTATCATTGCACTGCGCATGGTCTTACCGTGCAGATCGGGAAAATTCACATTTTCGAGGGGGATACTGATATCCAGGTAAACCCGGCGACCGAGTTTGACCCTGGATCCCGGGCGCGGCATTTGCCCGATCACACGAAAGGGTTCGATATCATCCCGTGCGATGGACTTCCCGCGTATGGGTGTGAATTTCTCCAGCAGCAGTAAATGTCTGGCCTCTTCCCAGCTCAGACCCTGAACATCCAGTAAGATCCGTTCATGTCCGCGGCGGGTAAATTGCGGCATGACAATAAATTGGATCAGCAGAACGACCACGCCGGAAACAGCAAAGAACACCAGTAAAAAAAGCATAAAATTGCGAAAACGTTCCGCCGGCTTCTTTTTCTTCTTCGGATTTCGGGTCTCTTCGATCAGGACCTTGATCTTGTTCTTCTTCCTTGTCATCATCTGAATTTAATACTTTTTTCCCGAATAGCAATTTAAAGAAATGCATGTTTGGAGTAAGGGAGTGTGGGAGTATTCAGAACTTATCTTCTTATCTTCTTATCTTCTTATCTTCTTATCTTCTTATCTTCTAATCTTCTTATCTTCTTATCTTCCATTCTTCCGTGGATAAGTCGCATCGAGCACTTTCGCGACCGATTCGGCCTTGCCTTCGGTATAAAAATGCACCCCGGGCACACCGTATTTCAGGAGTTCCTCAACCTGCCGGATACAGAAATCAATTCCGATCGCTTTCACTTCCTCAAGGTTTTCCGCACGCGCCACATCCGAGACCAGGGAATTCGGAAAATCCACATGGAATATTTGCGGGATAAGTTCAATATCCTTTTTACGTCGGACCGGCTTGATCCCCGGAATGACCGGAACCGTGATCCCTGCATCTCTGCAGCGATCCACAAAACGGAAATAGTGTTCATTGATGAAGAACATCTGCGTGACGATATAATCCGCACCGGCGTCAACCTTGCGCTTGAGCATGGCGATATCCTGTTCCATATTCGGTGCTTCGGCATGTTTTTCCGGATAAGCGGCAACACCGATGCAAAAAGATGCCGGTACGGGATCCCGCAGGTCAGGATCAAGATATTCGCCGCGATTGATCGCCGCGATCTGCCTTACCAGTCCGTCCGTATGTTCGTAACCATCCCTGTGCGCAACAAAACGCCGCTCTCCGCGGGGAGGATCTCCGCGCAGGGCAAAAACATTGTCTATACCCAGGAAATTCAGTTCCACCAACTGGTCTTCCAGTTGCTCCCTTGAATATCCGCCGCAGATAAGATGCGGGATCACGGGAATGCCGTAGCGGTACTGAATAGCCGCCGAAAGCGCAAGCGTACCCGGCCGCTTGTGCACGGTCCGGCGTTCCACCAGTCCGTCCGGACGTTCAACGTAAACGACTTCCTGCTGATGGTTGGTAATATTGATATACGCGGGCCGGTAGGGCAATAATGTTTCGATCGCACTGTTGATCCCGTCCAGCGTATGTCCTTTCAGTGGCGGAAGCAGTTCAAAGGTGAACAGGGGTTCTTTTGCGTTTGCGAGTATGTCACTGACTTTCACGATCATTTCCTCTTTTAAGAATTCGTTTATATTTCTTCCGGACGGTATTTCCAGTCCAGAGATCTTTCCAGCGCGTCCATTCCGGTCCGTTTGCGCCGGGCATAGTCTTCGAGCTGGTCTTTTCCAACCGGACCCAGCGGGAAATAACGGGTTCCTTTACCGGCAAAATAGTAACCGCAGACCGATGCGGCCGGTTCCATGGCATAATGGTCCGTAAGACGGATACCGCAATTTTCGGTAGCATTCAAAATTTCAAATATTGCCGCTTTTTCACTGTGATCGGGCGCGGAAGGATATCCGGGTGCCGGCCGGATGGACGGTATGTTTTTCAGTCCCCATAATTTTTCTTTCACATATTCGTGCAGGTGTTCGCTCAGAGCCTCCGCCAGGCGGTCCGCCAGCATGCTTAGCAGAAGCGACCCGTATTCATCCCCTTCCTGCCTTAATTGCGCGGCGCGTTCCGCGATACCCATGCCCGCAGTAACCGCGAACAGACCCATGGTATCTTGCGGACCCTCATTGCCCTCAAGGACGAAATCGGCCAGACTGCGCGCGTAGAGCTCCTCGCCGGCCTGCTGTCTGCGCAGAAAATGCAGGACTCCGATCTGTTCGCGGCCGGAAGGATCGAAAAGAAATACATCTTCATTCTCCGAGCGTGCGGGAAATATTCCGGCCACCGCACGGATGGATGCGGAGAAGACCTTGTGCATGGAAGGATCTTTAAGCATGGCTTTGCCATCGGTTTCGATGCGTGCCGCTTCCTCGGAGGAAGGTGCGATGCGCCAGGCATTGACCAGCATGCGCCAGTTGATACGCGGAATAAGATCGTCAAGCGTAATATCATCTACGATTTTTATGCCGGTAAACCGCGGTTCGGGTGCGGGTTTTGATTTCCGGAAGCGTTTTTCCCGGGTGCTTTCGAGGTCCAGCAGGTCCGGGGTTTCTTTTTTTGTTTCGGCGGCGATCCTTTCGTATTTTTCCGCGGTCTTCCGGAAAAAATCATCCCTTGAGGCTGAACTGATCTTCAAAGCAAGGGACACGGAATGCGAGGCATCGGGTGAATGAATGACCCTTCCCGGATACAGGGGCGCCAGTTTGACCGCCGTATGTATCTCCGATGTGGTCGCTCCGCCGATCAGCAGGGGGACTCCAAGCTTTTCTTTTTCGAATAAAGTGCAAACTTCCGCCATTTCGCTCAGCGAAGGTGTGATCAGTCCGCTGAGACCGACCATATCCGGTTTTTCTTCTTTTACGGCTTTCAGGATATCCTCCGCCGGCACCATCACACCCAAATCGATCACCTGAAAATTATTGCAGCGCATCACCAGCGCAACAATGTTCTTTCCAATGTCATGGACATCTCCTTTGACCGTTGCCAGCAGTACTTTTCCGGTCTTCCGGGAAAGGACCGACATGGAGGCTTCCAGTCGCGGACTGAGCATATCCACGGCTTTTTTCATAGTGCGCGCGCTGCGAACCACCTGCGGGAGAAAGAGCTTGCCCTCTCCGAACATCTCGCCGACGCGTGACATGGCGTTCATCAGCGGACCCTCGATCAGCGCGACGGCATCCATCTCTAAGGTTTCGTTCAGATCTTCGGCAAGGCGGCTGTCATCCCCGTGGATCACGGCATCCGCCAGTCGCTGCAGAACATCTTCCGATCTCCGTTTCTCATTTGTTCTTTTTGTGTTATTCTCAACCCCTTCAAGCGTACCCGAAAGTGCAAGATCGATCAGTGCCTGCCGCGCGGCGGGTCCGTCCCCTTTTTCGATCAGCAGCGCTTCGCGGATCACCGAATATGCATGTTCCGGAATATCGTTCGCGGTAAACCGCATCGCGGGATTAACGATCGCCATATCCAGTCCGGCCGCTACGGCCAGTTCGAGAAACACCGCATGGATCGCTTCCCGTAGAGTATTGTTGCCGCGGAACGCAAAGGACAGATTGCTCAGTCCCCCGCTGATCTTGACCAGCGGGAAGCGTTCTTTGATCCAGGCGACGGCGCGGATAAAATCCCGCGCGTAAGTATCATGTTCATCGATACCCGTTGCGATGGATAAAATATTCGGATCGATGATCAGGGATGCCGGATCAATGTCCGTTTCCGCAGCGATCAGATGACAGATGCGTTCCGTAACACTGCATTTGCGTTCGAAGGTATCGGCCTGACCGTGTTCATCGAAGAGCATCACCATCGGAAGCGCTCCCATGGCATGGATATACCGCGCCCGGGCGAGGAATTCCTCTTCTCCCTCTTTCAGACTGATGGAATTGACAATGCTGCGTCCCTGTATCTCTCCAAGCGCGGTCTTGATGACCGGCCAGGAGGAAGAATCGATCATGACCGGAACGGACGCGGTCAACGGGTCGGCCGACAGAAGTCGCAGAAAACGCTGCATTGCCGCGGCCGCATCCAGCATGGGGTCGTCCATACAGATGTCAATGATCTGAGCACCCTGTTCCACCTGCACGCGGGTCAGCGCAAGCGCTTCATCATAGCGTGCTTCACGGATCAGCCGGGCAAATTTACGTGAACCCGCCACATTGGCGCGTTCCCCGACCGTAATAAGATCATGTTTTTGCGGAATGGTCAGCGCTTCCCAGGAACTCAGGCGAAGCGCCGGTTCTCTTTGCGCCGGAATGTGCGGACTGACGTCAACAGCCACTTCCGCAAGCGCTGCAATATGCTCCGGGCGGGTGCCGCAGCAACCGCCGGCTATGGAGAGACAGCCTTCTTCCAGCACCGGCTGCATCAGTTCGGAAAATACTTCGGGTGTCTGCCGGTAGCGGCCTTCGCGGTCGGGAATACCCGCGTTGGGATGCGCGCTGGTGCGGAACGGCGAGATCGCTGCCAGTTCGCGGATCAGCGGGATCATTTCCGCCGCGCCGGTGGAACAATTGATGCCGAGTGAAAAAAGCGGATAGGACGACATGGATATGACGAAGGCTTCGAGGGTCTGACCGGAGAGCATTCTGTGACTTTTGTCACTAAATGTGGCCGACACCATCAGCGGAAGCGATTCCCCGCGTTCGGTAAAGACCTGCAGGGCAGCATTGAGCGCGGCTTTGGCGACCAGTGTATCGAAGATCGTTTCGACCAGCAGGATATCGACCCCGCCGTCCATCAGCGCGCGGATCTGTTCCATATACATTTCACGGAATTCCGAAAAATCCGATTCGCGGTAAGCGGGATCTTCCATGGACGGCGAAAACGATGCCGGCCGGCCGGTCGGTCCGATCACGCCAGCAACAAATGCCCGGCGGGAAGGATCCTCGTTCCCGATCTCATCCACCGCCCTGCAGGCGATCTCCGCCGCGGCACGGTTCATATCGTACACCCGGTCTTCCAGTCCGTATTCGGACAGCGAAAAACGGTTCGCACCGAGGGTATTGGTCTCAATGATATCGGCTCCGGCACGCAGGTAAGAAGTATGGATATCCATGAGTATATCCGATCGCGTCAGGGAAAGCATATCCACACATCCGTTCGCAATGACCGTTCTTTCACCCGACCCTGTGCCTGCCCGCAGGGAGTAATCCTCCTCCGAAGGTCTGTGCTTCTGGATCATGGTGCCCATCGCGCCGTCAAGCAGCAATACGCGGCGGGCGACAATTTCGGTCAGTTGTTCGGTTCTGTGTCTGCTGTCTTTCATGTCGGGAGCGCTGTGCTGATATCCTTTTTGTTCCGGTTTTTTAGCGTTTTGTCTCTTGATCCCGTCCTCATGTCAGGGCGGGATACTGTCTCTTTTTCTCCGCGATTTCGGGCAAATTTAATATTTCCTTAAGGCAATAGCAAATGAACCTTCACATAAATGCAGGTGGGGAAAGGTCTCGATCGCGCCGAAAGGCGAGATCAGTTCGGCGGGAAAGATATCCGGATCCGGAGCTTCGATCCTGAATTCCGGATGCCGGTTCAGAAAATTACGGACGGTATCGCGGTTCTCCTCGCGGTCGAAGGTACAGGTGCTGTACACCATCAATCCGCCGGATGCAAGATGGCGGCTCATGTTCTCAAGAATGGCACGCTGGAGTTTGAGCAGCGCCGGTATATCCGCTTCCCGGCGGCGCCAGCGCAGGTCGCTGCGCTTGCGGATCACGCCGAATCCCGAACAGGGCGCATCGATCAGAATGTGTGAACATTCCGGAAAATCGTCCTTTGCCGCGTCGGCGGCCTTGAGCGGGATGTGCGCCATATGCAGCCGTTCCAGCGCGGCGCGGGTGTCCGCGAGACGTTCCTCGCTGATGTCATAGCCCTGCAGGCGGGTTTCCGGGGGACAGTATTGATGCAGCGCGGCAAGTTTTCCGCCGGGCGCGCAGCAGACGTCCGCGACGCTTTCCGGATCATCTTTCGCGATCAGCAGGACCGGAAAAACGGCCGACACATCCTGGGCCACCAGCGCGCCGTTCAGGAACAGCGGATGTTCCAGCAGGGTTTGCCAGGAGCGGACGAACACATAATCCGGATGATAGCTGCTGACTTCTTCAAGGATATCGAGTTCCGCGAGTTCGGCCAGGATCTTCTCCCGGTGTGCGGTATCGACGATGCGCGCCATCTTGCGGGGCCGTTCGTTCAGCGCGGGTAAGAGTTCCATGGTCTCGGACCCGAACTGCCGGATCCAGCGCGCGACCAGCCAGTCCGGAAACCCGTAGCGTATCCCCGGCGCGATGCGCGGATCTTTTTGGAATCCCTCCCACTCCCTATCGCGGAAGTGCAATACTTTCCGGAGCACCGCGTTGACGAATCCCCGTGACCGCGCGTCGATCTTCCGGGTCAGTCCCACCGTCTCATGCAGCGCCGCGTGGTCCGGCACCTGCATGTACAGGATCTCGCAGGCGCCCATCAGCAGGAGTAAATAGACCGGTGTTTTTGGTTTTTTCTGAACGTATTTATCCAGCACATGCTCCAGCATCCGTTGCCGGAGTATCACCTGATGGATCAGCGCCTCGGCGAAACGGCGGTCCTGCGGAGAAAGACCGCTGTCCCCGAATTGCAGCAGATGGTCCAGATACTGCTCCGAAGTGAACCAGTTCAGTAATATTTTATGCGCAAAGCTTCGTGGGGTCATGTTGCTTCCGTTATCATGCGTTTACGGAAAGATAAATATTAATTGACAATTGACAAAGGACAATTGACAATGAAATCAGGGGAAGGCAGAAGACAGTAGTCAGGAGCCGGAAGCCGGAAGGCAGAAGCCGGAAGTCAGAAGTAAGAAGGCAGAAGTAAGAAGTAAGAAAATATCGCATAATAGATCCCGTCGCACAGCAAATCAACAAATCTACAAATTAACATTTTCTCAACACCTCAACGCCTCAACGCCTCAACAAAAAAACACTGTCATGTCGAGCAGCCCGCCGGTGGCGGGATGAGAGACATCTATTCACGATGATAATGCCCTGATCCATGAACAGATCGATATCCGAACAAGGATTAACGATTTTCGAAATATGAAGGGGAAGAGAAGATAAAAGATAAAAGTAAAAAGGAAAAAGTAGGGGCGATTCTACACCTTCGCCACCTGCTTCGACCCTTCTACGCTAAAACTTCGAAGGGCTTCGCAGGTCAAGAAGACTACCAGCCTTCGTCCGCCAGCCGACGGACTACGGACTGGCACCGTCGCACAGCAAATTAACAAATCAACAAATCAACAAATTAACATTTTCTCAACACCTCAACCCTCCTTCTCCGCCAGCTGGCGGATTCCGGCCTTCGCTCCGTTTTCCGGATCTATGGCTGACAAAGCGGCGGGCAGGCACCTCAACGCCTCAACAACAAAAAAACACTGTCATGTCGAGCATTCCGCCGGTGGCGGGATGAGAGACATCTATTCACGATGATAATGCTCCGATTTTTCGGAGCGAAGTTGGGGCGTAGTGGAGCGAAGAGGGTCGGCTTTCATTCTTTTTCGAAAATAAGATTGCAAATATAAACATACTTCATTAGGTTACAACATCTGTAATAAACGAAGGCAACATGGTCATATTCAAGACCTTGTAACGGGGAGACGATGCATGGCAATGGAAAAACAAATGGAAAAATACCGTAATTTACTTATACAAAAACGCTACAGCAAAAATACTCAAAAAGTGTATTTAAACTACTTTTCGGACTATTGCAGATCATTTTCGGCGCGTGATATTGACAATATCTCCAAAGATGAGATCAATGCTTATATCCTGGAGCTGATCGAATCAAAATATATTTCCGCCAGTCAGCAGAATCAGCGTATCAACGCGATAAAATTCTACTATGAAAAAGTATTGGGAAAGGAACGGCAATATTACGATATTTTTCGTCCCAAAAAAGAAAAAAAGTTGCCCTGCGTGTTGAGTGAAAATGAAATTGCAACCTTATTGGGATCTGTTGAGAATTTGAAGCACAGGACTATTATATCACTTATCTATTCTGCGGGGCTCAGGATAAGTGAGCTTATCAATTTAAAAATTGAGGACATTGATTCCGACAGAAATCTGATTGTCATTAAAGGCGGAAAAGGGAAAAAAGACCGAACCACGATATTGTCAAAAATCCTTTTGGAACTTTTAAGGGATTATTATAGGAAATATCAACCTGAAGATTATCTGTTTGAGGGACAAAACGGGGGGAAATATTCCGCAAAAAGTATTCAAAACATTTTTAAACGCGCATTAATGAAATCGGGGATAAAAAAACACGCTACGGTACACACACTTCGCCACAGTTTTGCGACACATTTACTTGAAAGAGGAACGGATCTTCGTTATATTCAAGAGCTTCTTGGACACAGCAGTTCAAAAACGACAGAAATATACACGCATGTAACTAAAAAAGGTGTTGATAAAATCATCAGCCCACTAGACAATCTAAACCTATAGGTGAAATAAACGACATATGACGTATACACACCCAGATCGGAAGAATAAACGACATATGGCGTATACACATACGTTAGGGGGCAGCTTAAAAAAACAGACACACAGCAAATTATATTGATTATGGCAGAAAAATACAACGCTTCTAATATTGCAATTGAACAAATCTTGAATTTTATTAAATCTGGAGAAATTGCCATTCCTGAAATACAAAGACCATTTGTTTGGAAACCTAAACAAGTTCGTGACTTAATAGATTCACTTTATACAGGTTATCCAACAGGGTATTTGATTATTTCTCAAAGTCCAAATATGAAGTTAAAAGATGGGACTTTATCGGAAGGAAAAAAGATAATGATTGATGGTCAACAGCGTGTTACAGCTCTTATGACAGCGATAATGGGATTGGAAGTTATTAACTCTGACTTTGAAAAGAAAAGAATTAAAATTTCATTCAATCCATTAGCAATAGACGAAGACGAAGTTTTTAAAGTTCAAGACAATGCCATATTAAAAGACAAAAAATGGATTACCGATATTGCGGATGTTTTTAAATCAGATTTTAAGCGAGGTAGTTTTGTTTCTCAATACTGTGAGTCAAATATAGAAATGGATTCGGATAGATTGCATGATATATTAGACAATTTAATTGCAATTAAAAATCGACAAATTGGAGTAATCACATTAGACAAAGAACTAACAATTGATGAAGTAACTGAGATTTTTATCAGAATTAACAGTCAAGGAGCAAAGCTAAATCAATCTGACTTTGCAATGTCAAAAATAGCTGCAAATGTAAAATATGGAGGCAACGCTCTTCGTAAAGCGATTGATTATTTTTCACACTTGGCTGTGCAACCAGACTGGTACCATGAAATGACAAAAGACAAAGATTTCATGGAATCAAAATTTGCATCTAAAATCAAATGGCTTAAAGATGATAGAGAAGAGATTTTTGACCCAGGATACGGAGACATTTTGCGTGTTGCATTTATGCACAAATTCGGTCGTGGTAAAATGAAAGATTTAGTGAGTTTACTTGGTGGTCGTGATTTTGAAACACGCGACTATAAAGAAGAAATAGCTGAAGCATCGTTTGTAAAATTGACTGATGGAGTAATGGATTTTATGAATGAATTTTCATTTACAAACTTTATACTTTCAATAAAATCAGCTGGTTTCATCTCAAGCAGGTTGATAAACTCGCAAATGACTTTAGATTTTGCTTACACCCTTTATTTAATTTTAAATAGTAACAGTCAAATTGACAAAACACAGATTAAACATTTTGTTTCTAAATGGTATGTGTTTTCAACATTGACAAGTAGATATATAACTTCACCTGAATCAGTTATGGATTTGGATATTCGCAGAATTGCGGAAAAAGGATTTTTGGAATACTTTAACGAAATGGAAGAAGCAAACTTATCTGACACGTTTTGGGAAATTGGTTTAGTACAAGATTTAGAAACTTCTGCTATTAACAGTCCATTTTTTAATGTGTTTTTAGCTGCACAAGTTCATGGTAGCGACAATTCTCTGTTAATGAATGGCACAAAAGTTAGGGATTTAATAACAACAATGGGAGACATTCACCATATTTTCCCTAAAGGTTATTTACAGAAAAACGGAATAACCGATAAATCAAAATATAATCAGATTGCAAACTACACTTACCTTGATACCCAAACTAATATTTCAATCGGTGAAAAAGCACCAAATGAATATTTTAAAACAGTGTTTGAGCAATGTATTTCCAAAGAAATGAAGTTTGGTAATATTTCTGACACAGAATTGTTGATGGAAAACTTGAGCATAAATTGCATTCCTAAAAATGTCGTTTCAATGGACGCTACCCATTATGAAGATTTTCTTTTGGAGCGTAGAAAATTAATGGCAAAAAAAATTAAAAACTATTATAGCTCTTTATGACAAAAAAAGCCGACCCCCTAACATCGTATATAAAACATTTGGCAGTCAGTGGGTTATCGAGCGATTTAGCCCGTAACAAAAGTAGTTGTAACTTGACAGGAAAGTGCTTCGAAATGCCAAACGTTTCATATACGTAACCGTTATGCCCAATAATATAAAAAATAATCGCTGATTTAATTGGAATTACGAATGTTTGATGCTATATTTGATAGTATCAAATGATAGTATCAATGAAGCCGCCATACAACATTACTCCGAGAATTCTAAAACTGATCTCCTCCGTTTCCGAGAAAATCGGAGAGCTTAACGCTAACCTTATCCGTAAGCCATCACCTTATTTAAGAAAACAAAATAAGATCAAAACCATTCATTCATCTTTAAGCATTGAAGGAAATACTTTAACCCTGGAACAAGTTTCCGCTCTGATTGACAACAAAAGAGTAACAGGACCCAAAAAAGACGTTCTGGAGGTTTTAAACGCGATCAAAGTATATGATAACATCGCTTCTTATGAACCTGCTTCCTCAAAATCGTTTTTGAAAGCGCATAAAGATTTTATGGAGGGATTAATAGAAAACCCCGGAAAATACAGGAATCAAGACGTGGGAATATTTCAGGGTTCACGGGTTGCCCATATAGCACCACCCGCCAAGAACGTGACTTATTTGATGGATGATCTGTTTAAGTATTTAAAAAACGGTGATGAGTTAAGCTTGATCAAAAGTTGTGTTTTTCACTACGAAATGGAGTTCATTCATCCTTTTTTGGACGGAAACGGCAGAATGGGAAGATTGTGGCAAACAGTCATTTTACTGAACATGCACCCTGTTTTCGAATTCTTACCTTTTGAAACCCTGATCAGCCAAACCCAACAAGATTATTATGACGCTTTGGGAAAAAGTGATCGGGAGGGGAATTCAACTTTTTTCATTGAATATATCCTGGATGTTATTGAAAGATCCCTGATCGAACTTCTCAACTTCAACAATCGTGTTTTACATGACATTGACAGACTGGAATATTTTATTGCGCTGGGAATAAAGGAGTTTTCCAGGAAAGATTATATGAATGTTTTTAAAAACATCTCCTCCGCAACGGCAAGCAGAGATTTGAAAAAAGGCATCGAAATGAACTTATTGGAAAAAACCGGAACAAAGAACAAAACGATCTATAAACGAACGATTTAATTATTAGTCATAACAAGGGGGCGCGAATGCGAGTCAATCTCTCCGGGGATGAAATGGAGGCACACTCCCCCGCTTGTGTCACATAATCTACTATTCCGCTTTCATCCCGGCCGAAAGATCCGCGCCGTTCATCCAGTCCGCCACATGCATATTGCGCCGGCCGGGCGACTGCAGTTCCCGCGGCAGGAAATAGCCGTCCCTGCAATGGATGGCAAAATGTTTTTTGGACAGCAGTTCGATGGTTCCGGGAACGGTGTTTTCCGCTTTTTCCCAGTCGGCCTTAGCGACCTTGATGCAGCGGCCGTCCAGTCGGAAAAAAGCACCGGGACAGGGCGTAAAGGCACGTACCGCCCGGCAGAGTTCCTCTCCCCCGCGCGTAAAATCCAGTCTGCCGCTTTCGGGGGTCAGCTTGGGTGCCGGCGTAGCCAGCGCGTCATTCTGCGGCAGCGGCTGAAGGGTGCCTTTTTCGAGCATATCCAGCGTTTCCGGCAGCATCTCCGCGGCCAGATATTTGAGTTTATCCTGCAGAGTGCCCGCCGTATCGTCCGGCCGGATGGGGATCTCGCGCTGCAGGCAGATCTGACCCGTATCCACTTTGCGGGCGATGCGGAATATTGTGATGCCCGTCACACTTTCGCCGTGATAGATCGCCCAGTTGATGGGTGCCGCGCCGCGGTATTTCGGGAGTAAGGAAGCATGCGCGTTGACCGCCCCAAAGCGTGGCAGCGTAAAGACCTCCGGCGGCAGAATGCGGAACGCGACCACCACCAGAATATCCGGATCATAAGCTTTCAGGGTTTCCAGAAAAACCGGATCCTTCAGGCTTTCC
>Ga0334884_1005152_pt1 | contig 12728 bp, 8 predicted proteins | sample GraSluR1_MG_7_FD_207215 | JGI IMG/M metagenome (GOLD analysis project Ga0334884, IMG submission 207215) | Sludge microbial communities from methane-producing bioreactor in Wageningen University, Netherlands - Granular Sludge_12_05 R1 | ecosystem: Engineered > Bioreactor > Anaerobic > Unclassified...
GACTTCACTGGCCCTGATTCACATGCCCGACATGCCCGGTATTGAATCCTGGGCTTTATATGATGGCGCGCTACCAGACCCCTTGGGGTATGGGATTAATTTTGGTGCTCCGGGTCGCCGCATAGATCACACCTCCGGGCGGATTTGGCACGATTTACCAGGCAATCACCGGCGTCATGCTTCTGCCATCCTGGAAAGTGAAGGAAGCATTGACTGGGTTGCTGCGTCAGCAATCGAAATAACGGAGGTCGACCAGGACTCCCTGACGCTGTACGATCTGCTCACCACAAATTACACAGTACGATTGCATTTTGCAGAGCATGACACCAGCGTTACTTCTGGACAACGCGTATTCGACATTGTTGTTAATGATGAAGTGGTTTATCAGGATTTTGATATTTATGCAGAAACGGGCAGTGCATTCTTGCCTGTTGTAAAAGAATTTTATGTGGATAGCGGAACGACCATGACCGTTGCATTACGCAAGGCTTCCAACGCGGAGCTTTATCCCATAATCAGCGGCATTGAACTTATTGCCAATAGCGGTGATATTGCAGTTGCTAAAAAATTTGAATAAGGATATTTATATATGCGTTTTTGGAATCGGTCTTTCTCGTCATTATTTGGTTCTGGATTGGTAAGTGCTGGTGCGGTGTTGTTGGTTTTCAGCATTGTTTTACAGTTGAATGCGCTTGGAGAAGACCCAGGAGGGCAAACAAATGCTGCGATACAGGTACAGGAAGTCTTTGTTGATCTTACAACGTCTTTGCTCAATCATGAAAACCGGATTGTGCGGGAAGCGGTCGCCCGGGAGCTGGGTAGTATCGGGGGAGAGGAAGCATATACCGCGTTGGAAAAGGCGGGCTTTTTAGATTGGCCCATGTGGCAATATGACGCGGGCAGAAGCGCAGCCACACCATTGCGATTTGCCTCTGACCTGCATCTGCAATGGGTACGTGAATTGCCAGAGCCTAAGCGTGCCTGGCCGCATCAGTGGGACCATCGTAACAAACTGGATTTTGACCTCTCGTATTCGCCTGTGGTCAAGGGCAATCGCATTTTTGTGCCGTCTAATGCAACCGATAGTGTTACTGCCTATGCTATTTCCGATGGCGCTGAGATATGGCGATTTTATGCCAATGCGCCAGTTCGGCTCGCCCCGGTCGCCTGGAAAGATTATGTATATTTTACCTCGGATGATGGCCATCTATATTGTGTTCACGCGGAAGATGGTACGCTGGCATGGAAGTTCCAAGGAGGCCCCAATGATCATCGGCTGCTTGGTAATGAACGAATCATCAATTTCTGGGCAGCACGAGGCGGCCCGGTAATATGGGACGATACCATTTACTTCGCCGCAGGCTTCTGGCCTATGCATGGCATATTCATTTACGCGTTGAATGCGGTGACTGGTGAGGTGGTCTGGGTAAATGACACGACCAGCTCGGACTACGTCGAACTCCCGCATGGTGGCGCCTATGGATATGGTGGGCTGGCTCCACAGGGGTATCTGGCGGCCAATGAAGATACCCTGGTGGTGGCGGGTGGCAGGACCCCGCCCGCATTTTTAGACCGGCATACAGGAAAAGTGAAAGAAGCAGCATTCAGGGCCAAGCCTGCCGGGGGCTATGCGGTTCATGCCGATGGAATGGGGCTGAACGAAAATGATGTGCTGACGCAATGCTATGAATTAATTGCGGAGCAATTGGATGGTGATTTATTTAACCTGATTGCCGCCCATGGGCGTCTATTTGTCACGACAACGCAGGGCACTTTATATTGCTTTGGCCCAGAGGAAACAACGCCAATACGCCACGCATACCGGCCCGCACGCTTGATGTTACGCACTGCCGCCTGGGCTCAGACCGCACAGACCTTGCTGGATGAGCTTGGAGAGACGGAGGGCTACGCGCTGTTATTGGGGCATGGCTCAGGTGACCTCCTCAAAGAGTTAATGATACGGAGTGACCTGCATATTGTTGTTGTTGAAAATGACGAACTGGTAGCACGTACATTACGCGATGAACTGGTATCGACTGGTTCATATGGAAAGCGTGTCGCGGTTATTGAGGACAATCCTGCGACCTTTTCGGTACAGCCCTATTTGTTCAGCCTGGTGGCAAGTGAAGACGCAACACAGGCAGGTATTTTACACGACAATGCAAACTGGGCCAGCATACTAAACTTACTGCGGCCCTATGGTGGCGTGGCATATTTTAGTGTGCCTTCTGATTCAGTAGAAGCCGTGACCGAAGCCGCGCGGGCGGCCAATGTCGATAAAGTACATGTGGAAGCTATCGATCATGCTGTATTCGCGCAACGCGGTGGTCCTTTGACAGGTGCAGGGCAATGGACCCATCAGCTCCATGACTCGGCCAATACACTTGTTTCTGAAGAACAATTGGCGCGCTTACCGCTGGGCTTGCTGTGGTTTGGCGGCCCCAACAACCACAATATTTTACCGCGGCATGCGGGAGGGCCACGACCTCAGATTGCCGGGGGACGGCAGGTATATCTGGGTGTTGAGAACATCGCTGCGCGCTGTGTTTATACTGGGCGGCAACTGTGGGACATGCCGTATCCCGGGATTGGCCACCCATTCACCAATATGGAACTGGAAGAACGTTGGACTGATGGGGAACAGGTCTACATGACCAACATACCGGGTGCAACCTACATCGGCAGCCCTTTCGTAACGCTTCCAGACAGTGTGTATTTACGTTATGACAGCAAAATTCACCGGCTGAACGCGGCTACGGGAGAAGTAATCAACCAGTTCGCCCTGCCTGGGCGCTCAGTGCAAGCGTTATACGGCGATGAAGCGCCCGATTGGGGTCATATCAGCGTTTCGGGAGATTTCCTCATATCAACCACGGAACCACACATCTTTGAAGACCAGGAACTCGGTTGGTTAGAAAGTTACAGTGGAACATCGAGTGGCATTGTTGTGGTAATGAACCGTTACAGTGGTGATGTCTTGTGGACGCGGGAAGCGAAGGTCGGTTTCCGGCACAATGCCATAATCAGTTCGGGAAATACCCTGTTTTTGATCGATGGTTTATCAGAAAATGCCATTGAACATCTGGCACGCAGGGGAGAGGTACCGGAGGATGTTTCCCGGATATTTGCGCTGGAACTGGGTACCGGTGATGTCCTGTGGGAAAACGATGCCAATGTTTTCGGGACATTTCTGTTGTACAGCAAAGCGCATGACATTTTAATCGAAAGCGGGAGCCAGGACCTGCGCCGGACGATTGAAGATGAACCGCGGGAGATGCTGGCACGGCGTGGCAGTACGGGCGATATGTTGTGGGAACGCAGTGGCAGCTTTACAGTGCCTGCTGCAATCATTGGGGACATGCTGATCCCCGGTCGCCCCGGGACAGCCCGTTCCCTGTTGACCGGTGAAGACTGGTTGCGTGTGCAACCACTGACAGGTGAAAGTAGTGGCTGGTCTTACAGCAGGACGTATGGTTGCAATACATTAAACGCGAGTAAATATTTGCTGCTGTATCGCACGGGTTACGCAGGTTATTTTGATCTGGAACATGACACCGGCACCGGTACATTCAGTGGATTTCGCTCCGGTTGTACCGCCAACATGATCGCGGCAGAAGGCCTGGTCAATGCACTGGATTACACCCGATCATGTACCTGCAGTTATCAGAACCAGACCTCTCTGGCTATGATTCATATGCCTGGCGATACTAACATTGAAAATTGGACCCGCTATGATGCTTCACCTCCAAACCCGGAAGGCTATGGCATTAACCTGGGCGCCCCAGGCCGCCGCGTAGACCATGATTCGGGCCGGGTATGGTTCGATGAAGAAGGAACGATGCGCAGACATCCATCCGCCATTCAGAAAAACGCCGATACCATTGCTGACAGCATTGACTGGGTTGCTGCTTCCGGCAAAGAAATGACAGAAGAAGACAACAGCATCACGCTGTATGATCTGCTGGATACCACCTATACACTACGGTTTCATTTTGCCGAGCTGGAAGAAGATGTAGAAGTCGGAGAGCGTGTTTTTGATGTATTGGTTAATGGAGAAGAAATCGTAAGCAACTATGACATAATGGAAAAAACCGGGGGACATCTGCGTGGCACATATGAAGAATTTACCGTGCTAAGTGATATGACTATGACCATTGAGTTCCTGAAATCTGAAGAGGCGGAACGCGACCCCTTTATCAATGGCATTGAGCTTTTTACGAATGTTGTCGAGATTGCCGCCGCTGTGGATTAATTTCCGTTAAGGGCAACATATTTTTTACAAACAAATTTACACTGCAACTGCGGGACATGAACCTATGAGTAAATGGAATATTATCTGGCGCGAGATATTTTATAACAAAACCCATTTCGCAATCGGATTGCTCTGTATATCGGTTGCCCTGGGACTTGTCATGGGGGCAGTTACCTTATTAGCCGCCCACGAGATCAAGACAGAACAGATAATCAACCAAAAAGAACACGAAACCCGTGCAGATATGGCCAAACTGGAAGATGACTACCGTCTGATGATGCGAGACATGGGCTACAACGTGTTGATATTGCATGAAGACCAATCCATAGACTCGCTGCGAATTGACGGGAGTCCCAATACGTATATGCCTCTGGAGTATGTGTTCGCGTTGTCAACCGGGGGCATTAAAAATTTGAATCACCTGTTTCCCGTTTTACAAAAACGTACTACCTGGGAAGAGAAGGAACAGGAAATCATCTTGTGCGGCATCATGGGCCAGGTTCCCAATTTCGAAAAACCCCAGTTTCTTGATGATGAAGGCAGGTACCGCAATCCGATTCGTGAAACGCTTCCACAGGGCACCATCGAAGCCGGCTACGACATTGCCCGTATCACCGGTATCAATGCTGGTGATCAAATAACATTTCAAGGGGAAGAATTCACGGTACATCGCGTTCATAGTCGCAGAGGCAATGACGACGATATCACGCTATGGTGTGATCTGGAAAAGGTACAGCAATGGTTTGGTCTCGAAGGCAAGATCAACGGCATCCTGGCATTGGAATGTGTCTGTAATTTCGAAGCGTTCGGAATGGTGGAATCTGAGGTGCAGCAAATCCTGCCGGATATACAGGTCATGGAGTTTGGCACCATCTTGCGTGCGCGATTTGAAGCCCGGGCCAGAGCCGCAGAAATGCGTGAAACAGCCATCGATTCTGAAATTGCATACCGTGCCCATTTGGGTGTGCAACGGCAACAACTGGTTCGGTTTCTCATCCCGGTTGTACTCACCGGAGCTGCCATCTGGATATTTTTCCTGATATCCAGCAATGTGAAAGAACGAAGAGGCGAGATAGCCATCATGAGAACGGTGGGGGTGCGGGAAAGCACCATCATGAGCATTTTTTTAATCAAAGCGGCGCTGATGGGTGGCCTGGGCGCCGTTCTGGGGAGCATCCCCGGATTACTGGCTGGCGCATCCTGGGAGGGTATTGCTCTATGGAGCACAGAGTTTGTTCAGCTCATCCACCCCGTGATGTTGCTGCTGGTAATCCTGGGAACACCCTTGCTGGCAGTTGTTGCCGGTTGGATTCCTGCCAGAAAAGCAGCGCAGTTGGACCCGGCAGTAATTTTACGGGAAGAATGAAGTTTCCGTTTCTTTTTATAGTAGAACTATGCTGGTTTGGAGGCAGACCGTGACCCAAGATGAGACTTTGAAAATAGAGCAGGTGTCCAAACACTATCAACGGAACGGAAGTCATATCGTTGCCATTGATGATGTTTCGATACGTGTTGAGAAAGAGACCTTTAAAATAATTCGGGGGCCCAGTGGCAGTGGTAAAACAACGCTCTTGCTGACAGCAGGTGGATTGCTGCGTCCGGACACCGGAAATGTCGTTGTCAAGGGGCAGGATATGTATTCGATGTCCGCGGACAAGCGAACTGGTTTTCGTGGAAAAAACATCGGCTTTGTTTTTCAGCAGTTCTACCTGGTGCCCTACCTCACCGTGCTCGACAACGTAAAAATGCCGGGAATAGCGCTGGCCATTCCGGATTTGGATTCACGGGCGAAAGCTTTACTAGAGCAATTCTGTTTGGGTGAACGATTGGCGCATTATCCTTCTGAGCTAAGTACAGGCGAACGCCAGCGGGTGGCCCTGGCCCGGGCGCTAATCGCGAATCCCGCGTTGTTGTTGGCCGATGAGCCTACCGGGAATCTCGATATTGATAACGAGCACATTATTTTGGATTGTCTGTGGGAGTATGTGCGTAAGGGTGGTGCGGTGGTCATGGCAACCCATGGGTTACGGACCGAAGGCTTTGACGATGTGTACAATATTAAAGCGGGTATGTTGCAATCTTGAAGCTGACCTGAATTCAGGATTGCAGCAAGGTTAGATTTTCTCCAGAGACAAAGGCAATCAGTATGAAATTACCTATTAAAATAGCAGCGAAAAAAAAGTTACCCGTGTGCATATGGATATTCGTATGCCTTGTTTCATTCCCGCTTTGGAGTTGTCCGATTCCTGTTTACCAGTATTCACTGGAGTGGTGGGAACAAGACCCATACGAGGTTTATGTCTTCGACAATGGAGAATTCACCGAAGAGCAAGAAGCACTCTTACAACAAATCCAGGCCATATCACAAGGAGATAAAGGCAGCATGCCGGTGAACTTGCGGCTGCGCCGTGTGCAGGCAGATTCGAATGAACGCCTTTTAGCCCATTCTGCCCTTCAGGGCGAAGTTCCAGACTCTTTCCCGTGGATGGTCGTATACTACCCTTCCGTCTCTTCAAATCGTCGCGTGCCGATTTGGTCGGGTGCGTTAAACCAGGAAAACTTTGACGCATTGGTGGACTCACCCCTGCGGCAGAAAATCTGTGAGCAGCTTATCAATCGAGTTTCGGTGGTATGGGTGTTGTTGGAAAGCGGCAATACGCGTCAGGACACTGAAGCAGCAATCCTGCTGGAGCGTGAGTTAGGCCGCCTTCAACAGACTTTGGTCATACCGGATATCGAAAAATGGGGTGTGGATGATATTACTATATCTCCCATACAGTTTGAATTGCTTCGATTATCGCGTGAAGACCTCGCAGAAAAAATGCTGATCGCCATGCTGATGTCCAGTGAAATTGATTTGCATGATTATACGGGTGAGCCGATGGTATTTCCGATTTTTGGCCGCGGACTGATCATGGAGCCACTTATAGGCAAAGGGATTAACCCCTATATGGTTCGAAAAACGGCCGAGTTTCTCACCGGGCCATGCTCCTGCACAGTCAAGTCACTTAATCCGGGGACCGACTTATTGACAACAACAGACTGGGCGGGCCGAATTAAGCCTTTGACCGTTGAGGTGACCACAGCCCCCGGTGGCCTGGGGGGATTCCTCGACAGCGCCGAAACGGCTGATTCTTTGTAAATGTAATACTTTAGTGTAGTATTAATACTATGCAAATAAATTGCCAAAATTTTAACCAATGACACCCCTGGGAGTCTGGATGAATTGCATCCTGAAAAGTAAATATTTCATCGTCATAATCCTGCTCCTCCTTCTGACTCTGGTATTATGGTCTGTAAATCATGGGAAAGTTAGAACAGAGTCTTCTCAGGAAGCGCGTGTGCTTACCCTGTACTGTGATGTCGCACTGCGTCCTGTCCTGGAAGAAATCATCGGTACATTTCAGCGCCGCTCAGATATTCGAATACTCTCGGAGTATGCCGCTTCCAACACATTACTGGATACATTTATAGAAGATCCGGATATAGCAGACCTGTTTCTGGCTGTTGATATTTCGTTTTTGGATCAAGCTCGAAATGCCGGACGGGTTGATGATATCCATGTAATAGCACAAACCAAACCCGTTCTTATGCTGCGCAGCGGAATGCCGCACATTGTTTTATCGATCAAAGATTTGACGCAATCGGGTGTACGTGTTGGAATGCCCGATTTGATGTCGGCTCTGGGGCGTGTTACAGTCGGTGTTCTGAAAAATTATGATATGGAACTCGAAGACATACAACACAACATCGTAGTTCAAGATGCAACAGCGCCGGAACTGGCCAACGCCATACGTACCGGTCGCATCGATGTAGCACTTGTATGGGAATCACTCGCACGAATGACTGACAGAAGCGAATGGCTTTCGATTCCTGAAGACAAAAGCAACGTGGTCGGCGTAGGTATTGCGCGATCTGTCAGGACACCTGATGTGCATGCGGCTGAGGAGTTTATTGCATTCTTGCGGATGCGTGCGGCACAAGAAGTTTTGATAAAACACCATTACGAACTGCCAGCCCAGCCGTGAGGCAGTTCACATGTTTCAGAAAGGATATTCATCAATGAAACACATCACAAAGTTGTGTACAATTTGTATACTGCTTGTATCAGATACATCAGTGTCCGAACAGGACAATTATGTATCCATGCTCAAGGAAAAAGTGCCTGGGCATGAACGACATACCACGGGTAATTTCGCTGCGGTCTGGGAACCCATGGCCCGGCAGGTGATTGAAGATTATAATCTGTCCTCAGGCGTCGCGCTGGATATCGGAAGCAGTTGCAGCCCTTTCCTGATTGAGTTGGCCAGTAAAACCGACATTATTGGATACGCCGTTGATATCGACTCCTGGGCCATGCGACTGCTGGGGGTTATGGTGGATGAGGCGGGTTTGACTGGCCGGGTGATTCCAGTAGAGGGTGATTGGCAAGACCTTCCGTTTAAAGACAATTTCGCGGATTTTATTTTCAGCCGCGGCACAATTCCCTTCATACCAGACAAGGTGCAGGCGCTGCGGGAAACCTACCGCGTGTTGAAGCCAGGTGGTGTTGCCTTCATAGGTCACGGCGGGTTTGGCCGTTTGCTGGACAAAGAAGAACGGGATCGATTGGTCGCCTGGCGACTGAGTTGGGATACCGGAGATCGTGAGAGACCAGCAGGATGGGACGGCCCGAAAGAGGGGTTGCTTGATCTGGCGGAGGAAGCTGGTATACAGAATTATCGCCTCATTGAAGAGCCTGATGTGGGTTGGTGGTTGGAAATCCGCAAATAAACTGCATTTGATGTCAATTGCTGACTGGGAGATACGGGATGTATTTCAGAACTAAAATAAAAATCTGGCAACGAGCCGGATTCACGCTCATAGAGTTGTTGGTGGTTATTGCCATCATTGGCATACTGGCAGCTATTCTACTACCAGCCCTGAGTCGAGCACGTGAAGCGGCGAATCGTGCCAGTTGTCAGAACAACCTCCGGCAGATGAGCATCGCTTTCAAAATGTATGCGGGCGAATCTTCGCGTCAACTATTTCCACCACGCATGATCTACAATATCTATGGCGGCCTGTCCGATACCATGATTTTCAATGGGCCGTCGGTATTCCCCGACTATCTGTCAGACCTGAACGTGGTCTGGTGTCCTTCCTGGGGCAGTGGCGGCGCGACACCATTGTCACGGTATGATGAAGGGGTCCGAAGAGCGGGTATCGCTTCGGGAAACAGCAACGGCATTATTGAACCTGAAGAACTGTTGAAGGCGCCCTTCAACTATACCGGCTGGTTGATTATGGATGCACGTAATGTGTTGGGCGACAAAGCGGGCACAGAAGGCAGTGGACCTGGTGGTCGCTTCGATGATGCCGACTGGCTGAACACACCCTTCCTGGAGCTGGCCATTGCAAACATCAATACTTTTGGTGCTGCATCCGACAGGGATTTCGCTTTTTCACCCCAGTTTCAAGGTACCCAATTGGGTGGTGGAAACACCATGTACCGCCTGCGGGAAGGGGTCGAGCGTTTTCTGATCTCGGATATTAACAATCCAGCCGCAAGTGCCATCACCCAAAGTGCGATACCGGTAATGTGGGACCATCTGACCCCGCAAGTTACCGGTTCCTCACATCTTTACGGCATCAATGTCTTATACATGGATGGCCATGTAACCTATGAAAAATATCCCCAGGACTCCCCCTGGGTTGTCACACTGGATGGTCCCCGTATCATGGGCCGGTATGATCGTGCCTTCGGCGGATAAAACGTTTACACACTACATTCGATAAAATCTTGATATCGACCAGGATACCAAAGCACCAGGCGATTGGCTGATTACTGAATATCACCGGGCAATATTTAGTGAGAAGTCCCTCACTGTGATGGAGAACATTTCATCGGAATTCAAGAGTGATAAGGCTTGTGGCGAATGATGCCTGGAAAGATATCCAAGGCAGCGGTGAATTCCTGGAGTTACTTACTGTCGCGCATCTGTTTGGTATAATTTCCTGGGGAAACTTTTTTTTCTAAAGTATATGGATTCTACAAAGGAGTCATCATCATTAAACACACTATTAAATATGGTGAAAAAATAGTAACATTTTCGATAGATTGGGCAACTTGTCTTGGTGTACCCGATGTTTCAAATGCACCACCTGTTGAAAACATTTCCCAGGCATTACGTGAAGGAATGGCGAGTCCATTTGGGATGCCAGGTCATGCCTTGGAAAAGTTTAAATCATCTGATCGTGTCTTAATCGTGGTGTCCGACTCCTTTCGCACAACCGGTATTGAAAAAGTATTGCCCACATTGATAGTGGCATTGAATAGTAAAGGAATTCCTGACGCGAATATCCGTTTCATCTATTCAACCGGCTCACACCGGGGTCCTACACCGACAGAAGAACAACATATACTGGGAGAGGCCGTCTATTCACGCTTTAAAGAACAGACAATAACACACAATCCGGAAGATACCAACCGGTTGCAATATTGTGGCGAAACATCACGCGGTACGCCAGTTTATCTTAACCGCTTTCTCTTTGAAGCAGATCAGATTATTACAACAGGAACGGTAGTTTACCACTATTTTGGCGGCTTTGGTGGCGGGCGTAAATCACTGGTGCCAGGACTTGCCGGTCTGTCAACCATAGCACACAATCACGCACTGAATCTGGACCCTGTCATAGACAGAATCGACCCGCTGGTAAAGATCGGTGATATGGATGCGAATCCTGTCGCTCTGGATATGATGGAAGCTGCACGGTTTGCTCCATGCAGTTTCATTATAAACACCGTTTTGAATCGTTCTGGTGATATCTCAGAGCTGTTTGTTGGAGACTTGGAAACCGCCCATCGTCATGCCGCGGATTTTGCACAGCAGTGTTATGGTGTTCCGCTTAGTAAAAAAGCAGATTTTGTAATTGCTTCCGCGGGTAATGCGCGAAATTATATTCAAAGTCACAAAGCGCTCTTTAATGCATCTCAAGTTATCAAGCTTAATGGCCGTATTCTATTTCTGGCACCAGCCCCAGAAGGGTATGGTGGGCATGGTTTTGAAAAATGGGTGCATCTGGGTAGTGCTGAAGCAATCATGAAACAATTGCGAACTCAAGCAGAAATCAACGGACAAACGGCACTCTCTACCTTGCAAAGAGCACCTCAAGCCTGGTTTATTACAGAGATGAATTGCGATCAGGTTAAATTGCTAGGTGGCGTTAAAGCAGACTCGCTTGACACAGCATTGCAGGCATGCCAAATCTTTTTTGAGCGCATTGGAAACCATAATCCAACATATTACATCATGCCTTCTGCTGCCTATACGGTACCGGTATGGGGCATATAAACAAAAGCAGTTTCTCGGAGAATTCCTACTCAAGAACCATGTTGGCCAGTTTGGTTGATTATTGGCTGATTGGGCTGAAGTGGCTATACGCTTGCAGGTAAAGAGCATTGATACAAATTTAACAGACCTGAATAGTTATTAGAAATCAAACGGAATCTTCCAGTTGATAATCGTTTTGTTACGCCGGTTTCATAATAAACAACGACCCCCTATATTGCGATAACTATAGGGGATCGATCTGAGTTATTTATAAGTCGTGATTTGAACAATTAAATATACAGGTTCAACTATACAAGCAAAGATTAAAATGAGCAGGGTAATAGTTCAGGCCCACACACTTTTATTTGATAGATTCTCCTAGAATGTTCCAAACAAGCCATTGATGTTTATAACATCAAAATTCGAAAATTACATAAGTTCTAAAAAAGGTTAAAGGGGCGGTTGTACCGACCGAAAGTTCGGGCACTGTCTTCCGTAACCGGAAATTTGTTTCCGGGATAATGGTGGAATGTGACGTGGCCATCCAGGTACAACACATTTGCGCCACCAGGCAGGTGATTAAAATCTTTCGACAATGTGGTTACATGGTCCCACATCACAGGAATTTCACTTTGTGATTGCGCACTGCTGCCAGGATTGTTGATATCAGTAATAAGAAAGCGTTCAATGCCCTCTCGTAAACGGTACAGGGTATTGCCCCCGCCTGCTTGTGTCCCAAAATGCTCCTGACGTACCACGGTGAAATTCTCATCACTTTGTCTACCCCATGACTGCACGTTCATCGTGGCTAAATCTCCGAGGGGGGTACCCCGGTATTCATCGGTTGAATGCCTGCCACCAACATCCGTGCCCTCTACTCCCAGAAGTTCAAAGCCCAATAAGTTGGCATCGTGTAAAACCAGCCAGCCCATGTAGTTATAAGGTTCTTTGCGCAGCTCACAAGGCTCGATTATGCCATTGTTGTTACCATATGCCTCGTCATACCTTTCAAGTGGGGTAGACTGTACAACCCAGGAAGGGCACCATACGATATTTGCGTCAGCCAGATAATCCGGCATAACGGAATTGCCATTGAATATCATGGTATCGCTTAAACTGACTGCTCCGGTTTGTGGATTGGGGCAGCCATATATCATTCGTGG
>Ga0334884_1005156_pt1 | contig 12724 bp, 10 predicted proteins | sample GraSluR1_MG_7_FD_207215 | JGI IMG/M metagenome (GOLD analysis project Ga0334884, IMG submission 207215) | Sludge microbial communities from methane-producing bioreactor in Wageningen University, Netherlands - Granular Sludge_12_05 R1 | ecosystem: Engineered > Bioreactor > Anaerobic >...
CGAAGGCAAAAAGGGGTTTTCGCCTTCCACAGTCAGAATATGTCAATAATGTCTATCGGACCAAAAACTGTGTCCACCAGGAGGAAGTCCCACGTCGTACGATGAGCACCCTGAATCGCCCGGAAAATTCCCGGAATCGAGGAGATGCGCAAGCAACATCGATTCTTTGATCTCCCACTACTCGAGCTTCGGCGAGGCGATCCAGGCGAACTCGGCGATAGGGCTGGTGGAGAGTGAGAAGGCGGGGGACAGGGCCACCGAATACCACCCGACGATACACTTCCCCCGGTACGAAGAGATACCCGAGCAGATCGGGTTTGAGACTGTCCCTGCCGATGAAAGTGCTGCCACACCGGCTTCACGCCAGGACACCCTCGGACCGGGAGCACTCATCGCAATAATCCCTGCATACAATGAAGAACTCTCCATCGGCAGCATCGTCCTCCAGACAAAACACTTCGTCAATTACGTGATCGTGGTCGACGACGGCTCGACCGACGACACCTCGTTCATCGCCGAGGCAGCCGGAGCCGAAGTCATCAGGATCTCCCAGAACAGCGGCAAGGCGGCCGCCATGATGAAGGGCTTCGAACGGGCACGGGAACTGAATCCCGGAATTGTCGTGATGCTCGACGGAGACGGCCAGCACAACCCTGCCGAGATCCCCCACCTGATCAAGCCGGTCCTCGCCGGGAAGGCGGACATGGTCATCGGCTCCCGGTTCCTCATCCAGGGAAACAATATCCCGAGATACCGCAAGCTCGGCCAGAAGACGCTCGATGTCGCAACCCAGATGAGCTCGGGCTATCCGTCCACTGATTCCCAGTCCGGGTTCCGGGCGATCAGCAGGAAAGGGCTGACATGTTTGGATTTCATCTCAGAGGGATACAATATCGAATCGGACATGATCACCCATTTCCTTCAGAAAGGACTGGTCATATCCGAAGTGCCGATCACGGTGAAGTACGACGTGGCCAATGGGCATAAGAAGAATGCACTATCCCATGGGTACGAGGTATTGAGTCATCTCGTCGGGTTGCTTGGGTACCGGAGGCCGTTGTTGACGTTCGGGGTGCCGGGGGCGATACTTGTTGTAATCGGGTTGGTCACCGGTTCATGGGCATTTGCAACATATCATCTTTCGAATAAACTACCGTTCGGTCCGACAATAGTAAGTGCATTATTCCTGATGCTTGGGTTATTACTGGTGACTAGCGGGTTGATATTGAATTCACTGGTGCAAATAGTGAAGGGAGAGAAGTGAAATCTTGAATAACGAAATAATTACAAGTGGATTAAATAATCTCTTAAATGGTCCAAAATGTGAAATTCCCAGCAGTAATTCTGATTATAAATTCTCCACTCTCACTGTATCGAAGGCTTCCAATTTCTAGAAGGATGCGTTATGCGGATATTGCGTGTCGTTTCTGATTTGTATCCATCCGTAATAGGAGGAGTCGGACTTCATGCACATGAACTCTCACGCATTCAATCTGAAAAGGGAAATGATGTTACCGTTGTCACATTCCTGCAGACTCCTTTCAACTACAGATACAGGGTTATATCCGTTCCAATTTCATTCAAGTGGATGGGAAATTCATTTTCATTATCGCTCCCATTCGTCCTCTGGAGACTGAAAAACTCCTTTGATATTGTCCATGCTCATTCACATCTGTTCTTCTCGACAATTCTCTGTGCCTTTATCCGTCATTTTAGTTCGACTCCGTTGATAATCACGAACCATGGCCTTTTTTCTCAGACTGCTCCCCTGTGGCTGCAAAAGATCTATCTCTCAACAATTGGAAGATGGACTCTCCGATCTGCTGACCGGATCCTCTGTTATACTGCAGTTGAAAAAGACCAGCTGATACCCTATGGCATCAGTGAGGAAAAAATTGCAGTCATCCATAATGGCATATCAAGTGCTGACTTCTCGCCTTCAAATAGTGATCCCGGTAAGCAAATACTCTGGGTCGGACGGTTTACTCCCGGAAAGGGTGTTGATGTCCTTCTTGATGCAATGAAAATATTTCATTCCAAATTTCCTGATTATATCCTTTCCATGGTTGGTGATGGTCCGTTGAAACAGCACTTCCGGCATAGAATTATCGACATGGATCTCACTGACTCTGTTATACTCCGGGATTTTATTCCAAATAAAGACCTCGCCGATTTGTATCAGGAATCCGTCCTGTTTGTCCTTCCCAGTTTGGAGGAGGGTGTACCACGAACAATACTTGAAGCAATGTCATGCGGGGTTCCAGTCGTCTGTACGGATCTCCCCCAGCTCAGAGACATTGTCGATGGATGTGGGATTCTTGTCCCGGCCAGAGACCCAGAAGTTCTCGCAGATGCTCTGATCCAGATAATATCTGATGACACACGTGCGAAACAGTATGGAATGAACGGCAGAGAACGGGTTGTGACTCACTATTCCTGGGATGATACCGTGAACCAAACACTGAAACTCTATCAAGAAGTTATCAAACCGATGAGAGAGAAGAATATCGAGCAGGAGTCGCACAACGCTTCACCAGATTCTGTTTCAACATACGGGAGGACAGGGAAATGAATAATTATTTTATGAATCATTTATCATGTAGTCTATTCACAAAAAGAGGGTTGGATTGAAGATTTCAGTCATCGGCACGGGATACGTCGGATCGGTTACCGGAGCGGGCCTGGCCGATCTTGGCCACCACATTATCTTTGTCGGAAGAGATCAGAAGAAACTTGACCTCATCCAATCCGGAAAGAGCCCAATATTTGAGAAAGGACTTGACGAGTTGCTCGCAAAGAACCGGGATAGAATCTCTACATCCACCGATATGGTCAGCGCAATCCGCGAAAGCGAACTGTGCTTCATCTGCGTTGGTACTCCCTCAAACGCTGATGGGTCAATAGATCTCCAACAGGTCAGGGACGTATCGGTTTCGATCGGTAAGGGTCTTGATTCAGATGACCAGTACCACACTATTGTTGTCAAGAGTACAGTTTTTCCCGGGACAACCGAGGGACTTGTGATCCCTGTCATAGAGAGAGAGTCCGGAAAGACCGCGGGTATTGACTGGGGTATTGCGTCAAATCCCGAGTTCCTGAAAGAGGGATGTGCTATAGAGGATTTTTTCCAGGCGGACCGGGTAATAATTGGGACAAACGACCAGAAATCACGTCACATCATGGAATCGATCTATGAGCCGCTCAAGGTTCCAATCTATACCACGTCTATCCGGACTGCAGAGATGATCAAGTATGCAAGCAATGCGTTCCTTGCAACAAAGATCAGTTATGCCAACGAGATAGGAAACCTGTGCAAGAGACTGGATATTGATACCCGGGATGTATTCACGGGAGTGGGGATGGACCATCGGATCGGACCGGATTTTTTCCGGTCGGGGATTGGATTCGGGGGGTCCTGTTTTCCAAAAGATGTCCGTGCCCTTATAGCCGGTGCACGGTCTGTCGGTATTGATCTCTCCATACTGGCATCGGTCCTGAAAGTGAACGAGAGCCAGCCATTGCGGATGCTCAGCTTCCTGCACGCCAAAATTCCTGCACTGCATGGCAAAACGATTGGCGTCCTTGGGCTGGCCTTCAAACCGGACACCGATGACATCAGGGAGAGCCGGGCTATCCCTGTCATCGACTCGCTGATCCGCGAGGGGGCCGAGGTCGTTGCCTATGATCCCATGGCGATGGATAATTTCCGGGGACTTTACCCAAATATCAGGTATGCCAAAACGGCAGAGGAAGTCCTTTCATCTGATGCCGTACTAATCATCACGGAGTGGCCGGAGTTCGAGAATATCGATTACACGGGAACCGTCGTCATTGACGGCAGGAGGGTCGATGCGGCAGAGCGATCCGCTGGATGGTACCAGGGGGTCTGCTGGTGACAGGGGTGAGGAAGGCGGTCATCCCGGCGGCGGGGCTTGGGGTACGGTTCCTGCCGATCACCAAGGCCCAGCCCAAGGAGATGCTACCGGTCGTGAACAAGCCCGTGATCCAGTACGTGATAGAAGAAGCTTATCATGCGGGACTTGACCAAATACTCCTCATCACCGGGAAACACAAGCGGGCGATCGAGGACCACCTGGACCGGTCTAATCTTTCCAGCGAATACCCTGTACTCAGGGAGTTCGATGCCATTCTTGATGCTATCTCCCTCTTTTACACGCGGCAGAAAGTACAGGCTGGACTTGGTGATGCCATCCGGTATGCTGAAGCATTCGTCGATGACGAGTACTTTGCCGTGCTCCTCGGGGACAACATCACCTTTCCCAACTGCACTCGTGATCTCATAGCAGTCCATCAGCGGTACAATGCTCCCGTGATAGCAATTGAGAGGATCTCTCCAGACAGGGTGAAGAACCACGGGGTCATTGTAGGCAATGAAGTGGAACCAGGAGTATACAGGATCAGAGAGATGCACGAAAAGCCCGATGAACCACTATCGGACCTTGCGATTATCGGGAGGTACATCCTACCCCCGGAGATCTTTGGGTACCTCTCGACCACGGAGAGAGGACATGGCGGAGAGGTCCAGCTCACCGATGCCATCCACGCGATGAACAGGGATGGGCGGGATATCTATGCTGTGCTGCACATTGGAAAGCGGTTCGACCTCGGAAATAACATCGACTGGCTGCGAGCAAACCTCGAGATCGGGTTGGAGGATGCAGAGGTCGGCAGGGATATTAATGATTGGATTGCTGGTTATGTGGGAAGGCGTTCGGGATGAGTAAGATAGTGATCACCGGGGGTGCAGGATTTATCGGCTCACATATAGCAGAGGCCCTCGTCCCCGACCATGAGGTGATCATTGTCGATAACCTCGATCCCTATTACTCCCCCAAACTGAAACATAAGAACCTGGATGCCGTCCGGCAGAAAGGCGACTTCACATTCATCGAAGGAGATGTGACCGATCTCGCCCTCATGAAAAATGTCATCGATGATACTGTCGATTACGTCTACCACGAGGCCGCTCAGGCAGGGGTCAGGATCTCAGTTGAAGATCCCTTCAAGCCGAACCACATCAATGTCGTCGGCACTCTCAATGTGCTTGAAGCATCTATTGAAGCAGGTGTGAAGCGGGTGATCAACGCCTCGTCCTCATCGGTCTACGGGAAGGTACAGTACCTCCCGTTCGATGAGAAGCACCCGACCCAGCCTGTTTCACCTTATGGAGTCTCGAAGCTTGCCGCCGAGCACTACTGCCGTGTGTTTTATGAGGTCTATGGTCTCCCGACAGTATCTCTACGGTATTTCACGGTGTATGGGCCACGGATGCGTCCGGATCTCGCCATCTCAATCTTTACCAAGAAGATGCTTGCAAACGAACCGATCACAGTCTTTGGCGACGGTGATCAGACGAGGGATTTTACCTATATTGAGGATATTGTGAAGGCAAATCTTGATTTACTAAAGACTGGTGCTGCTGATGGATGTGTGATGAATGTTGGAGGGGGGAATAGGATTACCGTGAATGAGCTTATCAGGTATATCAGGGAGATCACTGGGAGTGCTTCGGAAGTTGTGTATTCTGACCGGCAGAAAGGTGATGCCGAGCATACCCTCGCGGATACCTCGGTTGCAGGGAGATTGGTCGGGTACAGGCCTGAAACCATGATTGAGGATGGTCTGATGCTCTATACGATGTGGCACAGGGAGGTGTATTGAACCGTGATTGCAATCATCCTCAGCACCCGGCCGGAGATCATTAAGATGTCCCGATTATCCGGGAATGCGAAGCACGGGACCTCGACTTCTTCATCCTCCACTCCGGGCAGCATTAATCCTACGAGATGGACCGGGACTTGGCAAAATCCCTACGGGGACGGTATAGCGGGCAGGATGATTGTTACGATCTGTAACGGCATACCTTCACGAAATAACTCATTGATTCGGTGAGATAATGGAACCACAAAGAATTCTTGTTACTGGCGGCGCCGGATTCATCGGCACCAATCTTGTAAACGAACTGCGCAGCCGGGGTCACGAAGTTGTCGCACTCGACCTCCTGAATAATGACCGGGAGAACTACATCCGTGCGGATACGAAGAATTACCGGCAGCTGGAACGGGTCTTCGACCGCTCGGAGTTTGATTACGTCTACCACCTCGCCGCGGAGTACGGCCGCTGGAACGGCGAAGATTACTACGAGAACCTCTGGCAGACTAACGTGATCGGAACCAAGCACATGCTCCGTCTCCAGGAGAAGTTGAAGTTCCGGATGATATTCTTCTCGAGCGCTGAGGTCTACGGCGATTACGACGGTGTCATGTCTGAGGATGTCATGGTGAACAACCCCATCAAGGACACCTACCAGGTGAACGATTACGCCATCACCAAATGGGCGGGCGAGCTCATGTGTCTGAATTCGGCGTCGATGTTCGGGACCGAGACGGTCCGTGTCCGGCCGGTGAACTGCTATGGCCCTCATGAGCACTATAACCCCTATCGTGGGTTTATCCCCAAATTCATCTACCACGCGCTCTTCAACAAGCCCTACACGGTCTTTAAGGGCCACAAGCGGATCATCGATTTCGTCGAGGACTCCTGCAGGACCTGGGCGAATATTGTGGATAACTTCATTCCGGGAGAAGTCTACAATGTCGGCGGCCGCCCCGAGTGGGAGCGAGAGATCAAAGACTATTCTGACTTGATTCTTAAAGCAGTTGGCAGGGACGACTCATTTGTCACCTACGAGGAAGCCGAGCCGTTTACGACCAAAGTGAAGACCATGGATTTCTCGAAGGCCGTCCGTGACCTCAAGCACGACCCCAGGGTCTCGCCAGAGGAAGGGGTCCGGAGGACGATTGAGTGGATGAAGCGGCATTACCATATCGAGGAGTGAGTACGATGGAAAACGAAGAAACATTCTTTGAAGGAAAGACGGTGCTGATCACCGGCGGTGCCGGTGCGATCGGCGGTAACCTGGTCAGGAGGCTCTCTGGCCTCAATGCGGAGAAGATTATCATCCTCGATAATCTCTCCTCCTCGTACGAGTGGAATATCGTCCGAGGAGAAAAAATCCAGTTTATCCACGGCGATATTCTGGACGAGGAGAAGCTGAAGTGGGCGTTTAAGGAAAAACCCGATATCGTCTACCACCTTGCAGCCCACTTTGCCAACCAGAACTCGGTCGACAACCCGGAAAAAGACCTGATGGTCAACGGCATGGGGATCCTCAAGGTTCTGCAGTATGCTCATCTCGTGGATGTCGAGCGATTCGTATACGCCTCATCCGGGTGCGGCATCTACGGCTTGGACTCCAAGATGCCGTTTGAGGAGCATGACATCTCCATCAAGCTCTATACCCCATACCAGGTCACCAAGATGGTCGGTGAGCTCTACGCCAACTACTTCTACAACCTCTATGATCTGCCGATCGTCAACGCCCGGTTCTTCAACTCCTACGGGCCGGGGGAGGTCCCCGGAAAGTACCGAAACGTCATCCCGAACTTCTTCTACTGGTCGATGAACGGCCTGCCTCTCCCGATCACCGGCACGGGGGAGGAGACCCGGGATTTCACCTATGTCGGGGATCTGGTCAATGGCCTCGTAAAGATGGCCACCCAAGAGAAAGCGGTCGGTGAGGCGATCAATCTCGGCGCCGGCAGGGAGATCCGGATCATCGATCTTGCGAACTGGATCAACAAGCTGACCGGGAACGAGGCGGGGATTCTCTACAAAGAACGCCGGGACTGGGACAAGAAGAACCGGCTGCTCTCCTGCATCGACAAGGCGAGCGATATCCTCGGTTACACCCCCCAGACCGAGTTCAGGAAGGGGCTTGAGGAAACCCTCCGGTGGTTTGTGGGTAAGTGGGAGAATATACACGCCAGTGCAGAATTTTAAGGGAAAATTATGCGAATTCTCTTTGTTCAGGAATCGGATTGGCCGAAGGGCAGGAGCGCTCAGGTGTGGAGATTACTACCGAGTACTGAGTCCCCGATACCTCGTGGAGAGTGCTGAAACTCCTTGGGACGGCGAAGTTAAGCAATATCTGGGATGGGATCAGGGTTCACTCAGGATCAGCGAGGAAATGAGATGCCAGTGCCACTCTCCTAACTGTACTCGCTTTCTATGGTCAGGATGTGCCGCAATGATAGGATCTCTCTTAAGACTGTCGCAGCAACTTGCTAATAGTATCTGGTGTTTATGATGGAGAAGAGGAAAGCGATAATTATCAGGGGTAGCTCGTTAGATCGCGAGACAAGGGCCACTAAGATCATAAAGACGCTAACGGAAAACAATTATGATGTGCATTTACTCTGGTGGGACAGAGGTCTAACTGTTCAGCGTTCAGAGAGAGGGGAGGTGGGCACCCGGTTTAGTGAAACAGTTTTCAAATTTAAAGCTCCTTGGGGACCAAAAAGTCTTATAGTCTTGGCTTTTTGGTGGGTATTCATATTTTTCAACCTTCTGATGAAAGATTGGGATATTGTGCACACAATTCAAATCATATCGCTCCCTCCTGCAGCTGTTGCGGGAAAAATAAAGAGAAAGCCTGTAATATATGACATGCTTGATACCTACGAAGATTCTATTTCTTTACCACGGATTATTCGCAATTTTTGCGTAGCGGTTGACAAATTATTTATGAGATGTGTCGATGCAGTAGTTCTTGCAGATGAAGAACAGGTCCAAGAAGTTAATGGTATTCCTAATGATAACGTTGAAGTGATCTACGATTCTCCTGATACTATTGTGGAAATATGCAGAAAAAATACACACAATGAAGTTTTTACGCTTTTTTTTGCTGGTTCTTTGCATTCTGGAAAATACTTGAATTTTGATAAGATCTTTGAAGCATTAAAGAGTCTCGACGATGTGAAGGTAATCATTGCTGGCTATGGGGATCTAGTGCCTGATATTGAGAACGCTGAAAAGATTATGCCAGATAAGGTTGAATATATCGGTGAAATATCTCATGCTGACGTTCTTCAGCGGAGCACTGATGCTGATCTGTTATTTATGCTCCGTGATACAGTTCTTCCTGTTAATAAGTATATTTGTGGAAGTAAAATTCTTGAAGCGATGATGGTTGGAACTCCAATTATAGTGAATGATGGAAGTTCGACAGCAAAAATAGTACGCAAAACCAATTGTGGTCTTGTTGTCGATGCTCATAATGTGGAAGAGATCGTTGGCGCAATAAATAACCTAAAAGAAAATCCCGCGATGTGTACACAGTTTGGAATCAATGGCCGAAACGCGTATGGTACCACTTATTCTTGGAATATCATGGGTAATCGCCTTTTAATTTTGTACGAGAGAATTCTAACGTGGGATACACGCTCTTGACTTATTAAGTTGAATATCGATGAGGATTTAATGGTAGATTTTAGGGGCGGTGTTGGGCTAATCACTAAGCCACTAGGGGGTGGGGGTAGAGTTCCAGTCTCTAATTTAGTAGAGATACTAGCAGCTGTTTCTGATTCGGTGTTTGTCATCACAGCTAATGAAAGCGTAAATCTAAACCCCAGAGGTGATGCAAAGGTTATCTTAGATTCATTTCGGTATGATTATGGAAAAAATGCCTTTGAAAAAATTGTCAGGAATATTTTATTACAGTCTCAGATAGCCTTTAGCATCTTCAAGCGACGTAAAAGTATCTCCACCTGGATATTCTTCCTGGATTCGCATGTATTTATATTCCCGGTGATTGTTGCTAAGATATTGGGAAGTAAAGTAGTGTTTCCACTGGCTGCCTCGATCAAAGGATCTTCAAAGGCACAGAATAATTGGCTGAATTATCTATTGCTGGTGTTTGAGTCCATAACATTTGATTTTGCAGACTGTATTATATTGTATTCTGATAATTTAATCTCGGACTGGGATTTAAATCGTTATAGCAGTAAAATCCTCATCGCCGGCGAGCACTTTCTCGACTTCACCACCTTCACCGTCACCACCCCCTATCACGACCGCCCCAATCTCATCGGCTATATAGGCCGTTTGAGCGGGGAGAAAGGCGTCCAGCATTTCGCCCAGGCACTCCCCGCTATTCTCAGCAACCACCAGGATCTCCGCGTGCTCATCGGTGGAGATGGTCAATTGAAAGATATTGTCGAAGCCTCCCTGCAGGATACGCGGATCGCTGATCGCGTCGATCTTCCGGGCTGGATCTCCCATGACGAACTCCCCAAGTACCTGAACCAGCTGCGTCTTCTCGTCCTCCCCTCTTACACCGAGGGGCTCCCCAACATCATGCTCGAGGCCTTGGCCTGCGGGACGCCGGTACTCGCGACGGATGTCGGGGCGATACCGGATGTGATACGGGATGGCGAGACGGGTTTTATCATGGAGGACAACTCACCGGAATGTATTGCGGAGAATGTAATCCGGGCACTAAATTCTCCTGTTCTGGAGCAAATTGCAGAGAATGGGAGGCTGTTTGTGGAGGAGAATTTTACATTCGAGAAGGTTGTGGAGAACTGGAAGGGAGTTCTTCAAGATATCTAATCGAATAATGATGGAATAAGCCCAGAAATAAGAGCGATTACTTGAGAAAAACTTGAATGTTGAGATTCCTCAAATCTATGGTATGAGACCCTATTGGTGAAGTAAACACTCCGCGTTGCCACAGTTTAATAACCAATTGGAATGAAGCAATGAATCGGTGATTCTGCAGTGAACTCGAAAAAAAAACACATCAGGGCTATTCGGGAGGATAGGCTCTATAAAATTGCAATAATCACTCTCTATGCGGTCACTACTCTCTGGCTTTATATTCTGTTAAACACGCCGCCAGCCAGTGGGTACGAAATTTCTATTTACAATGCCTACTCGTCTTTTTTTTGGTTTCTCTTTATTCTCACAATTATATTGGGAATTGGTTTAACGATCTATTTTGTAGCTAGGAGTGTATGCCTATGGAAATACAGTCTGCCAGTTATCCTATTAGCAGATACGGTTGTTCTATTTCTCCCCACAATCAGGAACTATGCATTTTGCGCAAATGGAGGATCGGATATTTTTGCTCATCTTGCCCGGTCGAAATCTATCCTGAACACAGGACAAATCTTGGGTAGTGATTATTATCCAGCGATGCATATCCTGATGACAACAGTGGATCAACTCAGTTTACTCGATCCTGCGATCCTTGCGGCCATTATATCCTTCGTATTTTTCATACTATATGTATTATCTCTTTTTACATTAGGTAGAGCAGTTTTTAAAGACAGCAAGGCCGCAGCGTTACTTGCTACTGTTGGCACACCCCTTCTGTTCTCTTTCGGTCACTATGCATTCTATCCTTTCTTATTCGCTTTATTCCTCTTTCCTTTGATCTTCTACCTCATACGCAAGATAGAGGGATTAGAAAATCGAGGAGCATATTACACCTGCTTTATTATTCTCTCATTCTTTATTGTCTTCTGTCACCCAATGATTACCCTCATTCTGCTCCTTATATTGGGAATACTCTATGGATATTCAAAAATCGGCAGCAAGTCCCGACTAGGATTTTCAAGCGGCTTCAATATTTTAAACATGATTGCAATTGTGGGTATTACATTTGCATTCTGGTACATCAACTTCAAGAGCATCACAAGAATGGGTGAGAGCGTTATTTCTGCTCTTCTAGGGATAAATGATTCGGACACGATATTAACTTCCAATCTAGACATGATCAATCAGTCTGGTGCATCATTATTCCGTGTTATTGAAGCGTTCATAAAAATTTATGGGCCGGTGGCCATTTATTTTGTAATTGCTCTCCTCATTACTATTTATTTAATAAAAACGTTTATAATTAAAAGAAAATTTTCGCACGAAATGAGTTATGTTGCCTTATTCCTGCTCTCCATAGCATTTGGCGCAGCACTCACATTAGGTTACTTTGTTGTATTCGAATTGATAAGGGCAGCAAGTTTCGTAATAATAATGGCGACAATTGTATGCGGTATTGGGCTATATATTCTTTACAAAAACACTGGGACACCGGACAGAAAAAATATCTTGACCTTAATTACTGTTGTCGTGTTGTGCACGGTGAGTATATTCTCGGTATTTAACGTATATCATAGTCCTTGGACATTGTCACCTGGAGTTCATATGACCGAGATGGAAAAAAGTGGTATTGATTGGTTTTTGACAAAAAACAATGAATTATCAGCAATATTTTTCAATGATGACAACTTGAGAACATACCCTACTTACTTCCAAGAGGTGCACGAAATTCCGGTTCAGCAATTACGAGTCATCAAGAATGGCATTCCATCTCACTTTGGATATGGCCAAAATATGTACCTAAGCCAATCTGTCAACATTTCCGCAAATCATAATTCGTACATAGTAACAGGTGAAAAAATAAGACATAACGATCTTGCTTACCCAGCGGAGATGCAATCGGACCGGAAACACTTTTCAGAAGAAGATTTTTTCAGATTAAACCACGATCCTACGGTCAATAAACTCTATGTAAATCACGAATTGGAATTCTGGATGGTCAGAAGTGTAACGATAAATATGGAAATTTAAATTAAAAATTGTATGGCATTGAGCTCTGTTGAAATGCTCAAGTAGGAAACTAGACCGATAAAGCTAAGGTACAGTAGCTCCTTGGGAAGAATATGTGCAAAACTCGCCCCAAGAAGCCATATTTTAATGGCAATCAAAAGCATATCAGTTTTCTTACCGCCACGATGAATGCGATCAGAGAATCGAACATTCCGTTATACTCCTCAAAATTTTCACGAAAAGATTACAATCA
>Ga0334884_1005159_pt1 | contig 12707 bp, 11 predicted proteins | sample GraSluR1_MG_7_FD_207215 | JGI IMG/M metagenome (GOLD analysis project Ga0334884, IMG submission 207215) | Sludge microbial communities from methane-producing bioreactor in Wageningen University, Netherlands - Granular Sludge_12_05 R1 | ecosystem: Engineered > Bioreactor > Anaerobic >...
TTCCATTAATGATTTAAAAGATCGATTATCTTTTATTGCAAATGCTGAAAAAATTGAATACGAAGAAAATGCACTTTTAATGATTGCAAAACACTCAAACGGGGGGCTTCGTGATGCGATAGTTTTCCTAGAACAACTTGCAGTTCATAAAGCTATTACTGAAAAAAATGTTTCAGAACTACTTGGCATTACCAGCATTGAAATGTTAAATAATTTTTATGAAACAATTAAAACTAAAAATACTGAAAATGCACTTATAATTGTTGAACAAATCTACAACTCTGGCATTGATTTAAAAATATTTTTACGAGATTTTATAAATTTATTAAGAGAAAAAATTTTACTATGTATTGAAAAAAAACTTCACGGATTTGTTCCTGTTTATTACAACTTAATTGAAATATTTAAAGATGCAAAAAACAATATTGACCCAGAAATGCCAAAGCTTACACTTGAAATTGCATCTATAAAGGCGACATTTGCCTTTAAAGATATAGGTTCTGAAGAAGCACCGATTATTACAAAAGCTCTTGAATCTAATCGAGAACACAAATCTTCTTTAAATAATTATTCAAATATTAGTAGTTTAAATAAAACAAATGAAACAACTCAAAAGACTTCAAATACAAGCACTGGAATCAAAACCTCTTTAGTAAAAGAAAGTAATGTAAAAAATTTCAATAAAGATAGTTCTTTAGTTTTAAGAAAGGAAAATTTGTTAAAAGACTCTGCCTCAATCAAAGTAAAAACAGATGAAATGGTATCAGAAAATAGTAAAGAGAATAAAAATACAACAAGTATTCAAAGTTCAAATGAAAATGAAACAGTAGTAAATAATTTTGTTAGTTCTATAGATAATATTACTAAGGAATGGCTTTCAGTTTTAAAACATATTTCTACTCCTAAAGTTCAAAGATCCTTACAAACTGGTAAACCATTTGAAATTAATGACGAAAAGATTATTTTGAAATTTTTCTCTTCTTTTCACAATGAGGTTGTAATGAAAGATGAAAATAAAATTGAGGTTGAAGATGCCTTATTAAAGGTAACTGGAAAAAAGTTTCTTATTGATAGCATTGTTGAAGAAAAAAATTTTATAGAAGAAGAAATAATTGATAACACTAGAAACTTTGCCCCTCCAGCAAAGAAAAATCAGGAAGACACAAAAGTTGATAAAATGACAAGCAAGGCTTTAGATATTTTTGGAGGAAATATCCTTTAATAATTTTGAAAAATTCATTTCAAAAACTTAAAAAACTAACACGCCTAAAATAATATTTAGAAAAATATTATTTTTAAGTATTTAAGAAATCATTTTTAAAAACTCTTCTTCTGAAATAATTTGTAGTTTGAGTTTTTTTGCTTTTTCAAGTTTTGAACCTGCGTCTTCTCCAGCGATTAGATAGTTTGTATTTTTTGAAATTGAATTTTTAACAGTTGCAGAATTTTCCTTAAGTTTGGCAATAATTTCATCTCTAGACATTGTATTTAATTTTCCTGTTACTACAAATGATAGATTTTTTAGTTTTCCAGTACTATTTTGTTCTGAAAGTTTTGAAAAAGTAATTGTTATGCCAAGACTTTCTAATTCGTGTAAAAATAAAACATTCTCGTTTAAAGAAAACCATTCAAATATCGACTGTCCAATCTTTTCACCTACTCCTTCAAGATTTATTATTTCTTCGAGTGAAAAGCCTTTTATCTCACTGATTATTCTTGAAATGGATAATTCTTTTTGGGGCTTAATTTTTGATATTAAAAATTTTGAAAAGTCTAAAGATCCCTGCTCTCCTAAGAATCTAATTCCCAAGGCAAAGATGAACTTATTAAGCTCAATTTCTTTTGATTTGCTTATCGAGTCTATGACATTTTGTGCCTTCTTTTCCTTAAAAAGTGGTAAGACGAGTAAGTTTTCGTATTTTATTTTAAAAATATCTGCTGGTGAATTTATTATTTTTTGATGAATTAATTGATTGATGATTTTTTTTCCTACTCCTTCAAGGTTGAAAGCCTTTCTTGAAACAAAATGTTTTATTTTTGCTCTTAATATTGCAGGGCAACCACTGTTTTTGCATCGATAAGCACTTTCCCCCTCTGTTCTTACTGCAACTGAGTCGCATTCTGGGCAGTTTTTGGGAAAAATAAATTCAGTTTCTATCCCTTTACGAAATTCAGTTAAAACCTTTACAACCTCTGGAATAACATCTCCTGCTTTTTGCACTACAACTGTGTCCCCTATTTTTATATCCCTTTCCTTTATAAAATCTATATTGTGAAGAGTAGCACGTTTTACAATAGATCCTGCTAGATGTACTGGACTCAACTCTGCAACTGGAGTAAGTGCGCCTGTTCTTCCTACTTGCACAACTATTCTTTCGATTTTGCTTGCCACCTGCATTGCAGGAAACTTATAAGCAACGGCAAACCTAGGGTGTTTTGCGGTATATCCCATATTTTTTTGTTGAAGCAAACTGTTTACTTTGACAACAATTCCATCTATTTCATAAGGCAAATTTTCTCGCTCCTTTGTCCAATATTTTATAAATTCTTTTACTTCTTCAATATTTTTGCATTTTTTCATGTGTTCACAAATATGAAGTCCTTGTTTTTTTAAATACAACAATAATTCTTCTTGGCTTTGAATTTCAATACTTGAATTGTCTCCAATTGCATAAAAAAACATATCTAAATTTCTGCTTTTTGTAACCTCTGGATCAAGTTGTCTTACGCTTCCGGATGATGCATTTCGTGGATTTGCAAAGAGGTTTTTACCTTCGTTTTTTTGTTTTTCATTCAACTCTTGAAAACTTTTTTTCGACATAAAAACCTCTCCAGAAACTTCAATGTTGATTTTTTCTTTTAAAATATGGGGTATGTTTTTTATTTGAGAAATAGTATGTGTAACATCTTCTCCAACTTTTCCGTCGCCTCTTGTAATTGCCTTCGTAAAATTGCCATTTTCATAATAAATTGTAATATTTAAACCGTCGTTTTTTAGTTCACATAAAAATTCTATTTTTTCTGCACTCAATTTTGAAATTTTTGAAAACCACAACTCAAGTTCTTCTTCTGAAAAGATATCTTCAAGGCTTTTCTTTGGTGTTTTGTGTTCAACCTTTTGAAACTTATCACTAGCCTTTTCTCCAACCTTTTGAGTAATTGATTCGTTTGAAAAATATTCTGGGTATTTTTCTTCTAGATTTTTTAACTCTCTTTTTAAACTATCGTAAATACTGTCATCTACAAGTGGATCATCAAATAAAAAATATTGTTTATTTAAGTTATCGAGTTTTTCTCTTAATGTTTTAATCCTGCTTAAATCTTTTTCTTTATTTGTGTGCATTTAGACTTTGATTTTTTATGAATTTTTTGCTATAATACTACGATAATTTAATTATTAAGTCCAAATAAATTATGGCTGATGAAAAGATAATTATTTCAGAAGAAGAACAAAAAGAACTTAATAAACCCCTAGCAAACCCAAAAGGGATGCCACTCGAAGAAAAACAATTTCTTGATAAGGTTATCAAATTTGTAAATGAAGGGAAAATTAACCTTTATAACATTGATTCTGTTATAAATCATGAAATTTATGACAAATTGGATCTAGGTTTGCAGGCAAAAGTTGAAATCGAAGCCCTAACAGTCTTAAACTATATTAGAGAAATTAAGGGGCTATATGATGCTGGTTTTATCAATACTTTTCAAATACAAAATTTAGTGCAAAGGCTTAAATTGTATGTAGAAGATATTGAAGAAACTGGCGGTGATGTATTTATAATTTAAAAAAATGAACCCAATAGATAAAATGCCCGTATCAACTGATACAGGACCACAACAGCCTCAAGTTACTCCTGAAGAAGTTCAGGAACAAAGAACTGAAATTACTGATAATTCTACTCAAGAAAGAGCGGAATTAGCTGGTGAAATGCCTCCTTCGGTTGATAATATTGAAAGTGCATCTGGAGATGATTCTTCTCCTGAAGCAACTCAAAATCCTGAACAAACCGAGGGTGCACCTAGTAATTTGCCCATAAACTCTATTGAAACGATGATAAACGATGCTGGTGGACCAAATAAATATACTGAAATGGTGATGCAATATGCAAATAATCTTCCTCCAGAAATGCTTGAACACCCCTTATTTAAAACGATTTTGGTATTTGCGGCTAAATATGGTGGACTTTTCGATTCGCTTTCAAACATGGGGCTTGGTTTTGATGATATTTTAAATAAAGAAGAATATAAAAATGAGAAGTTGCAAGAAAATGAAGCTAATATATTAAAAAACTTTCCTGAAATGATTGATTTAAGCCAAATAAATTTTGATAAAAGTCAAAGCGAAGCTGTTGAATCTGCTTCTGCAAGGCTTGCTTCAAATATTTTATTTGCAAACCATGATAATGGCATTTCTTTATCTCAAAGCAATATAAAAGATCCTTATCAATTGGCAAAAAAACTTCGCGATGGATATACTAGCCATGCAGATAATGGCCAAGAATTTAATAAAGATTATTTACTTGCGAATTATACCAACTTTCCTGCGGGATCAGTTATGTTTTTTCAAGTAAAAAAAGAACAAAAAGATGGAGGAATTGGCTCTTTTATCAAAAGTACATTTTCTGGGGTTTTTGATGGCAAAGGAAATATCGTTTATTATGGTCTTGATAAAAATTCTGATACGCCAAGTGTAAAGACTGTTCCTATTAGTGATCTTCAAGGTTCCGAATATATAATTAGCAAAATTTATAAAAAAGATCTTAACAAATTAAACCAAGTTACTGATGGTACTGTTGCCGAGACTAGTGTTCCTGATGAAAACGCACCTGCAACTGCTCCTTCTGAACCTACTGCAACTGCTCCTTCTGAACCTACTGCAAGTCAGACACCTTCGACTGTTGAAAATGCCCCTGCTCCTGCTCCTACTGTAAATCCTGCTCCTACTTCAACCCCTGAAGAAGAAGCAAATGGCACTATACAATAAAATTAACTTCCTTAAATCACAATCTAAGACATATAATAAATTAAGATTTTAGAAAAATTAACTAAGATAATGACTACAAACGATCAAAGCACAACTCAAACTTCACAAAACGGTTTAACGACTTCAAATAGATCGTTGGTTTTAGATAAAAGTAAAACATCAGAACAATATATTAGAGAAGCTGAAGGAATTTATATTGTTCCAATAATTATTCGTGAAAGATACCCCGATTTGATTAAGCTAATTGTTGAAACGGAATCAATGGATACTGAAGAAAGAGAATATTGGCTTTCGATCATGCCTGTTATGAATGAAGACCAAATAATAAAACTTAGGAATATTTTGTTGAATGAAAAAGAACAACTTTTCAAAATAGAACAACAATATCAACAACAAGGAAAAACTTCGAGCCCTGCAATTGATGAAGAAAAACTTCGTGAAAGAATTGAAAGAATTCAAGAAGCTGAAAGATCTGTTGAGGCAGAAGAAAGACAAAGAGAAGAAGAGCTTTTTCGAATGCTTGAGGAGGTTTAGATATTTTTTATCTTAGTATTTTATTAGAAATTTCTTCGCTATCTTCTTCAATGATCGGCTCTGCTCTGATGATTAATCTTCTTATGTTTGTGCCTATTGGCGTACAAGTGATGAGAGTTAGAGTTTCTTTTTCGGTTTGTTTTAAAACTTCAATTTGAGTTGGTCTTATTTCAAATTTTTCAACCACTTTATAAACGAATTTTTTCTGATTGTAATATAAAACAATTCTGTCATCGACTTGTACATCGTGTAATAAAGCGAAAACATCCTTAAACCTCCCCGGATCCCATGGAAAATAAGAAGAATGTCCTGTTATAACAACATTTCCATTTTCTCCCGGCAGACTTGTACCCGGATAATGCACTACTCCATCTCGAAGAGCATCTTGAATATCTCGTTCAAGCGCTTTCCAATCTCTCTGAATTAAATTTTCACTGCTTACCCTAATAATTGGAACATTTTGGTTTATTCGAGGAATGACAATTCTGTCAGTTGTTGGCATTATTTCTAAATCGAGCATTGGAACTTGTTTTTGTTGTGTTTCTGTTGCTGAAAGTGCTGGAATTAAAACCGAAGTGGAATTATTTGGAACTTGATTGTTCCCAGTTAATTGATTTAAAGGACTTTGATTCTCAATTCCAGTAATTTTTTGATATTTGCTTTTTGTAATTTGATAATATGCGGGGGCATTCATTAGTAGAAAAAGTACGACTAAAATAACAAAAGACGCAAATATTTGTTTTGTAATAGAATTAAATATCAGTTTAAGAAATTTATTCTTTTTTTCTTCTGAAATATGTAGCTTTGGATTTTCTTCTGTCATTTTTTGTTTTTCTTTATTTAATTATAGCGTATTTTTGGCTTGTTTACAATAATATATGCGATAGATTTTTTAGAATAAAGTTTGACGAAACATACTCTTATGTGTGATACTATTTATCACTTAATTTAATTATAATGGAGGAAAAATTTCTTTATGAAAAGTACTTTAATATTGAAGAAATAGCTGATGAAGCCTCTTCTTATTTAAAAAATTTTAATAGAGAAAAGTTTTTAAGAGCCTATCATTTTGCAGAGAAAGCTCATCGTTCACAAATCCGCAAGGATGGAGAAACGCCCTATATTGTTCATCCCGTTATGGCTACTAAAATTCTTATGTCCATACACGCAGATGAAGACATTTTAATTTCGGCACTACTTCATGATGTTCCAGAGGATACAAGCTATACTTTAAATCAAGTAAAGGAAGAGTTTGGCGCTAAAGTAGCTTTTTTGGTTAATGGAATAACAAAACTTACTGCTGTTCATTATAAAAATGAAAATTCACAATCTATTGAAACATTGAAGAAAATGTTTTTTCATATTGCAAAAGATCCAAGAGTAATCTTGATAAAACTTGCCGATAGGCTTCATAACTTGAGAACTCTTCAATTTGCAAGGCCTGATAAACAAATAAGAACTGCCAAAGAATCGCTAGAAATTTTTGTTCCTGCAGCAAATATTTTGGGACTTTATATCATTAAAAGAGAAATGGAAGACATTTGTTTTTCTTATCTTTATCCAGAAGAATACAACAAACTTAAAGAAAATTTTGAAAAAGAAGAAAAGAAATTTCATAAATGTGTTGATCTTTTTCAACGAGAACTTTATGAAAAATTAATTAATTTTGGAATCGAATCAAAAATTTATGTTAAACATAGAAGTATTTATGAAATTTATAAAAAACTTTTAGAAATTGGGAGAAGCTTTGAATATATTGATGATAGTTTAATTTTAAATGTAATTGTAAACAATCCAGATCAGTGTTATCGCTCTCTTGGAGTAATTCATTCAAACTACCTTCCAAAATCGGATAAATTCAAAGATTTTATTGCAAATCCACGAATGAATGGATATAGCGGTCTTCATACTTCTGTTTTTGGAATTAAGGGATCACTTACATGTGTTCGCATTATGGATGAAGATATGGATATTTTTTCAGTTTATGGAATTATGTCTCCATTTTTTAAAGAAATGAAAAATGGTAAGAATTTTTATACTGAAAACAAAAACTATTGGGCAAGGAATATTATTGAAACCCAAAAAAACCATGAAACAGAAGATTTTTTAACAAATCTTAAGGCTGATATTTTTCAAGATAGAATTGTTGTTTACTCTTCTAAAGGAGTTTCAATTGATTTACCAAAAAACGCTACTTGTATTGATTTTGCTTATGCTCTTGGATCGGAATATGGAAATAATGCTGTTAGTGCGGTAGTAAATAATCAAGTAAAACCATTAACCACTATTATAAAATCTGGAGATGTAATTCAAATTAAAACCTCCGCTGAAGCCGAACCAGAACTTTATTGGATAAATTTCGCAAAGACGACTTTTGCCAAAAATAAAATTAAAAATTATTTCGATAAAGTATCTGAAGAAAAAAAAGAAAAAGCTGTTTTAAATATGCTACAAAGAGAATTTGATATTGCGGGACTTGGTTATTTTAAAGATACATCTTTTAGGAAAGTTCAAACCACCATTAAAAATACAACAAACCTTTTGTACAAAAACTGGAAAGAAGTTTTTAATGCCATTTCTAAAGGAGAAATAAACGCTGTGTCCTTAGTAAAGGCATTAAAAGAAAGAAAACACTTAATTGACTTCGATCCTATTTATAAACCGGGGAAAATGGTTCGAATGAAAGTTGTTTCTTCTGATCGTCCTGGTCTTGCAACTGAACTTACAAATATTATTGATAGAAACTCTGTAAATATGCGATTTTTTAAAGGATATTATTCATCTTTTTTAAAAAATGCTTTTTTTGATATCCGTTTTTTTGCTAAAGATCCAAAAGAAATTGGAAGAGTCTTTTATGAAGTTCGACAAGTAGAAGGAGTAAAATCTGTTAATCGTGTAAAGCCTGTTCAACTTTTTACTTTTATTATAACTCTAATTTTTACAGTCTTTGTTTGGATTTCAAACAACTATTTGCTTTCACTTATTATTGAGCATGGATTTGGAAATATAAATAAAGTTATTGCCTATTCAATCCTTTATATTGAGCTTTTTATGCCAGTTTTTTCAGTAATTGTTTTAACAAATATGCTTGGAAAATTCTATCCTGCACTAATAAATAAAAAAATAATTTGGATTATTTCTTTTGTTGTAATGTCTTTGTCTGTTTTATTTTTATTTCAAAAGTATGTAAACTTAAATTTTGAAATAAACAAATTTACAATGATAATTGGCGTAATTGTTGCATATCTATATCTTTTTAGTAGGTATAGGAAAGTTATGAAAAAAATTTAAAACTATCTACTTTGCTAGATTTTTAATTTTTTAAAGCCTTTTTATGATGAAAACTTAAAATGCATAGTGTCACCATCTTTGACTTCATAATCTTTTCCTTCAAGCCTTAGTTTACCTTTTTCTTTAGCTTTTGCTTCAGATCCTGCATCAATTAAATCCTTCCAAAAAATGACTTCAGCCTTAATAAAACCCTTTTCAAAATCTGTATGAATAACTCCTGCGGCTTTTGGGGCAAGTGTGTTCTTTTTTATCGTCCATGCTCTAGTTTCTTTTGGGCCAGTTGTTAGATATGTTATCAATCCGAGTGTTTTGTAGGCACTTTGAACTAAATGATCAAGTCCTGATTTTTCAATTCCAAGTGTTTGCATATATTCTTTAGCTTCTTCTGCTGAAAAATCTACTAAATCATATTCAACTTTTGCACAAATTGGTATTATTAAGTTTTCATCGTTTATTCCAATAATTTTTGATGCTTCTTCTGCTGAAAAATCTTTTAGTTTTTCTTCAGAAATATTGATTATATAGAGTGTGGGTTTGAATGTGAGAAGATGTAAATCTGACAACTCTAAAATTTCTTCCTGAGAAAAATCTTGTTGATTTGCGGTAATTCCCTCTAGAAGGCCTTTGTTTAGTTTTTCTATAATTTCTAAATAGGCAATCTTATCTTTTTGATTTGATTTTGCATCAGTTCTGGCTTTTAAAAGTCTTTTTTCAACTGTTTGTAAATCGGCAAGAAGGAGCTCTGATTCAATTATTTCTCTATCACTTTTAGGATCAACAGTGCCGTGGACATGTGTAACATTTGAATCATCAAACCAACGAATAACATGAGCAATTGCGTCACATTCTCTAATGTTTGCTAAAAATTTATTTCCGAGTCCCTCACCTTGTGAAGCACCTTTTACTATTCCCGCAATATCTACAAATTTTATGATCGCTGGAATAGTTTTTTCAGAATTTGATAGTTTTGAAAGGGCGATAAGCCTTTCATCAGGAACTTCAACTATTCCAACATTTGGATCAATTGTTGCAAAAGGATAATTTGCGGTTAGTGCGTTTGAACTTTTGGTTAAAGCATTAAATATAGTAGATTTTCCAACATTTGGAAGTCCTACTATCCCAATATTTAAAGACATATTTTAATTAGGTTATTTTTCAACTATTTCTGAATGGTATTGGTGAATATCTTGTCTGATTGACCTGTGTGCCCTTTTTTCTCTCTTCAACTCTCTACTCTTCTTAATTTGTGCAACTAATCGATCTTTTGATAAGTCGAGGGCTTTTGTGATATTATGGCTTGCCTCACTTGCTTTCATTGTGTCTAGTTTTGGAAGAGATAGAGTCATTTCTACGGAAAATGCATCGTGTTTTTCAAATTTTTCAATCAATACTCTAAGAGTGACTGCATCTGATGGATACTTGTCTAGAAGTCCTTCAAATTGACTTACTTTTTTTTCAACATAATCATTAAACAACTTGGCTTCTGCTTCTGAAAGATTCTTTTGTGTGAGAATTAGTTCCATTTTTTGTTGGTTAATTGTTTTAACTAAGTTAATTATAACAGAAAGAAAATTGCCTACAACTTGATATTTACATAGCAAATAGGTATAATTAAATGATTTAATTAAATTTATATGAATATCAATGAAATTCCAGTTCTTGGGAAAATAAACAAAACTTTTAATCGAGTAATGGCAAACTTGGTAATACTTGCCTTGGTTTGCGTAATTCTAGCTATTTCAATTTTAATTTACCCTCCAGCACTTTCTGTATTAGTAGCCCTTCTTTTAATGGTAATGGCTTTTTCTTTTATAAACATTGCTTATAATGTAAATGTTTATAAGAAAAAATACTTAAAGCTATTTAAGTTTTTAGACTAAAATACTTTTCAGGATTATTCACATGCACCTTCAGAAATGTTTTTAGCGTTTGCTTTTTCTGCATAACAAGAATTTGAAAATGTTTGTGGTACATATTCACATAAATCTTCTTCACAAATGCTTTCGATCATCCCACAAACTGGCGCATAAACTTCCATACAAAAAATTTCTTCTGATGAAATTTCTTCAACAAGTGTGTCGTCTGATACTGGAATTTCGTTTATAATTTCATCTTCAACTACTGGCAATTCGTCAATTTGTTCTTCTAAATTTTTTTCGATTTCTTGATTGATTGTTTCTTCTAAGCTGTATTCAAAGCCACTGCAAGCAGTGAAACTAAATAAAGTTAAAACCGCTAGAGTTGAGATAAATATTTTGTTCATAGTGTTTTTTTTAAAAAATACTAATGTAATAATATATCATTATTTTTTTATGTAAACACCTATAAGAAATGTTTTAATTTTGTGTTATCAAATATTTGCTGTTTTTCGTTTATAACTGGGCTTTCAACTATTTTTATACTTCCAAATACTTGATTTTTCATAAAGTCAAATTTCTTTTTTAATATATCACTTTTTTGTGCTAATGATTCGAAATGAACCGAGTTTAGTGCGTATAAATTATAACATTCTGCAAAATCTTCAAATGGATTACTTTGTCCATATAATGAACAAAAATCGTTTTTTGTTGATCCCGACTTCTTTTGTTTTTCACTAATCCACGAATATGAGTAAAAAACTACACTTGGGTCATCTTGTTTTACGGGGATAGAGAAATCGATAAAATTACTATTTTGTGTTGAGTTGCCTACAAGAAAACTGCCATCTACAATGTGCCCTAATTCGTGAACTACAACTGATTTCAATTCAGTATCTGAAATATCATTACATCTTATTCTTAAATAATTTCCATTAGCTCCGCCCCTTTTGGCGGTTTTATCATATAAAAGCTCTATGGTTTTAAGCCCAGCAAAATGATTCTTCGGGAAAGACCCTAGCGTTTCATATATTAAATCCTTGCAAGCGTCTGGTGATCGATTTGTTGAAAGCAAAGATTCATCGTTTATTTGAGTTTTTATCGTAATATTAGAAAATTGATTTGTTGAAAAGTTTGAATACTGAAAGAGATTTTCCTTTGAATTTGTAGATGAAAACGAATCATTTAAAATTATTGTTGTATTGCCTGTGTTTTGAGAAGTTGTTTCATTAAGAACTTGATTTGTGTTTTCCTCATTCGAAATCTGTAAGATATTTGAAGAAGGTTGAATTGAAGAATGTGTGTATTGTTTAGCCCTTGGAAAATCTATGTTTTCGTTTATTATAACAATTTTTTTTGCACTTGCATTTGCAGATAATAGGAAAAACAGCAAAAAGATCGTCATTAATTTCTTTGAAAACAAAAGATAGGTTTTTAATATGTTTTGAAGAATTTTTTTGTTGGGCTTATTCATAAAGAAATTTTAAAAGACCCAATCTTAAACTAATTATTGACTTCTTGTCAAGTTTAGTTTTTACTCTTTTAGTTTTTTTTCTTAATGAAATTTTTTATGAACTTAAAAATCACGATTTAAAGACATTTTTGTTTAACTTATGTTCGTATAATTTTAATTTTTTTCCAGTTTGTAATTTTAATTACTTATAAGATTTTATTTAATAGTTGTATTAGTTGTTTTTTCACTATCGTTTTCAATCATTTTCTTCTTAAAAATTAATTAAAAAGAACTTTGATTTTCAAAATACTTTGACTTAAACTGGCAATTCTTAAATTATTATGCATTAAAGCAATTTAATGCAATTTTTAAACAGAAATGTTTAAGGCTTAAATATTTTTAATAGTTTAGCCTCAAGGCAAAAACAGTTTTGTTATTTAAAATATCTAACAACACTGCTTAGCCTGATTTTATTTTTTTAGTCTTCTTTTCTTCTTCTAAGTAATCTTGTTAGGCCTAGGGCAAGGAGGCCTGCGAATACTGGAATTAGGGTCGTTTCTCCATTTTTGCTTCTTACTACCATACATCC
>Ga0334884_1005164_pt1 | contig 12698 bp, 12 predicted proteins | sample GraSluR1_MG_7_FD_207215 | JGI IMG/M metagenome (GOLD analysis project Ga0334884, IMG submission 207215) | Sludge microbial communities from methane-producing bioreactor in Wageningen University, Netherlands - Granular Sludge_12_05 R1 | ecosystem: Engineered > Bioreactor > Anaerobic >...
AAAGAGAACAAGGAAAACTTTATGTCATACCTTAAGGAGTGCAGATGACCATGAAAGCTCTCATACTTAATTCAGGAATAGGCAAAAGGATGGATACTCTGGTCAAAGATCATCCAAAGTGCATGACCCCGATATCCCACAATGAGACCATCTTAAGCAGGCAGTTAAGGCAAATCGCCGATTGCGGCATTGAAGAAGTGATAATGACCACAGGACCATTCCACGACCTTCTGACCGATTACTGCGGATCGCTCGGCCTACCGCTCGACATAACCTTTGTAAATAACCCCAAATATGCTGATACAAACTACATCTACTCAATATACTGCGCAAGAGACCACTTAAGAGATGATGACATCTTAATGATGCACGGAGATCTCGTCTTTGAGGATATGATCCCTGACGCGATCACGGACTGCGAAGAGAGCTCTATGACCGTAAGCACCACGGCTCCCCTTCCGGAAAAAGACTTTAAAGCTGTCATAGCTGACGGTAAGATAAAAAAAGTGGGAATAGAATTTTTCGAAAACGCCGCATCGGCGCAGCCTCTCTATTATCTTTTGAAAAAGGACTGGAACCTTTGGCTCGATAAAATAATCGAATTCTGCGAGAATGGCAAGGTGGCCTGTTACGCAGAAAATGCGCTCAACGAGATTACAGATGCATGCCATATCTTTCCATTTGACGTAAAAGGTGCCCTTTGTGCGGAGATAGACGATCCGGAAGACCTGAAAGCAGTTTCTGCCAAACTGAAGGAAATTTCCAAGAGGACAGTCTATATGTCCTTTTCCACAGACATGATCCACTGCGGACATATATCAATAATTAAAAAGGCTTCAAAGCTTGGAAGACTTACCATAGGAGTGCTTTCAGACGAAGCCGTCGCAAGTTACAAGAGATTCCCCATACTTCCGGCGGAACAAAGAAAAAACATCCTTTCAAACATTTCAGGTGTACACAGGGTCGTTGACCAGGATACGCTGAGCTATGCGCAAAATTTAAGAAAATTCCGTCCGACATACCTTGTCCACGGTGATGACTGGAAAGAAGGCTTCCAGAAAACTGTCCGCGAAGAATCCCTGAACGTACTGAATGAATATGGCGGACAGCTGGTCGAATTCCCCTACTCAACAGATGAAAAATGCAAAAGCCTCGAAGACCATGCCAGAGCCCATCTTTCAATCCCCGACATCAGAAGGGGAAGGCTCCGCAAACTGCTTGGCATGAAGCCTCTTGTGTCAATAATAGAGGCACACAGCGGCATAACCGGGCTTATCGCAGAAAAAACGACCGTCTATCAGGACGGTAAAGCTTACCAGTTTGACGGCATGTGGGTATCTTCCCTCTGCGACTCAACTGCAAAAGGAAAACCGGACATAGAGCTTGTTGACATGTCTTCACGGCTCAGGACCATAGATGACATAATGGAAGTCACAACAAAGCCGATCATACTTGACGGAGATACGGGAGGACAGATCGAACACTTTGTATATAATGTAAGGACACTTGAAAGGATGGGCGTCTCTGCTGTAATAATCGAAGACAAGACAGGGCTCAAAAAGAATTCACTTTTTGGCTGTGATGTCGAACAGACACAGGACACCATAGAAAACTTCAGCGCCAAGATATTTGCAGGCAAAAAGGCCCAGAAGACAAAGGAATTCATGATCATAGCAAGGATCGAGAGCCTCATCCTGGAACAGGGAATGGAAGACGCCCTGAAGAGGGCCTTTGCATATGTCAAGGCAGGGGCTGACGGCATAATGATACACAGCCGCAAGAAAGACCCGGCTGAAATATTTGAGTTCATAGAGAAGTTCCGAAATGAAAACGCATCAACGCCGATAGTTGTGGTCCCGACCTCGTTCAACACTGTAACGGAAGAGGAGTTTGCAAAAAGGGGCGTCAATATCGTCATCTATGCAAACCAGCTTACAAGAAGCGGCTTCCCGGCCATGAAAAAGGCAGCAGAGACGATATTGGTCAACCACAGGGCAAAAGAAGCAGACGACATGTGTATGTCAATAAAAGAGATCCTTACCCTCATCCCGGAGGAATAAACGATGGAACAGACAATATTTGCTGGAAATGAGAGCTACAAAAAGATCGATGAAATTTTTGCAAAGCTATCCCCGAAAAAGATCTTCCTTGTGGGAAACGGCGCGGAAAGATTCAAACCAATAAAGAACATACTGGACAGCTCCGGAATTCCATATGTCGGCTTCAACGATTTCTGTCCCAACCCCAAATATGGGGATGTGCAAAAGGGGATCACGGCTTTTGTCGGATCCGGATGCGACACCATAATTGCCTTCGGAGGCGGCTCAACCATTGACGTCGCCAAATGCATAAAGCTTTTCAGCGCACTTGATCACGATAAAAATTATCTGGAACAGAAATATTCTGACACAAAAATACCTTTTATAGCCATTCCGGGTACTGCGGGAACGGGAAGTGAATCAACCTCTTTCGCTGTGCTTTACTACAATGGCGACAAGTATTCCGTAGCTCACCAAAGCCTGCTGCCAGATTATGCGATACTCTCACACGAAGTATTGAAGACACTCCCCTTATACCAGAAAAAATGCACTATTATGGACGCACTGTGCCAGGCTATCGAATCATGGTGGTCGGTCAACTCAACTGAGGAAAGCAGGGCTTACTCCAAAAAATCGGCCGATATGATAGTTCGGGAAATGGATGGGTATCTTTTTGAAGGTTCGGATGAGGCGGCAGAGATGGTAATGCTTGGTTCAAATTATGCAGGACGGGCCATAAACATAGCCAAGACTACCGCAGCACATGCCATGAGCTATAAAATTACCTCCATGTACGGTCTCCCTCATGGACATGCGGTTGCCATCTGCCTGCCTAAAGTCTGGAGTTACATGATATCCAACATTGATAAATGTTCTGATGAACGGGGAAAAGAATACCTGAATGGTATTTTTAGCGACATAGCACTTGCTCTGGGTTCATCTTCCCCCCAAAGGGCTGTTGCAAAATTTGAAGCCCTTCTTGCCAGGCTAGATCTGCCAAGCCTAAAGCTTAAAAACGAAGAGGATCTGAACTTCCTATTTGCATCGGTCAACGTTGAGAGGCTGAACAACAATCCAGTCTCAATTGACAAGGATTCTCTCTGCAAAATATATAAAAAAATACTTCCTTTTTGACATTTATAAAGCTATTTTTAATTTAAGCATTATTTTGCATATGCAGTAAAATCGTGGTGCGATTTACGTTTATCAATTGGGGGCAACTGCATATAGTCACCATAAATTTGCCGAAGTATTTTGTCGTATTCAAATGGTGCGTTATAGGATTCACCTTCAAATTCGAGTTTTACACATTTATCAAAGTAACTTTTTTTCATTATTTCGCGAATTCCGTATCCCCATACAAGACATGCGACTTCTGAGCTATTTTCAAAATCATACGAAAGGGCTTCGTTAATAATGGACGCTGTAATTTTTTTAGATTTGTAAAAATAGAAAATTATTTTTCCAATTAGTAATATAACATTTTTATATAACGATCTACGATCGTTATATTTTACTGATTTAATAGTATATATTGTTCTTATAATTTTAATTCTTCTTAAAAGACTCTTTTTTATCTTTTGAGATTCAGGTAATCCGTCCAAAGGAAAAACATCAATATTGACACCTAAATTATTAAAATTTATATCAGACAATTCTATGATTTTTGTCTTCTTATTTGAAATTTTTGCAAATGGTAATGCATAGTTTTCCTGTATTCTATTTTCAAATACCTCGTAATCTTCATGAAATCCATTGAAATTTTGTATTAATTTTTCATAATCGGGTCTTGGCATAGCGATATCAATATCATCATCCCATGGGATATAACCTTTGTGTCTTACCGCTCCAAGTAGAGTTCCATAGTACAAGCAATAATTTAAATTGTTTAAATTACAATATTCTGTGAATCTATTTAAAATATCAATTTGTATATTTCTAACTTCATTATATTCAAGTTTAACCATTAATATATCTCCACCAATCGTCTATGAGGGCATAGAAATAATTATTTTATTAATATAAATATATCATTCAATTTTTATTAGATATCAAATTAATTTTAAATAAAATTACCAATATGCTAGTGTCAAATTAAGTTCGCAATTTCATTAGGACTCCTGTTAACCTACGCAGCTCTTGATGATAATTTTTGGAGCGAGTCTTTATTAAAATATGCCCTGTTGGCTGACCAGTCTTCCGAGTATTTGATCAGGTAGATCGTTACCAGCCGTATATATGAATCAGCGTTAGGAAATATCCCAATCGGCCTTGTCCGCCTACGGATCTCTTTGTTAAGACGTCCCAGCATATTGGTTGAAGATATTTTCCTTGGATCTACGTTCCCCAATCCGTAGAAAGCCAGTGAATCATCAAGACCTTCTTCAAGTATCCTGACTGCCTTCGGAAAACGTCCGTCATATTTTTCTGTCAAACGTTCTGCCAGGCGGCGGGCATCCTCTTCTGTCGGGGCGGTCCATATTTCTTTGAGTTCAGATGCGAATACTTCTTTGGCATGATGCGGAATATTGACCAGAATGTTGCGCATGAAATTTACTTTGTACCTCTGCCGCGAAGCTCCCGGGAATTCTTCAGCTATTGCTGATTTCAGGCCGGAATGAGCATCTGATACTATCAGAACAGGTCCACGCAAGCCACGTCCCTTAAGGTTCCTGAAAAGCTGTGAATAGCTCTCCTTGGATTCTTCCATCATCGGTTCTAATGCCAGTATCTCTCTCTGTCCTTCTCTGTTTACTCCGCACACAATGAGTACGGCCATGCTTATTACTCTTCCGTCCACACGGACCTTCTCATAAAGAGCGTCTGTCCAGAGGATGGGATATGTCGTGCCTGAAAGATCCCTGGTGCAAAATGAGCTCACCTGGCTCTTTGATATGCTCTCAATGCCAAGGCTCTTGGCAAGCTTTTCCATACGTTTTGTTGAAACACCCTGGACAAAAGCCTCCTGTATCACATGGATCAATGCGTTCTAGCTGTGCTTGCGCTCCGTAATGAAGAAAGGGATAGAGCCGCCAGTCCTTAACTTGGTGACCATGAGATACATTGTTCCCATTCTCGTATCAAGTCTTCTGGGTCTATAGCCGCTCCTGTAGCCGGTACGCGCTTCAGAGTGTTCATTTTTGTCCGCTCCTGCCTTACCTGAGATCTCTGCTTCCATAAGTTTGCTGCAAAGCCAGTCCAGCATGGAAAGCATTTGGATTCTCCTTTTTGTAAGTGTCTCGAACACATTTAGTTTAAAGGAGCCTTAATGGCTTTGCTATATCTTTTCTTCAGCAAAATTGCGAACTTGATTTTACTCTATCGTAAGTAGATGATATCCCAATCACTTGTTAATAAACATACTCATTATTGATTAAAGCTTCTCTAAGTGTCAATAGCTGCTCGACTATATTTATAAATAATATTAATAGAACCCACTGCGCATCCTAATGTCCAGTAGGTCAGGTACCCAGACCCTGATCTAGCGACAAGCATCAACACACTATAATATAACATTGATAATGTCGCAAAATTTGTAATTAGAATGTTTTTCTTAGATGTAATGTTGATAATTAAGACATATAACCAAAACATAACAAAAACAGAAAAATAAAAGACTCCGTAATAATCCAAAAAATATAGAATATTATGTGTATAAGATCCGGGTCTCCCTTCTTTTAAATCAAATTTATAGTTACCAATAAGAAATCTCCGTTTCAAAGTTTTTTGATTAATAATTTGAATATCTCTCCTACTCTCTACAGACTGATCTTCGGTCCCTAATGCGAGAGACTTGACGATCCAATATTTTGACTCTTGCAGGTTTGGATTTCCAACAATGTTGATTTGGCTATAAAGTAAAACACCAATAAGTGCTGTCGTGATAACGATAAATCTAAAAATACTACTAAAATCTAGTGTGTTGACTACATACCAAACAACTATTGAAGAAGCAAAACCTAACATGCTTGCTTTACTTCCAACAACATACAATGATGCTAATGTAATAATATAGACTAGCATTTTTGAAATTTTAGTTTTAACAATGAAAAACATCAAAAATGACAAAAGCGCAATTTTGTCACCGTAACTTTGATATGAAACTCCATAGTTGTCATCAGCTGCTATATTCAGAAAATTTATTAAGCTTCTCAAAGAATAATTTACCTCTGCCCCAGAACCCAAAATCATTATCAAAATAATCGGCGACATAACAAATAAAAAATAAATGATGATTATAGAATGAGTATGTTCTTCTATAAATCTCCAAACTGATCCATCCATAGCAATAAAAAATAATCCAAAATTGATAGCCCAAACTCCTAATTCAACAATTATTTCCTTTTTATCCAATAGCACTAATTCAGGGATATTAAAAATTAAAATAGCAAGGCAATGTAACATTAAAAGAAACGCAACTATCGAAAAAATATTTGTCTTTTTATTGAACAATATAAATTTTGTTACTGAAATTATTGACACAACACCACAAAGTATGGCGACAGGATAGTAGGGGTTAGGGACATTAAATCCCAACAACTCCATCTGCCATCGCCATTCGATAAATAAAAGGAATAGCAACAAAACAATAAGATTAAAAATAGTTATACAGTTAGCTTTTTTCATTATATAATCCTTTTATTAAAAAATTATTTCTATAATTTATTATAAATTTAATTTAAATAATTTAAATTTTTATGTTTGATTTTATGCAAATTTAACGTTAATTTTAAGCGTTATTATTATTTAAAGTATTTTATTTTAATTGCTTTAATAAAAAGTATACGTATATAAATCCACCAAACATACATGATAAAATACACATTAAAAGTGGCACGGAATTATTAAAATAAATTGTGACCAAGATTATGGGAACTAATTCTAAAATTACCTCAGAAAATGCTTTAGTAACTTGAGAAAACATCATTTTCATGTTTATCTCAATTAAATAAGCAGGAATTAGCACTCCTAAAATTACGCTGATTGAACCCACGCAAGAAAGAATCGACACTGCAATCATAGGATCGTGCCTGCCTAAATACAAAGACAAGAGCCTCAATGCTGTATAGGAACTTACAAAAAAGAAAGCATATTTTTGCAGCATCATAATTATAAAAATCATGCTTAAGGGCGAATAAACGAAATTTAATGCAACCCAAGGAGAAAGGATTTGTGTTATTTTGCCTGCTATAATCCATTTAGTTCCCAATATTGGAACAAAGAGGCTTGGGGCGAGCAAACCTATTGTTAGGATAGGAAAGATTCCTGTTCTGACTAGCATTAACATTGTTTTTAACATAACGTCAGAAACATTACCTTGAATCTTTGCTTCACTTGCTCTTTGTATAAATACCTGACCAATTGCTGTTCCAATAAGTATAGAGGGAAGGGTTAGTACTTGTTGCGACATTGAAAATGAACCAACTATTTCAGGAAGAAAAAAATACGCCATAATAATTGGCAAAAAATATGCCCCCGACATGTTTAGAAAAGCACTTGGAGTTTCATAAAAAAACATTTTACGGTATGACAAAGCTGCTCTTTTAATGTGAGTCAGGCTAAACTTAATTTTATTAGATTCATTCAAAAGTTTACGAAGCAAAGATGTACTGCCAAAACTCTGTCCAGAGATGTTACCCACGAGTAATCCTAAAGGTTTCAAACCTAATAACCCCAAGAATAAAATTGCTGCGGCCCGCGATACCGTTTGAGTAAGTTTTGTTTGAGCAATTAACGAAAAGGATTTGGTTCGTATAGCCCATTGTGTTAACAGATTATAAACACCAAGACAGAACACTGCAATTATTATTAAATAACGATAAGGAATTAAAACAGCATAAGATGTATTTTCTAATAATATTGATGCAAATTCAATAATCAATGTAAACATAAAAACACATAAACATTGAAAAATAAAGCTTACCCATATAAATGAATGCAAGTAACGGTCTGTTCGAGCCAAAGGTATTACCAAATAGTATCTGAATCCTGACACTGTTGAAAGCAATCCTACCGCAGATGAAAATAATGCTAATGTACCAAAATCAGAGGGCGAGTACATTCTCGAAATTAACGGCAAGCTTAATACATTTACAACCTGCGAAACAACAGATGCTGCGGAAAGGACAGCAACATTTTTTAAAAAACTATCTTGTCTTAGTAAAAAAGCCTTAATTTTTGTAGTCATTATTTATCATAATTATATTACTGTAATAGTCTTATGTATATTCATCTTTTTCATTACACCATATCCTTTAACAAATATTTATTACTTTCAAGTTTACAATAATGGGAAACCGCTGTTTGAAGTTTGAGATACTAATATTTCAGATAAGATTTCATTATTATCTCAACTGTTTTTCTTGCTTCCCTGCCAGTACACATAGGCTGAGCCTTACCGTCAAGCACATCAAACACGTGCCTGTAATAGGGCAGATGGCCAAAACCATATACAGATGGAGGCGCAGTATCTGCTCTTCTTGCTTCTTCATCTATTGGATCTTCATCAGCAAATTCCCAATGTTCAATTTTATTAAGCGCAAATCCACCGACACGGACAGTTCCTTTTTCTCCAAGTATAGTAAGGCTTCCTTCAAGGTTCTTCGGATATGTAAGAACTGTAGCGTTTATACTCCCGATTGCCCCGCTTTTGAATTTTATTGCAACAGAAATGGTATCTTCGGCTTCCATCTTTATTTTCTGAGTAGAGAATTGGGCAGCCACCTCTGTAAAATCTCCACCGAACCACTGAACAAGGTCCACATAATGGCTTGCCTGGTTTGAAAGGCACCCACCGTCAAGTTCATAAGTACCGCGCCATTTTGCCATGTCATAATAGCTCTGCGGCCGAGTCCATAAGACGTTTGCCAGTATCATATAGACCTTGCCGAATCTGCCCTTTTCAAAGGCTTTTCTAAGAAGTTGGATACTAGGATTGAAGCGGTTCTGCTTGACTACCATGTACTTCACTCCGGCTTTTTCGGCCGCTTCTATTGCCTTGTCACAAGCGTCAAGGGAGCATCCCTGGGGTTTCTCGGAGAGGATGTTTTTGCCTGCTTGTGCAGCCTCAATTGTCTGATATGGGTGAAGGCCTGACGGTGTGCAGAGAGTTACAAGATCAGCATCAGTTTCTTTCAGCATCTGTGAATAATCGGTGTATGTTTTGCATCCATTTCCGATCTTTTCTGCGGCTTCCTGTGCCCTTTCGGGTATCACATCACAGCAGGATACTATTTCCGCAATTCCTTCTTCTCTAAGTTTAAGAAGCGATTCAATATGGTTTTTGCTGATACGGCCGCAACCGGCCAGTGCTACTTTGTGCATGGTTAAAATCCCCCTGGGATTTAGGCAAGCAATTGGCAAGCGGTAGGCAAGCAATTGGCAAGCTATTGTTTTTTATAAATATGGTCAAACTATCTTCAAACGTTGTAAAGCAGTGGTTAAAAGGTTATTTCTTATTCGTTAGGTAACCCCTGAGTTCTTACCTGACTCCGTAACCGCCATCGACAGTCATAACGCTCCCGGTTACCCATCTGCTTGCATCGGAAAGCAAGTAAATGACTGCGCTTGCTACATCTTCCGGGTTTCCGAGTCCTAAAGGATGCTTTGATGCTATAGATGAAATAAATTCTTCTTCTGTTTTGTAGAGTCTCTTTACTACATCCAGCATTGGCGTATCAACATAACCCGGACATATGCAGTTGAATCTTAGCTGTTTGCCCGCATACTCCGCTGCCAGAGATTTTATCAGTGATATAAGTGCTCCCTTCGATGCTGCATATGCAGTATTTCCGGGTGCTCCGTACAATGCTGCTACGGAAGAAATACCTAAAACAGAAAGCTTTTCTTTTTCATGATTTTTGCTTCTTATTAACTCCTGAGTTATCTCCCAAAATGTCTCCAGGTTTATAGCCATGATCGCTCTTAGCTCTGAGATCTGCGTTGCGCGGAAAGGCAGTGTCTTTTCTATTCCGGCACAGTGTACAAAACCATTAAGAGGTCCGGCTTGTTTAACTGCCTTTTTAACCAGTTCAGTCCCGTTGCCTTCTTTTAAATCAGAAACGATTGCAATATGACCTTCCCCAGTCAGGCATTTTAGCGTTTGGTCCAGTCGTTCTTCATTTCTGCCATTGATGATACATACTGCTCCCTGTTCTGAGGCAAGTTTTGCAACAGAAGCACCTATACCGGATGATGCCCCGGTTATAAGTATCTTTTTGCCTTTAAGTGAAAACAGGGCGTTCTTTGTCATTCTTCCATCTTGTCCAGTATGTCCTGAACTGTGTCGAGCTTTTCTATCTGCTCTGCACTCAGCACTTTCTTGAATTTCCTGTCAAGCATGGCAATGGTCGATATTACTCCCATCGAATCCCATTCATCCAATGTGCATAGCTTCGTTTCAGGTTTGATGTTTGAGCGTTCTGCATCAAGTGTCTCTGCTATAAGGTCAAGTTTTTCTTCTATTGTCATAATATGCATCTCCTCTATGATTATTCTTATTATTTCTATTGTCTGCTATATTGTTATTATTGTTGCTCCCAATGAATATCCTACACCGAACCCGGCTAGGAGTATTTTGTTTCCTCTTTTTACCTGAGGGATGTTCCTGTCAATTGATCTTCTTAGTGCTATCGGTATTGTAGAGCTTACGGTGTTGCCTATATCTTCTACGTCTATGCAATATTTATCTGCAGGTATTTCCAGTTTTTCCCTTAACGATTCAAGTACCAGTTTATTAGCCTGGTGGAGTATGACATAGTCTATCTGATCCATTGTTGTATTGTTCTTGATCAGGGTCTTTTCAATGAGATCAGGAACTCCCCTTAGTGTAAAAGCGTATATTTCAGGGCCGTTCATGTATATGTTGTCCATGCTTCTTATGTTACCGTTGGCATCTTCATTTTCTTTTGCTGTCTCTTCTGTGCGAGGATTTGCCATCGCACCAGTCGGCACGATTAGGTTCTGTGCCCCTTTTCCATCAGTGACCAAGACAAACTGACCGATTTTAACGATGTCTTCTTCCCTTAATAACGTTGCAGAAGCTCCGTCACCGAACACTGTACGGGTACTTCTGTCGAGAGGATGTATGTGCTTTGTGTATGTCTCAGCAGTTATTAGAAGGACGTTTTTAGCTATCCCGGCAGCAAGAAGTCCCTTGGCCGTTGCTAGACCGTAAATGTATCCTGAACACCCAAGGTTATAGTCAAATGCTCCTGCAGAAGTCGGTATCCCCAATCTGTCCTGTACAATACAGGCTGTAGTAGGGAGGTAATAATCCGGGCTCTGCGTGCACAGGAGCAGAAAGTCTATTTCAGATGGAGATATGCCGTGTTCGGCAAAAAGTTTCTTCCCTGCTTCCACCGCAAGGTCGGAAGCCAGTTCGTTTTTAGCGATATGCCTGGATTTTATGCCTGTCTTACGGAATATCTTGGACGCAGTCCAAGAAGGAGAGTCGTACTCTTTCTCCAGTTCCTCATTGGTCAGTATCGTTTGTGGAAGAGAAAAAGAAATCAGCAACAAGAAAAACCCCCTTATTTAATTTTATATTCTTTAATGATTTTTGCTGGATCGCCTACCAAACATATATTTGACTTATCTGTGGTTCTGTAGACAACGGAATTCATGCCAACTTGGACTTCATTATTCAAACAAACACCGTTTTTTACTACAGCACCAGGAGCAATCCAACAGTTGTCTCCCAAAACCACACTACCTGCCAAAATAGAGCCAGCTGCTACTGTAGTGTTTATGCCAATTCGAACATTGTGTGCAATTTGAACCAAGTTATCGATTTTAGTATTGTTTCCGATAACCGTGTCGTCGAGAACTCCCCTGTCTATACAAGCGTTTGCTCCAATATCTACATCGTCGCCAATTGAAACTCCGCCCACGTGTCGTATTTTTTTATAACGTTTATTATCATCAAGATAGTATCCGTGTCCATCTGCACCAATTACCGCCCCGCTGGAAATATGGCATCTTTCCCCAATTATCACATGGTCATATATTGTCACGTTTGCATCAAGCCTTGTGTTGTCACCAATTTCACAGTGTTCACCGATCACGCACTTAGGCCCGATGTAAACTTCTTTGCCAATTTTTACGCTGGGAGGGATTTCCGCAGTAGTAGAAATGCCAGTAATCTCTTTTTTGGGGCAGAATTTTTCTACAATAGCTCCAAATACTTTTCTCGGTTCTTTTACATGGATCAATAACGTGTTCAATTGAGGATTTTCTTCTTGTTCGGGCAAACATATCAGAACAGCACAATCAGGTATATCTTTAACTCCCAACTGTTTTTTAGTCCAACACAGCGAACCTTCTTTTGGGAAAGTCAAAGATGATAATTTTTCAATCTGTATTTCATCTTTGTAAAAAGGAGCTTCTGTCAAATATCTATTTTCTACAAGAAAATCCAAAAGTTCTTTTATAGAAAACACTCTGGTCAACTCCCTTTCTTTATGACGCTTCCAAAAACTTTGGGGAAGTTATTAAGTAAATAACTATCCAGTTCTTCTTGTTTTCTCCTTAATGCTGTATGATAAATTTCGTTTCTGTCTGTTTCATTTTCCCACCAACAGGGATGCAGTAAGAGCTGAATAAATGTAGCATTTGATTTTAACAACAATTCAAGCCTTTCGTAGAACCTGTCTTCACCCT
>Ga0334884_1005167_pt1 | contig 12694 bp, 9 predicted proteins | sample GraSluR1_MG_7_FD_207215 | JGI IMG/M metagenome (GOLD analysis project Ga0334884, IMG submission 207215) | Sludge microbial communities from methane-producing bioreactor in Wageningen University, Netherlands - Granular Sludge_12_05 R1 | ecosystem: Engineered > Bioreactor > Anaerobic > Unclassified...
TCGGAGGTGCTTTGGCCATCTACGTCGGATATGACGAACTCAAAGATCAGATGCGTGAAAAGAAGGAAAAAGAAAAAGAGGCCAAAGAAAAAACTGACGAATTGACAAAAACCAGAGAAGAACTGGAAAAAGCAAAGGAAGAAGTTGAAAAACTGAAAGCCGAATCAAAGGCAAAAGCAAAGAAATAAGACAATATCAATTTTTTGTGCATATCATAAAAATGGAGGCTCATGAGCCTCCATTTTTAATTTATTTATACATCAGCTCGATTACAGAACCGCATCATAAAATAATTCTTGACAGCATTGCAACCATTTACTAAACTTTATAATAGTTTACTCAAAAATGGCAGTGTGAAATTAATGATTGAAGGAACGACGAGACATCCTTTGGTTCAGCACATCTGTTACTCTTACATGTATTGATGCCTGCTGCCGCCCTTTCCGGTGGTTAAGCAGGCCTTCCACAAAATTCTATATCCCCTTTTCAGATTTCCATAACTGAGACATCGTTAAAATTGGTAGAGTGGTAATTCGTGACATCTTAAATTAGCGATTCCGCAGAGACGGAAACCACCAAAAACTTTTTCAAAGGAGAAAAAAATGAAACGGAATATATTCACTACCATAGCGGCACTCGCTGTTTTGGTCACTGCATCATGGATCATGGGAATTGCCATCGTTGAAGCTAAGACATTTCACCTTAGATACAGTATCTTTTTTCCCCCGACACATGATCAATGCAAAGCAGGAATTTCATGGGCACAGGAAGTTGAAAAACGTACCGATGGAAAAGTCAAAATTACCGTTTTCCCGGCAGGAACGCTTACGCAAGCAAATCAGTGTTATGACGGAGTGGTAAACGGCATATCTGACATCGGAATGTCCTGTTTTGCTTACACACGGGGGCGTTTTCCGATAATGGAGGCTGTCGATCTTCCTCATGGTTATACGAGCGGACGAGTTGCGACCCATGTAGCGACGGAATTTTATCGCGTCATGAAGCCAAAAGAACTAAATGACGTGCAGGTGATGTACATTCATGCCCACGGTCCCGGCCTCCTTCACACCAAGAAACCGGTTCAAACCCTTGCCGAGTTGAAAGGCATGAAGATCAGATCAACAGGATTGAGTGCCAAAGTAACGGAATCACTGGGAGCGGTACCTGTTGCAATGCCACAACCGGCAACCTATGAAGCGCTTCAAAAAGGGGTTGTCGAGGGCACATTCACCCCCATAGAAACACTGAAAGGATGGAAGCAGGCGGAAGTCATCAAGTACACCGCGGATTGTTCGTCCATCGGATATACAACGGCAATGTTTATCGTCATGAACAAAAAAACATGGAATTCACTCCCTGACAATATCAGGAAGATCATCGAAGAAATAAATAATGAATGGGTTGACGTTCACGGAAAATCATGGGATAAAAGTGACCAAGAAGGCCGAGAATACACATTGAGCCTCGGCAACAAGATTCTCCCCCTGTCACAGGATGAAGCAACAAACTGGTCAGATGCAGTTCGACCGATCATAGATGAATACATACAGGTAACAAATGCACAAAATCTTCCCGGCACTAAGGCTGTTACGGAAATCGAGCGACTCATCAAGCACTACCGTGACATCTACGGCATGAATCAATAGGAGAAGCGTATCTCCCTGTACGGACAGCCATTCATGATGCGCTGATGGCGGTATACAATGTCTTTCGGTGAAAAGCTCTTACATGCCCTGGCAGACACATTCAACTGGATTGCAGCATCAGCGGTCGTGACGATGATGTTTCTCACGACCGCTGATGTGATATTACGGCTCTTCCGCCACCCCATCCCCGGAACTTATGAAGTCGTCGGGCTCCTGGGTACCGTTATCATCTCTTTTTCTCTTGCTTATACATCAATGCAAAAGGGCCACATTGCCGTAGAATTTCTCGTTCAAAAACTGCCCCGGAAATCTCAGCTGAAAATATCCGCCGCCAATGACCTTATCGGATCAATACTCTTCGGGCTCATTGCCTGGCAGAGCGTTGTCTACGGTGTTAATCTGCGGCAGAGCAACGAGGTGTCTCTTACCATTCAAATACCTATCTATCCGTTCGCCTATGGTATTGCCATCGGATGCGGCCTTCTCTGTCTGATTCTTTTATCGGAATCCATCTCATCAATCAAAAGGATAACGGGGCAATGAGTCCAATAACTGTCGGCATTATCGGCATCATAGCTCTCTTTCTCTTCATTTTCTCACGGATGCCCGTCGGCTTTGTCATGGCTATCATCGGTTTCATCGGTTTCGGATATCTGGTTTCTTTCAACGCATCGTTGAATCTCATCGCAAAGGATGTATTTTCCGTATTCAGTTCATACAATCTGACCGTTATACCGCTTTTTGTCCTGATGGGACAGTTGGCGTATCATGCAGGAATCAGTGCCAGACTTTTTGATGCGGCGTATAAATTCATGGGCCACTTGCCCGGCGGGCTCGCCATCGCAACGATCGGAGCATGTGCGGCATTCTCAGCCATCTGCGGATCGACAAATGCAACTGCTGCCACCATGGCCGCGGCGACCCTACCTGAAATGAAGCGATATGACTACAAACCGGGAATTGCCACAGGTGTTGTAGCTGCCGGTGGAAGTCTCGGAATTCTCATCCCACCAAGCATCATTTTTATCGTATATGGAATCCTTACCGAGCAATCAATTGGAAAACTTTTCATCGCCGGGGTGCTACCGGGGCTTCTTATGACCGGCCTGTTTGTCCTGACAATCGTCATCTGGACGACGATTGATCCATCACAGGCCCCGAGGGGGCCAAAGGCATCATTCAGTGACCGTATACATTCCTTGTCTGGACTCGTGGAAACACTGATTCTCTTCCTGCTTGTTATGGGAGGGCTTTTCGTCGGTTTTTTCACCCCGACCGAAGCGGGAGCCATCGGAGCCTCTGGAACGCTCGTCGTAGCCATTGTCCGACGAAATCTCACCTGGAAGGGATTCGTTTTATCCCTCTTTGAAACGACACGCATGTCATGCATGATTCTCGTTATTGTCGCCGGCGCTACCATATTCGGTCATTTTCTAGCGGTATCGACGATACCGTTTGAGATTGCAACGTGGATAACGGGATTTGATCTGCCTCCCGCCGCCATTATCTCTATGATCATCCTTCTTTTCTTTATCGGGGGATGTGTTATCGACGCCCTTGCGTTGATCATGCTCACCGTACCTATCTTTTTCCCTGTGGTCATCCATCTTGGATATGATCCCCTCTGGTTCGGCGTTGTTATCGTTCTAATAACACAAATCGGAGTTATCACCCCTCCGGTGGGAATCAATGTCTATATTGTCAGTGGTGTGGCACGAGATGTCCCTCTGGAAGTGATCTTCAGGGGAGTAACGCCATTACTGATCGCATTGATTATCGGAATATTTCTTTTGATTCCCTTCCCTCAGATTGCCCTCTTTTTACCGGGATTAATGAAATAAGGGGAAATGCATCCACTCATCTTGAACGTTTTTAATCAAAGAGGGGCTTCTTACGCATGATTTCCCAAATAAGGAGACCCGCACCGATCGATATGGCGCTGTCGGCCAGATTAAAAGCAGGCCAGTGGTAGGAACCCAGATAAAAGTCGAGAAAATCTATCACCTCTCCAAGTCGAATTCGATCAATCAGGTTTCCCAGGGCGCCTCCAAGGATTAGAGAGAGTCCGAAGGTGGAAAGAAGTTCGTCCGCCTTGATCTTCAGAATAACAACGACTATGATGGCAACGGCCACAATCGATACTGCAATGAAAAAGATGGATCGAAACATCGGATCGGCATCGGCAAGGAATCCGAACGCCGCACCGGGATTCCTGATATAGGTAATATTGAATAATCCTGGGATGATGTTCAGAGATTCATACAGAACAAATGACGAATTGATAAAAATTTTCGTTACCTGATCGAGAAGGAGAACGATGATCAGCGTGAGACTAAAAATCGTATATTTTCTGTTCACCATGCCCTCTTTGATAATATGGTGAGATTTCTTGATGCTCTCCGGCCATGACTCGCCTCGAAACGCATTTGTGGAATCATTTCAGTTGCGGATCCAAACGAAGAGATTCCCGCCCCGAAGCATCTTCGGAATAATGTCGGCGGGAATCATCAATGACCCTTACAATGTCGCCACTCAGAAATAATTACAGATTACCAAGACACCGTTTACAAATTGTTGAATGCTCGACACTACTTCCAACGGTCGTACTGTAATGCCAGCAGCGCTCACATTTTTTGCCCTGAGCCTTCGCAACGCCGATTTTCAGCCCTTCAAACTCGGGACTCACATAGGGGTTATCGATGGTGTCTTCCGGCACAACAGAGACATCCGATACGATAAGCAACGCCCTTAAATCATAGAGATATTCCGTCAGCAGCGTTCTCAATGTGTCGGGACCGAAGATCGTAATGCTGCAATCAAGGGAATGACCAATGATCTTCTGCTGCCTTGCCAGTTCAATTGCTTTTGAAACCTCGCTCTTTATGGTAACGAGGGTCTGCCATTTCCCACCGAGTTCCTTATTGATATAATCAGGGTTCACTTCGGGAAAGAGCGTCATGTGAATACTCTCTTCCTTCCCTTCGTAAGTTGGAAGGTTTTCCCATATCTCTTCAGTCGTAAAGGTAAGAATCGGCGCCAACAGCTTCACCATGGTATCAAGAATGATATGCATGGCACTCTGGGCAGACCGCCTTTCCTGAGACTTTGCTCTGGACGTGTAGAGCCTGTCCTTCAAAACATCAAGATACAGAGCGCTCAAATCGACGGTACAATAATTATGAAGCGTGTAATAGACAACATGAAACTGGTAATTTTCGTATGCCCGCTTGACGCGACTTATTACATCTTGGAGTCGGTGAAGCGCCGCTTTGTCCATTTCCCTCATTGCCTGATAGGAAACCGCGTCATTCTTTATATCAAAGTCATAAAGATTGCCCAGAATATATCTACTGGTATTGCGAATTCTCCGATAGGCATCGACCAAGCGCTTAAGGATCTCGTCGGATATTCTGATATCAACGGTGTAATCCTCGGCTGCTACCCACAGTCGCAATATTTCTGCTCCATATTGATTCACGAGATCCTGTGGATCAATGACATTTCCCAGCGATTTAGACATTTTTCTTCCATCGCCATCGACGACAAATCCATGAGTCAAAACATTTTTATAAGGCGCCCGTCCCCGTGTTCCTACCGATTCGAGAAGGGAAGAGTGAAACCATCCTCGATGCTGATCGCTTCCCTCAAGATACATATCCGATGGTGATCTGAGATCACTCCAGTGCTTGGTGTTTTCCAGCACGGCTGCATGGCTGACACCCGAGTCGAACCAGACATCCAGAATATTCGATTCCTTTGTAAATTCATTACCTTGGCATGACGGGCATACCGTCCCCACCGGCATCAAATCCTTGGCTTCTCTTTCATACCAGACATCAGCGCCGTGTTCTCTCACGAGTTGCGCGACGTGATTGAGCGTTTCTTTCGTATACAGTGGCAATCCGCACTGTTTACAATAGAAGATCGTGATGGGAACGCCCCAGACACGCTGACGGGAAATGCACCAGTCGGGTCTATTTTCGATCATCCCGTAAATACGGTCCCTTCCCCACTTCGGAATCCATTGGACGTTATCGATTGCCGTAAGGGCTTTCTTCCGCAGATCATTCGTTTCCATCGATATAAACCACTGTTCCGTGGATCTGAATATGATGGGATTCTTGCATCGCCAGCAGTGGGGGTATTGATGCTCGACATCAACAACACCCAGAAGTGCCCCTACTTCCTTAAGTTTTTCGTTGACCGGGTTATTCGCATCAAAGACAAACTGCCCGGCAAAAAAATCCACATCGCGGGTGAAATTTCCATCATCATCAACAGGGGCGTACACATCCAGCCCATACTCAAGACCAATCTCATAGTCTTCCTGCCCATGGCCGGGTGCGATATGGACTGTTCCGGTTCCAGCATCCAGTGTTACGAAGGGTGCCAGAATCAACACACTTTCCCGATCAATAAACGGATGTCTGCACTTGAGGCCCTCAACAACACCACCTTTGAATTCTTCCAGAATCTCGAACGGTTCATCCTTATAGCCAAAGGCATCCATGCAGTAGTCAAGCAGTTCCTTTGCAAAGATCAGGACTTCACCGTTGACTTTGACGGCGACATAGTCAAGATCTTCATGAAAGGCGATGGCCAGATTTGCCGGGATGGTCCAAGGGGTCGTGGTCCAGATGACCACGCTCACCGACTCCTCTTTAAGTTTGGGAAATATTGATGATATATCGGATATCAAGGGGAACTTTACGTAAATGGAAGGAGTGGTATGATCATCATACTCGACCTCCGCCTCTGCGAGAGCAGTTTTACAGGACGCACACCAGTACACCGGCTTTTTGCCCCGGTAGATACTGCCGTTCAGCAGCAGCTTACCAAGTTCTTCAACTGTTGTCGCCTCATAATCATAATCCATGGTGATATAGGGATCGTCCCACTTACCAAAACAACCAAGTCGCTTAAACTGTTTCCTCTGAATATCGAGATACCCGTCAGCATACGTACGACACAACCTTCGTTTTTCAGCCTGTGTCAAACTGTATCGATTTTCGCCGAGTTCCTTATCGACCTGATGTTCGATGGGGAGACCGTGACAATCCCATCCCGGGACAAAAACGCTGTTATACCCAAACATATTTTTTGATTTTACAACGATGTCCTTAATAATCTTATTCAGTGCCGTTCCGAGGTGAATGTCTCCGTTTGCATAGGGGGGGCCGTCATGAAGAATATACGGTTCTCTATCCTTTGATACCGCTCTGATTTTATCATAGATACCCATCTCTTCCCATTTCTTGAGAACTTCAGGTTCCCGCTTGGCAAGATTGGCTTTCATGGAAAAGTCTGTCTTTGGCAGATTCAAGGTTTCTTTATAATCCATGTAAATCCCCCGGAAATTTATTATCGGGTACCATTAACATAATTCATAAATGATAATCAATATTTTTAATCGACGGCACCACCTCCGGAAATTAAGCGAGGCAGGACATGATCACCGGAACGTGCGGCTCACCTTTTACATCACTCCCATACATTTCATTGCCGGAATTTCTCGTGCTTGGGGAAATACCGTAAAGCACATACATCCTGTGAGACATACCAAAAAAAGCCTCCGGCATTAACACCGGAGGCTTCATAATCCGTATATAGTTTGAGTGTGCTGCTACATCATTCCGCCCATTCCACCCATCCCGCCGGGAGGCATCGGAGGCATCGGCATTTCTTCTTTCGGTTTTTCCGCAACCATGCACTGAGTCGTCAGCATCAGTGATGCCACACTTGCAGCATTCTGAAGAGCAAATCTCGTCACCTTGGTCGGATCGATAACACCGGCTTTCATCATATTCTCGTATTTGTCAACCAGTGCATTGAAACCGTAGTCGCCTTTCTGATTTTTGACTTTTTCCACAATGATCGAGCCCTCAAATCCAGCGTTATTCGCAATCATCCTGAGAGGCTCTTCAATCGCCTTCTTGACGATATTGAGGCCGATCAGCTGATCTCCCGTCAATTTAGCCTTATCCAGGGCGGGAATAGTTCGAATATAGGCAACGCCGCCACCGGGAACGATTCCTTCCTCAACCGCAGCGCGGGTTGCATTCAATGCATCCTCAACGCGCGCTTTTTTCTCTTTCATTTCCGTCTCAGTTGCCGCACCAACTTTGATAACGGCCACACCGCCAACCAGCTTCGCCAGTCGTTCCTGAATCTTTTCTCTATCATAATCAGATGTCGTCTCCTCCATCTGAACTCTCATCTGTTTTACCCGTGCCTCAAGAGCTTTTCTATCGCCGGCGCCGTCAATAATAGTGGTATTGTCTTTGTCGATAACAATTTTCTTTGCCCGGCCGAGATCTTCGATCGTCGCATTTTCAAGTTTCGAACCCATATCTTCCGAGATCAGCTTTCCGCCGGTAAGGATTGCAAGATCTTCCAGCATCGCTTTCCGCCGTTCTCCGAACCCCGGGGCCTTGACAGCTGCGACCTGAAGAGTACCGCGGATTTTATTGACAACGAGGGTTGCCAGGGCTTCTCCTTCGACATCTTCCGAGATGATCAAGAGCGGTCTGCCCATCTTGGCAATATTCTCAAGAATGCCGAGAAGATCCTTCATTACACTGATTTTTTTGTCATAAACAAGTATATAGGCATCCTCAAGATCAGCAACCATCTTGTCGGCATTGGTAACAAAATAAGGGGAGAGATATCCGCGATCGAACTGCATACCTTCCACGACTTCCAGTTCCGTCGCCAGCCCCTTTGCCTCTTCCACGGTAATGACACCTTCCTTACCGACCTTCCCCATGGCCTCGGCGATAATGTTTCCGATAGTATCGTCATTATTGGCTGAAATAGTGCCGACCTGTGCAATTTCTTTCTGATCCTTGGTGGGTTTGGTTATCTTTTTCAGTTCATCGACAACGATTTCCACAGCTTCCTCGATTCCCCGCTTTACATCCATGGGATTGCTTCCAGCGGCTACCGCCTTTACACCTTCGCGATAAATCGCCTGGGCAAGGATCGTTGCCGTCGTTGTTCCGTCACCGGCAACATCGCTCGTTCTGCTGGCGACTTCCTTTACCATCTGGGCACCCATATTCTCGAACTTGTCTTCAAGTTCAATTTCTTTCGCTACGGTTACACCGTCTTTCGTTACCGTGGGGGAACCAAAGGTCTTATCGAGGATAACATTTCGTCCCTTCGGACCGAGTGTAACCTTCACCGCATCCGCCAGTGCATTTACACCGTTGAGGATCGATTTCCTCGCCTGTTCATCATATTGTAGCTCTTTTGCTGCCATCAACAGTTCCTCCTTCTTATCATCAATTATTTACTTTTCAATAACTCCGAGCACATCCTCTTCCCTCATGATGAGGTACTCTACATCGTCAATCTTGATGTCGGTTCCCGCGTATTTGCTGAATAGAACCTTGTCACCCGCTTTCACGTCGAGAGGAACGACTTTCCCGTCTTCCGTTTTCCGTCCACCGCCTACGGCGATTATTTCACCCTGATAGGGTTTCTCTTTTGCCGTGTCAGGAATGATAATGCCCCCTTTAGTCTTTGCGTCTTCTTCCAAACGCTTCACAATAATTCTGTCATGCAACGGCCTAACCTTCATCCTCTAATGTCTCCTTTCGCAACGAATTATTTTTGAATACTTTGAAATGACATTCATTTAATTGCATGCCCTCCATGATTGAAAATAAAATAAACATCAATTCTTTTCTGTCAAGTCAGTATGATATTTTTTTCATCGATGTTCAGATATGAGAACTGCAACCGGAAGTTATATTTGACTGAAGGCAACGGTGCAGTGGATGCCTTTCATAAAACGTCAATCACGTGGTGACTGTCTGATCAATTCGATTTATGGCCCGTTTCTATCACCGCAGCAAATGGGAATAATATCCCTGACGGACATTGACAAGGAACGTCGAAAAACGATGACCGGTTTATCGCTTTCCAATATGCAACACACCTTTGGTAATATTGCACAGGTGATCATTCAGTCTCTCAATATCGGTAAGAACATCCGTGTACACCAAACCGGCATCACTGAAGCATATCCCCTCCGCAAGACGTTTTACATGATTCATTTTGTATTGCGCCGTCAGTTCATCGATTTCCTGCTCTATATTCAAGGTAATGCCAGCGGCCTTGTGATCATCATTCAGTATCGCCTTCTGGGTATGCCTCATCAGGGTTTCCGTCTTGTCAAAAAGCTTTTCAAGTTCCTGGACGGCATGGGGTGAATATGTCAAATCATGCTCGAATGCCCGTTGAGACAGAATCACGATGTGTTCACAGTAGTCGGCCACTTTCTCAATATCATTGACGCTGTGAAGGAGAGCGGGCATCAACCGCCGTTGCTTAATCGACAGTTCCGTCTGGGTCATTTCAACAATATACGACGTGATATTCTTTTGCATTTCATCGACAGAATCTTCATCAAGTGAAATCTCATTCTTCAGCTTATGATTGTAACTGATTGTACATTTTCTCGCCTTTTCCAACATTTCACGACAGATACTTAACATGACAGACATTTCTTCGACGACTGCAGGTATGGCCAGATTCGGCGTTACGAGCAAGTTTTTATCGAGATAACGGGCTTCTTTCTTCTCATAGTCTATGCCGGGAATGACCTTATTCAGAATCTTCACAATCAGCGGCACAGATGGCAGGAAAATAAATGTGTTGATGATATTGAAAATGGTGTGCGTGTTAGCCACCTGCCGGGCGATATCCCCAGAAATCAGTGGAATATAAATCAGATACATCCCGACAAGCGGTAATGCAATCGCAACTCCCGCCGCATTAAAAAAGGTGTTGCCAAGAGCCAGCCGTTTACTCGACAGGGTTCCTCCAATGCTGGCAATGAAAGCCGTAATGCAGGTCCCGATATTGGTTCCGAAAATGAGGTATATGGAAGACTGTAAATCCAGGAGACCCGCTGAGGCAAAGGCAATGATCATACCGGTCGTTGTTGAACTGCTCTGCAAAATCGCCGTCACAACCAGTCCGGCCACTATTCCAAGCACTGGCTGTCTGCCGAAATTAATAAAAAATTCTTTCGTTGCATCGTTACCGGCCAGCGGTTTCACCGCTGAACTCATCATGGCAAGTCCGAGAAACAAGAATCCAAACCCTAAAATCGCTAATCCCTTGTTTTTGTTTTTATCTTTCTTAGAAAAAAAGAAAAGCATCGCTCCTGCAAACACAAAGGCCGGTGCAATTGTGGTGAATTTGAAGGCAATTAACTGAGCGGTAACGGTCGTACCAATGTTAGCCCCAATCATTATGGCGAGCCCGGCGGCAAGCTGCATCAACCCGGCGTTGATAAATCCAATCAGAAGGACTGACGTGGCACTCGAACTTTGTATAATAGAAGTGACAATAACACCGACAAGTGCAGCCCTGACTTTATTGGAGGTCATCTTTTCGAGCATCGTTTTGAGTAATGTTAAGGAAAGCTTCCTCAACGACTCACTCAGAAGGTACATGCCGTAAATGAAAAGGCCGAGCCCTCCCACGACCCCTAAAATGATTTTATAATCCATATAAACAACCGCAGCATTTCAACAACATGCCGGCATGTAACTGACAGTAAGGTAAATGAGCGGGGCACTTATTTAAAGAATTGCAAAGTGTGCAATGATATCAGCCAGTTAGCTACAAACAATCCTGCTCTTTGTTACCAGACAATCAGAGCGAAAGTCAACCTTTAAAGTCGTCTGATGTGGAAAATATTCTAACTCAGGGGGAATTCCTGATTATTGATCAGAGGTCAAGACAGGACATTCGCTACCCGCATAGTCGACAAAAAGCAGCATCAGATGATGAGCGTCGGAATAATAAGATTTCGACAGAACCGATACAGGAAATCCATTCATATCTTCACCACGAAGAAATGATAGCATCTACTCGGGTTCCGGCCGCGGGGATACTTGATGTATCCTGGCCGGCCGGCATTATCCAATAGGCGGGCCATGTTTCGGCGTACCATCAGTTCTGCACATGACGCACACCAGCTTTAATTAAAAAATCGTGTCAACCATTTCCTTCAGGCTGCTGATCCTGATCAGCGATATATCCATTTTTGGAAACGTGTCACCGCCATCGGTCTTCGGGAAAACACAGCGGGTAAATCCCATTTTGGCGGCTTCCCTGATTCGTGCTTCCATGTGGCTGATCCCTCTTACTTCTCCTGTCAATCCGACCTCGCCGCAGACAACCGTACCTTCATCAATGGGTCGTCCGAGGAAACTCGATGCAAGGGCCGATACAATTCCAAGATCAATCGCCGGCTCACTCAATCTGACTCCCCCGGCAACATTAATAAAAACATCGTAGTTAACGAGATGAAGTCCGCAAATCTTGTCAAGAACCGCCGCAAGCAAGGACACACGGTTGTGGTCGACACCGATGGTCGTTCGCCGGGGCATACCGAAATTTGTTTCACTCACCAGTGACTGGATTTCAACCAGGATCGGTCTCGTCCCCTCCATACTGGGCACAACGATGGAGCCGGCGGCGCCCTTTGGTCGTTCCGAGAGAAAAAGCGCGGAAGGATTGGCAACCTCGGTCAGGCCCTTGTCCCGCATCTCAAAGACACCGATCTCGTTTGTCGGTCCGTATCGGTTCTTCACGCCTCTGATAATGCGGTAGGTATATCCGGAATCGCCTTGAAAGTAGAGAACGGCATCGACCATGTGCTCCAAAACCTTTGGACCGGCGATTGCACCGTCTTTGGTTACATGACCTATAAGAAAAATTGGTATGCCTGTTTTTTTTGATATCAGTATGAGTTGTTCTGACGATTCCCGGACCTGACCGACACTCCCCGGCGCTGAAGAAAGTCTTGATGAATACATGGTCTGTATGGAATCGATGGCGACAACGTCCGGCTTGATTTGCTGAATCTGCCTGAGAATCGCATCGAGGGACGTTTCGACATAGATCAGAAGTCTTTCCGACGAAGCGCCGATCCGTTGACCCCTCAGTTTAATCTGCCGTGCCGACTCCTCACCAGACACGTACAGGGCTGTCAGCCCTTTGTGGGCAAGGCACTGTAGTACTTGAAG
>Ga0334884_1005172_pt1 | contig 12690 bp, 11 predicted proteins | sample GraSluR1_MG_7_FD_207215 | JGI IMG/M metagenome (GOLD analysis project Ga0334884, IMG submission 207215) | Sludge microbial communities from methane-producing bioreactor in Wageningen University, Netherlands - Granular Sludge_12_05 R1 | ecosystem: Engineered > Bioreactor > Anaerobic >...
GGGCCTCTTGCCGGGATCGGTTGATGGCCGGCAGGAGCAGGGCCATGAGCATGGCGATGATCACGACCACCACCAACAGCTCGACCAGGGTAAAGGCGGAACGTTCGGGACGGGTCATCTTCGGCACCTCCGGTGGACTAGCGGGCCCTCGGCTCTATTCTCCCAGAAACTGCGAAAAAACTCCAGTCATCCTCGATTTTCTTCCACCGTCGAGGCCCCCGGGCGACCGTGAATGCCACCTGTGGGGGGTTGTTGACTGCCCTGAAAAACGGAATTTCGCTCGTGGGCACGGCCGATTTGTTTGAGATATCGCTGGAACTTTTTGATCGGTTTTGGGAGAATAGAGTGCGGGCGAGGATCCGCACATCGGGTCGAGGTCTCGAGGACACAAGGAGAATCGAAGATGAATCGCGGGAGACGAAGCGCTTTTACCTTGGTCGAGCTGTTGGTCGTCATCACGATCATCGGCATGCTCATGGCCCTGCTGCTGCCGGCCGTCCAGGCCGCCCGCGAGTCGGGGCGGCGAACCGTGTGCCAGAACAACCAAAAGCAGCTCGTCACGGCCATTTCGGCGTACGAGTCGCGCATGGGAAAGTATCCCGGGTATCGAAACTTCCTGCACAACGACTCCGGCCCGAACGCGGTGTTCGGCAGTTGGTTTGTCATGCTGCTGGCCGATATGGGCATGCCTCAAATGTGGGAGCGATGGAGCGATCCGACGATTCCCGTGGGGCTCAAGCCGACCATGAACTGGGACGACATGCTAACCTGCCCCAGCGATCCGCGGACCGCCGGGGCGGACAGGAGTCCCAACATTGCGTACGTCGTGAACTGCGGTATCCAGGATGCCATGCATCAGGTTGGGACCGACTACATCGGAGCGTGGCACAAGAACGGCGCGGCCTTCGGCGTCTTCCACAACCACGACTCGCGTCCTGGGGCGCTTGAAGGTAACACCGCCGGCGTATTCGTCCCGCCCACCGAGGTCTCGCTCGACTACATCAGCAGCCACGACGGCGGCACCTACACGCTGTTGGTCTCCGAGAACATCAGTAGTGGAAGCTGGATGGATGTCGGCTCGCTCGATGTCGCCGGCGCCCAGTATGCCGAGAAAAAAATGGGGATGCTTTGGGACCCGCGACACTACCCCAACTCGTCGACGGCGCCCACTCCGCTGGAGCCTCCGGCAATCAACCAGGATAAGGAGGGGAATTGGCCCCGACCCTCGTCGCGGCATCCCGGCGGCGTGGTGGCCATGTTCGCCGACAGCCACTACCAGTTCCTCTCCGACGGGCTGGACTACACGGTCTGGCAGCACATCATGACGCCCAACGGGGTGAGGGCGGGCCAGACGGCTGGAATGACAGATGGCACGAACTGGGTGGGTATCGCCAACCCCCTGAACCTGCTCGATCCGTCCCGCGTGCGTTAGCCCGCGTCTCACCAACGACTTCGCCCGCGATTTCCCCGTCTCCCGGTTGGCCGGCCAGCCGGGAGACTTTGTTTCTTGAGCGGCTCGGCGGCCGGCGTCCCGTGCCTCGAAGGCCTTCGAGGCGAGCCACAGGTGCCCGCGGCGCGTTTCGATCCGCGTGGGCGCGATTCCCATCCCCGGGCTCCCGGATCGCTTGACAGCGGCTGTCGGTTTCGTCATGGTCATGGGAACTTGTCTCGGCCGGGATCCTTCGAAGCATGGGAGACGCCTGATGAGTGTGAATCGTCGTCATTTTCTTGCGACCTCGGCGGCCGGCATGGCGTTTGCCGCTCCCGCCGTTCTCGGCGCCGAGAAGACGAAGAAGTACCGCACCGCACTGGTGGGCAGCGGCTGGTGGGGCATGAACATCCTTCGCACGGCCATCGAGGCCGGCGACGTCGTTCCCGTCGCGCTGTGCGACGTCGATCGCAATCAGCTCGACCCGGCCGCGGCCGAAGTCGAGAAGATGACCGGCGCGACCCCGAAGAAGCACCACGACTACCGCGAGCTGCTCGACGCGGAGAAGCCCGAGATCGTGATCGTGGCCACGCCCGACCATTGGCATCCGCTGATCACGATCGCGGCGTGCAACGCCGGGGCCCACGTCTACGTCGAGAAGCCGATCAGCCACACGATCGACGAGGGCCGGGCCATGGTCGCGGCGGCCCGAGCGAACGATCGGGTGGTGCAGGTGGGCACGCACCGCCGGGTGTCGCCGCACAACATGGCGGGCATGGAGTTCATGAGAGAGGGCAAGCTGGGGCAGATCGGCATGGTGCGGTCGTTCGTCCATTACGGAGGCGGGCCGGGGCACCCCGAGCCCGACTCCGATCCGCCCGACGGGCTCGACTGGGACTTCTGGTGCGGCCCCGCGCCCCTGGTGCCCTACAACCGCAAGATCCATCCGCGGGGCTTCCGGCAGTTTCTCGACTTCGCGAACGGCACGCTGGGCGACTGGGGCATCCACTGGATGGACCAGATCCTCTGGTGGACCGAGGAGAAGCATCCGAAGATGGTCAGCTCGACGGGGGGGCGCCACATCGTGCGCGACAACACCGACGCCCCCGACTGCCAGGTCGTGCAGTTCGAGTTCGAGTCGTTCACCGCCGTGTGGGAGCACCGCCGCTTCGCCGCGAACAACGCCGAGAAGCACAACATCGGCTGCTACTTCTACGGCACGGCCGGCACGCTGCACGTGGGCTGGCTCGACGGGCTGAACTTCTATCCGGCCGGGCGCAACGCCGAGCCCACGCACGTCGAACCGCAACTGCACAAGCCCGACGACCAGAACATTCCCGAGCTTTGGGCCGACTTCATGCGCTCGATCGAGTCGGGCCGGCGGCCCGTGTGCGACATCGAGATCGGCCACCGGTCGACCACGATGAGCCTGCTGGGCATGCTCTCGCTCAAGCTCGGGCGCAGCGTGCGCTGGGACGGCGAGCAGGGCGCGATCGTCGGCGATCCCGAGGCGAACAAGCTGCTCCGGCGCGCGTACCGTGCCCCGTGGCAGTATCCCGAGGTCTGAGGGGCTCGAGCGAACCCGCAAAGGAGTGCCTCGCCGAGGCACGGATGCCTTTTTTTCTTCGGAAGGCTTTTGCCCCATGGACGCCGTCGTCGCGATCGCCCCGCTGGTCGTGGTCTTTTTGCTGTTGGTGTTCCTCCGCTGGCCGGCGAGCCGGACCATGCCGGTGTGCTTTGCGCTGACGGCCCTTCTGGCCTATTTCTACTGGGAGGTTTCGGCGCTGCGCATCGCGGCCGCGTCGGCCGAGGGGTTGGTCATTGCGGCGACGCTGCTGTACATCGTCTGGGGCGCCCTGTTGCTGTTGTTCGTGCTGAAGCATTCGGGGGCGGTCCAGGCGATTCGCAACGGATTTCGCAGCATCTCGGCCGACCGGCGCGTGCAGGTGATCATCGTGGCCTGGACCTTCGGGGCGTTTATCGAGGGGGCGGCCGGATTCGGCACCCCGGCGGCCGTGGCCGGGCCCCTGTTGGTGATCCTGGGGTTTCCGCCGATGGCCGCCGTGGTGGCCGCCCTGACGATCCAGAGCACGCCCGTCTCGTTCGGGGCGGTGGGCACGCCCATTCTCGTCGGCGTGAACAAGGGCCTCGAGAGCCAGCCGCTGGTGGCCCGGTTCATCCACGACCACGCGGCCGAGTTTGCCGCCCAGTCGGCCGACGGCCGGTACGACGAGCTGCTCGCGATGATCGCGACGCGCGTGGCGATCGTGCACGGCATCATCGGCACGCTCATTCCGCTTTTCGTCGTCTGCCTGATGACGCGGTTCTACGGGGCGAACCGATCGTGGCGCGAGGGTCTCGCGGCGTGGAAGTTCGCCCTGTTCGCGGGCTTCGCCTTTACCGTGCCCTACGTGGTTTTCGGGGTTTTTCTGGGACCGAAGTTCCCGTCGCTTCTGGGCGGGCTGGCCGCCCTGGCCTTGACGGTGACGGCGGCCCGGCGCGGATGGTTTCAGCCCGCCGAGCCCTGGGACTTCCCGCCGGAGGAGTCGTGGGACCCCGAGTGGCGAAGCAGCTTTCCGCCCCGGGCCGACGACGAGCGCCCCACGGCGATGCGGCTGGCGGTCGCGTGGACTCCCTACGTTCTCGTCGCCGCGATCCTGGTGGCACAACAGTTGATCGGGCCGCTGCGCGACGCGATCGCCTCGGCCCGGCTCGATTGGGTCATTCTCGACACGGGAAAGGCCGAGACCACGATCCGCCAGGCGGTGAACGTCGTGGCCCTGCCGGGCACGACGTTTCTGATCGCGGCCTTGGCGTGCCTGGCGCTGCACCGGATGAGCCTGGGGCGTTTTGGGGCGGCGCTGGGCGAGTCGGGGCGGGCGACCTGGGGGGCCGCCGCGGCCATCGTCTTTGCCGTCCCCACGGTGCGGATCTTCATCCAGTCGAACGTCGACGCCGGCGGCATCGAGATCGCCAGCATGCCCGTCGTGCTCGCCACGGCGGCTTCCGATCTGGTCCAGCGAAGCTGGCCGGCCTTCTCGGCGGTCATCGGCGCGATGGGCGCGTTCGTGGCCGGCAGCAACACGATCAGCAACATGACGTTTTCGCTGCTGCAGTTCAAGATCGCGCTGGATACGCACCTTGAGCCGCGTTTCGTCGTGGCCTTGCAGGCGGTGGGCGGCGCCGCCGGCAACATGATCTGCGTGCACAACGTGGTGGCCGCCTCGGCGACCGTCGGGCTGCTGGGCCGCGAGGGCGCCCTCATCCGCCGCACGCTCATCCCGACGGCCTACTACCTGCTGGCGGCCGGCGCGATCGGGTGCCTGTACCTGCTGGTGGCTTGCGGCGGCGTGCCGTGACCCGCGGGAAGCGTTCGCGTCGACGGCGCGACTCTCCCGGTGGCGCACGCCGACCGCCACCCGCTGGCCGGGTGCTCCGCTGCCCCGCGCGCGGCTTGCGTGCGCCCGCCCCTTGGGGTAGAATATGGTTCCCTCGTAATGTTCGCCGACCGTGTCGGCGGCTAACCGCGTGTTTTCGCCAGGCTGTGCGTCCGGGGAAGCGGGCGCTCCCGTCGCGCAGGAGGACTCATCATGGCTTTTGTCGCTCAAGCCGAAGTGCCGCCATTTCGCGAAGACGCGGATGGTGCCCTGCGCGTGGGCGAGTCGCGTGTTTTGCTGGAGCTGGTCATCCGGGCGTTCCAGGACGGCGCGACTCCGGAAGCGATCGTCGAGCGCTACGCGACGCTCGCGCTGGGCGACGTCTACGCGGCAATTGCGTACTACTTGCGGCACCGCGGCGAAATCGGCGAGTACCTGGCCCAACGCGAGTCGAAGGCCGAGGAGGTGCGCCGACGCATCGAAGACCAACGTGCTTGCCTGGGCCGCAGAGAACAACCGCATCGTCGTCACGCATGATCGGGCGACGATGCCCGATCGTGCGTATCAGCGAGTGGCGGCGGGGCAAGCGATGCCCGGTGTTTTCGTCGTGAACGACCGGTTCCCCGTCGGTCGCGCCATTGAGGAGATCCTGCTGATGGCTGCGTGCAGCGAGCAAGCAGAATGGAATGCGCGAGCGGTCTATCTACCATTGTGAAGCCTGAACTCGGCAAATGCGCCTGAAAACCCAAGGAGACCAGCCGTGGACGATCGACCCCCAAGAACGCGAAGACTCTTCTTGAAGCAGAGCGCCGCCGCTGCCGCGACCGGTATGGCGTTGCCGTACGTCATCCCCCGCCACGTGCTCGCCTCGGCCGAACGGCCGGGGGCCAACGACCGCATCGGCATCGGCGGCATCGGCATCGGCCGGCAGGGATCGGGCGTGATTCGCGGCGTGGGCGAACGGGGCCGCGTCGTGGCCATCGCCGACGTCAACCTCCCTCGGGCGCACAAGACGGCCGAGCAGTACAAGGCCCAGGGATATCCCGACTATCGCGCGCTGCTCGATCGCCAAGACATCGACGCCATCGTCACGGCCACCCCCGACCACTGGCGGGCCCTGGTCACGATCCACGCCTGCCAGGCCGGCAAGGACGTCTACGCCGAAAAGCCCATGTCGCTGACCATCCGCGAGGGCCGGTTGATGGTCGAGGCGGTCCGCAAGTACGGGCGCGTGTTCCAGACCGGCAGCCAGCAGCGTTCGATCGCCGCCAACCGCTTCGGCTGCGAGCTGGTGCGCAACGGGCGGATCGGCAAGGTCCACACGGTCATCGGGCACAACTACCCCAGCCCCTGGGAGTGCGCCCTGCCGGCCCAGCCCGTCCCCGACGGGCTCGACTGGGACATGTGGTGCGGGCCCACCGAAATCGTGCCCTATCACCAGGATCTTTATGCGCCGCGGGCCAACCCGGGTTGGATCTCCTTCCGCCCCTACTCGGGCGGCGAGATGACCGGGTGGGGCGCGCACGGGCTCGATCAGATCCAGTGGGCCCTCGGGATGGACGAGACCGGCCCGGTCGAGATCTGGACCGAAGGGCCCCCGTTCGATCCGCCCACCTACGACAAGCCCGAGTCGCGCACCCGCGGCGACAAGGCGTGCGCCAGCCCCCTGGTCTTCTTCCGCTACGCCAACGGCGTCACCGTGAAGCTCGACAACGGCAACCCGGGCGGCGGGATCTTCCTCGGCGAGACGGGCAAGATCGAGATCTTCCGCGGCCGGGTCACCTCGAACCCCGAGGAGATCGTCAACGAGCCGATCGGCGATTCGGAGATCCGCCTCTACAAGAGCGACAACCACATCCAGAACTGGCTCGACTGCATCCAGTCGCGCGAAAGGACCGTGGCCGACGTCGAGATCGGGCACCGCTCGACCACGCTGTGCCACCTGGGCAACATCGCCCGCTGGGTGGGGCGCAAGCTCCGCTGGGATCCCGAGAAGGAAATCTTCCCCGACGACGACGAGGCCAACGCGCAACTCGACCGACCGCGACGAAAGCCTTACGAACTGCCCGAGACGGTTTGACGCCCGGGCTCACGAATGACTACCCCCCGCAGCCGCAAGGATCGTGCCCGCAGTATTCGCACTCGATCGTCGCGACGGTCTCCTCCCGGGGATCGTCGGCGACCGTTTGCCACGGGGAAATCACGACCGGAGCCGTGTCGTCGGCCGGTTGATTCAGGTTCGTCTCCATGGGTCCACCAGTCGTTCGCAGTCGGGTTCGCGTTGCCGTCGGAATGGCCGCCGGGGCCACGGCCACGGCACCAAGGCCGTCCCTGGGAAGTCTAGCTTATTCTCCGGAGGGGGCTTGAGCGGCTGCGGCCGCCTCGGGTTCGGCCGGGCCGATCAGGCGGGTCAACTCCCGTTCGAGCACGGGGCCGCGGGCATTGCGCGTCACCACTTTGCCGTCGCGGTCGACCAGGATCTCGACGGGAATCGCCAGCACGCCGTACCGCTGGCTCATCGGCTCTTCTTCTCGGTCGGCGTCGAACAAGACCGTCCAGGGAAGCTCGTTGTCGTCGACGAATTGCTCGACGGGCTCCCGGTCGTCGTCGAGGCTGATCGCCACGACCTCGAACCCGCGGTCATGGTAGTTGTCGTAGCTCTTTCGTATGTGAGGAATCTCGGCGCGGCACGGAGGGCACCAGGTCGCCCAAAACGACACGAGCACCACCTTTCCCTTGTAAGCCGACCAGTCGAAGGGCTCGCCGTTCAGGGCGACGCCTTCGATCGACATCTCCTTACCGACCAGCGAGAGCCGCAGGGCGGCCCCCTGCATCATCTTGCCGAGCGAAGCGAGCGACGACTCGTCGCTCGCCGACAGCGCCTGACCCAACTCGCGGTAAGCCCGGGCGGCCAGGGCGTCGTCGCCCAGGCGCTCGGCCCTCTGGGCGGTGGACATCGCCAGGTTGGCGCCGTCGCCGTCGTCGGGCCCGGTCACGAGATGCTCCTTCACCCGGCCGATCAGCTTGTCGAAGTCCTCGGCCGTCTGCGCCTTGCGCAGCTCGCGCTGGAGCAGGTAGGCTTGGACGGGCCTGACGTACCGGCCCAATCCGGCCTTGTCGAGTTCGTCGGGCAATCGGCCGAGCCTTGCGCCGGCATCGGCCTCGCCGAGCTGCTCGAGCATGCCCAGGCCGATCATCTTCAGTTGGACGGCCTCGCCGATCTGCTCATCGGTGGCCTTCTGGACCAGGATCTTCTCGGCCGATTCGACGAGAGCCCGCCCCAATTTCAGCCGAAACTCGTTGACGCTCTCGAAATCGGCGGCAGCGGGCCGTTGCGTCTTCAGGCCCTCGACGTACTCGAGCAACCGTTCCGGCGAGCCGTCGGGCACGACAAAGGGGTCGGGCTTCTCGTCGGCCTTCGGCTCTTGGGCGGTCGCGGCCGTGGTGCCGCCGGCCGGGGGGTCGTCCTCAGCCGCCGACGCCGGCAGAACCGCGATCACAAAGACCATGCCCAGCAAACCCACGAGTCGCTCCCCTCGGCGTGTCGTTCGCATTGACTTCTCCACCATCGTCATGTTTCGTCGTTCGTGTTGAGTTTGTCGCGGCCGCGTTCGGGCGGCCCGATCGCGAGGCGGTCGACGGGCTGCCTGAACCGGCGACGGCCCGCCCGTTGAAATGTTCGAGGGTCGTCGCGCCAGAACAACCCCCAGGATACAGGAGGCCGACCCCCACGCAGGAAAAAGGCCGTTCGTCCGGAATTCGCGTAAGTGGTTGCCCGGGGAGGAGTACCGGTGCTCCCGTGCGGCTCTCCGAACCTACGCTTCCGCCAGATGAGCCAAGAAGGGGGCCGGTCGCGCTTCCCGGCACGAAGGAGGCTCGGTGGTCATCGGGGCGCGAAGACAATCGCGTCTGGCCCCCTTTTTCCCCTTACTCGTGGTCCTTCTGGTGGAACCGGACGATCATGTCCCAAGCCTGCTGCGCAGTCTCGGCGAAGCGGAACAAGTCGAGATCTTCGTCGTCGATGGCTCCCTCGTTGGCCAGGTGTTGGAAGTCGATCACGCGGTCCCAGTACTCGCGACCGAACATGATGATCGGGATGTGCTGCATCCGGCCGGTCTGGCGCAGGGTGAGGGCGTCGAACAGCTCGTCGAGCGTGCCGAACCCTCCGGGAAAAACCACGAGTGCCTTCGCGCGCAAGATGAAATGAAACTTGCGCATGGCGAAGTAGTGAAACTGGAAGCAAAGCTCGGGGGTGATGTACGGATTGGGCTGCTGCTCGAGGGGCAACCGGATGTTCAGACCGATCGACTTGGCCCGGATGTCGTAGGCGCCGCGATTGGCGGCCTCCATGATTCCCGGCCCGCCCCCCGTGATGATCACGTAGTCGCAGTGGCCGTTCCGCTGGCTGCATGCCGAGACGAGCCGGCCGAACTCGCGGGCGATGTCGTAGTACCGGCTGTTGGCCGCGATGCGCTCGGCCCGGGCCACGGCGCGCTGGCGGCGCGGGTCGTCGGGCGTGTCGGCCAGCCGGGCTCGGGCCCATTCGAGGTTCCGCATGGCCACGGCCGGCTCGACGATCCGCGTGCTCCCGAACACCACGACCGTTGAGCGCACGTGCTGGCGCTCGAACGCCAACTCGGGCTTGAGCAGCTCGAGCTCCATCCGGTTCGGACGCAACTGAGGATCGCTCAGGAAGTCAACGTCCTTGTAGGCCACCCGATAGCTGGGCGAGTGGACGATCCTCTCCAGATTCTCTCGCTGTTCTCGTTCTTCGTCCATCAGACACGCTCCGATTCGGACGGGACCCGTACGGCGACGGTTGGCAATCGGTCCAGATTTCAGTATGGATGGCGGATATGGTCCCAGTCCAGTGTGATTCTTTTTTTCGCCGATCCGGATGTCTCGCGTGTTGCGCTGGAAGTCGTTGCTGCTAAAGAGGATATCGAGACGGCCGACCGACCGAACCACATGGGCGGGCACGGCGGAAAGGTGTCTCGATCGCCTCGGCCTGCTCACTTCGGCACACGACGATGTTTGTGCGTACCGGGCGAGGTGCGGCTTCGAGGTCGCCCTCCTCGGCTGCGAAGACATGCGTCGCCGCCCGAAAGGGGTGGCACGGTCGTGCCGACGTTCCGGGCAAAGCTCAGGCCGCTTGAGCCCGTGCGCCGATGAGATCCGGGGATTGCCGTTCACGCGATTTGAGGGACCCGGCGTGGGGAAGAAGAGAACGCGCCTCGACAAGCAGGCGTCCGTCACGGCAGGCTCGCGTCTCCGCGCGGCGGTACTGGGGCCCCGCCGTGGAGTAACCGGAGCGGTCGCGATCGTCGCGGTCTTTCTGGGGGCATGGTATGCCGTGTGGTCGACCGCGAGCCCGCACGCTCTCGCATCCAAGGAGTTCTGGCTGAGCTGGCAGGACATCGACATCACTCCCGCCGATCCCCGTCCGGACCGCGACATTCGTGCCGAGGTGTTCCACGGCGCGAGTGTCGACGGGCCGCTCTCGCTGCTCGACCCCGATTTGACTCGGCGCGTTGCCGATGCGTTTTCGCTTCACCCTTGGGTGGCGAGGGTGTGCCGCGTCTCGAAGCACTACCCGGCCCGGGTTTGCGTGGAACTCGAATATCGGCGGCCGGTCTGCATGGTCGACGTCATGGGCGAACTCCTGCCGGTCGACGCGGAGGGGGTCTCACTGCCCAAGGAAGACTTTTCGGCCGCGGCGGCCTCCTCACTCCCTTTACTGAAGGGGGTCGACACCTACCCGATCGGTCCGGTGGGCACGCCGTGGGGCGACGTGAGGGTGCTTGGCGGGGCCGAAATCGCCGCGGCGCTGGCACCCGTCTGGCAGGACCTTGGGCTGAGGAGCATCGTGCCTTCGGCCCTGGTCGAGGTGGGAAGGAGCGATGAACCCCAGTTCGACCTGATGACGGCCGGGGGCACGCGCATCCCGTGGGGGCATGCGCCGGGAGCGGAACGGCCCGGGGATACGACGGCGCACGAAAAGATCGCACGGCTTACCCAGTTTTGGCAGGAGAACGGGTCCCTGGAGAGCTGGGCCGGTACGTGGGCCGACGGGCGGCCCGCCTCCGACACTAGCGAGGCTGGTTCGCCACCGTGGAGCCGGTAGCACCAGCGGAACGCTGATCCTTGATCTCCTCGCGGACGATCGCCATTTCGGACGGTGCTTCAACCCCCAGACGGACCGTCCCTTGAGCGAGGCGAACCACCGTCACGGCAATCTGGTCGCCGATGAGGATTCGTTCGCCCACTTTTCGCGATAGTACGAGCATGGTACGTCCCTGTCCCGGGGCGCGCTCTGGTTGGGCGCAAGCCGAAAGACCGCGCCTTCTGGCACTTGTCATCCCAAGATAGCAGTGCTAGCACGAAAAGGCAAGCCGAGAAATCGGCCGCCCCGAAGATGGCCTTCCCCCCCGCCTCGGCCGGGCGCCAAACCGCTTGCACGTATAGAATGGACCGCATTGAGGCGCCGTCGAGCGAACGTCCGACGGGGCGACACCACTCTAGCCGGTGAGGATCCTTCGATGAGCCGACTCCTTCACGTCCTCTGTTCGCCGCGAAAAGGCCGATCGGTTTCGCGGTCGGTCGCTCGGGCGTTTCTCGACGCGTACGCGTCGAAGAACCCGGGCGACGACGTCGAGACGCTTGACCTGTGGAGCGTTTCTCTTCCGGAATTCGACGGCGACGTGCTGGAGGCGAAGTACGCCGTCCTGCACGGCAAGGATCACACGTCGCAGCAGGCGGCCGCCTGGAAGGCGGTGGTCGACGCGTTCGACCGGTTCAACCGGGCCGACAAGTTCGTGTTCAGCGTGCCCATGTGGAACTTCGGCATCCCCTACAAGCTCAAGCACCTGATCGACGTGATCACCCAGCCGGGGCTGGCCTTCCGCTTCTCGCCCGAGTCGGGGTACACGGGGCTGGTGACGGGAAGGCCCGCGCTCGTCATTCTCGCCCGCGGCGGAGAGTACCCGCCGGAAAGCGATTCCGCAGCGCTGGATTTGCAGAAGCCCTACCTGGAGACCTGGTTGCGATTCATCGGGGTGACCGACGTTCAGACACTCGTCGTCGAGCCTACGCTCGACCCGCGCCGGTCGGAAGATCGCGTGAACGACGCCCTCGAGCGTGCGCGAACCGTGGCCGCCGGATTCTGAGGCGCTACTGCCCGCACGATGCGGGCGGGACGCCCGCGCTCCGTCGCTCGAGCGTGGGCGAAGAAGCCGCAAGCCGTCTCGTCGAAGCGGCCTAGGGATTGTCTCGCGGCAGGCGATGGACGAAGAGCCTTGCCCCGTCGACGTGCCGCTCCGCCAGGTTCACCAGGTGCTCGTGGTGGGTAAAGAAAACGACCTGGGTCCTGGCCGAGAGGTCGGCGAGCACTTCGAGGGCGGCGGCGGCGCGGTGGTCGTCGAAGCTGATCAGCACGTCGTCGACGATGAAGGGAACGGGTTCGCGCACCTTGAGGTGGTTTTCGAGGCTCGCCAGGCGCAGGGCCAGATAGAGCTGATCGCGCGTGCCTTCGCTCATGCCCTCGAGATGGACCGGGGCGGTCTGGCCCGGCCGGACTCCCACCAGGACGTTTTCGTCCTGGCGCCCCACGTCCGTCCGTAAGGCGTCGAAGGCGCTGAGGGTCAACCGGCCGAACAGCGCGCCGGCCCGGCCGAGCAAAGGGCCCTCGTTTTTCTGGCGGTATCGCTCCATGGCTTCCTCGAGCACGGCCGCGGCCAGGCGCAGCCGGGCGTACTGGCGGACGTCGGATTCGAGCCGGGCGAGCAGACCCTCGACCTCCTCGGCCGCGTCGGCGGCCGCGGCGCCGGCGTCCATGTTCGCCAATTCGGTCTGCTCGCGGCCCCGCGTTTCCCGCAGGTCGCCTTG
>Ga0334884_1005176_pt1 | contig 12685 bp, 5 predicted proteins | sample GraSluR1_MG_7_FD_207215 | JGI IMG/M metagenome (GOLD analysis project Ga0334884, IMG submission 207215) | Sludge microbial communities from methane-producing bioreactor in Wageningen University, Netherlands - Granular Sludge_12_05 R1 | ecosystem: Engineered > Bioreactor > Anaerobic > Unclassified...
GCGATTTCTACACCATGCGCTCGGTCGACGGAAAACTGGGTACCCGCGATGTGCGCCCCGAGCCACGCCCCCGTGAAGCCATTACGGGTGACGACTACTTTCAGATCAAGCTGGAGACCATTTATATCGGTGAGGCCCTGGGCCGCGACGTGGGCAACTTGACCATCGTCTCGCAGATCGAAGGGATCTTGCCGGCCAACGTGCAGTGCAAAGAGCTCGACGTCTCGGATATCGGTTTCGACATTCACCAGCGCGAGCGCTCCTCCCACGACTCGAGCGTGAAGTGCGCCTATAAGCACGTGCTCTCCATCAACCCCGTTTTCCGCAACGGCCACCTCACGGTGGACTCGGCTTTCATCACCCCGCCCTTTAGGATGGGTAAGAAGAACGTGGGCCTGCGCTTCATCATCGGCCAGCTCAACGACGTCGAGCTGGCGCGGACGCTGCTCAAGTGGGGCCAGGAGCAGCTCAACAACCTGTCCGAGTGGGGGTTGGCCGAGATCGAGCTGAACAAGTGGCAGTCCAAGCTGGTGGACATCGGCTTCACCGTGGCGAACTACATCCTCGACTATGCCGCCAAGCCCGACTATGTCTTCGAGTTCCAGACCGACTTCGTCCCCATCGAGGCGGTGAGCGGCGTGGCCGATCCCCAGAACCTCTTCATGGGTGGTGACTTCGTCATCGTGGGCTTCACCAGCGCCGCCGAGAAGAAAATGGGGACGCCCGATCCGCTGACGGGCGAGCCCACGGGCCGCGCCGGCGCCTTGATGATGAGTGAGAAGCTGGTCTTCGACTCGGGCCGCCTCTACTGGAAAGACTCCAAGGCGGAGTACATCGAGAGCCCCTACTTGGTCTTCAAGGTCGTGCGTCAGAGTCGCTACCCGGCGCCGTTGCCCGTGGCCTTGACCAAGATCGGACGCGAGGTCGAGCGCGGCAAAGCGCCGGCAGACGTGACCAAGTTGGCCCGCGGCATCATCCTCGACCTGCAGGATGGCAGCATGTTGAACGAGACCGAGGGCCGCTATCTCCTCGACCTCTTCGGTTGGTTTGCCGAGGCGCGTGAGGTCGACGTGGCCATGAACAACCTGCTACGCGGCGAGCAGAAGGCCAAGGAGAAGTGGGCCCTCCAGCTTCAGGAAGCCCCGGTGGCCCTGGCGGTCGAGCTGGCGGCGCTGCAGGACTTGGCCAACGTCCAGCGCTTGGTCAAGCAACTCGAGACGCGCCTCTACGGCAACTACGCGCGCTCCCCGGGCATCACCCAAGCCGAGTGCGTGATCCTGCGCGACGTCACCCAGAAGATGGGCGACAGCTTCAACATGCTCAAGCCCAAGGTCCAGGTGGCCTTCGAAGATCTGCAGATCGCCCGCTCCAGACTCCAACAGCAGGCGCAGCGCAGCCCCGAAGACGAGCGCCGCCTCCAGTCCATGATGGACGCCGAGCTGTGGGCGGACCGCATCTTCAAGGAGCTCGAGGCGGGGCTCGATGAGCCCAAGTGCCCCGGCCTGCGCGACTAAATAGGCGGGGGTGGATCCCCCCAAAAAAGCCCTGGCGCGCCTTCAACCCAGATGGAAGAGGAAGGCCGTCAGGGAGGCCACATAGAGGCAGAGGCCGATGACCAAGAGGATCATCCCGACGACGAATTTGCGGGTCTTGTCGTTGCGGTAGGCGATGATCGCCTCGAGGGCTTGCACGGGCTCTTGCGTGGCGTACTGGGTGGTCCAGCGCACGCGCAAGATGCCGACCAGGGCGACGAGGATGGCCGCCAGGACGAAGACCAGCCCGACCACCATGGTGTAGCGCGAGAAGGGGCCTGACTCGGCGATGCTGGGGCCGGAGAAGCCCGTGATGGTCAGGGTCAAGGTGGCCAGGGTCAGCAGCACTTGGGTGCGCTGGAGAATGGCGCCGAACTCGCGGCTGAGGATGTCTTCACAGGTGGCATAGTTGCCGTGCACGGCGAGCATCTGCGTCGCTTCTTCGTGAATGTCTTTGACCAGGGGAGGTGTGGGCATGGAGGCGTCGCTGCGGTTGTTGTTCGAGGGTGCGGGCGGCCGCGTCGCTGCGGCAGGGCAAGGATAACACTGGCCCCGTTCGGGGCAAGGGGCCTGGGCGCGGGGACGGAGCTACCTTTTGTTGTGGCGGCGTGTGCTTGAATCTACTAATCTTTTTTGAGGGATCGGTGGAGGAGGCATAGATGCGGGCGTGGCGTTTTTGGCTGGTTGTGGTCTTCGTTATGGCGCTTCCAGGCGCGCTGGAGGCGACGCCGCCTTTGCTCGTGCCGTGGCCGTGTGGGGTCACTTACAAGGTCACCCAGGGCAACAACAACGCCTTCTCCCACACCGGGATGGGCGCCTGGGCCTTCGATTTCGGGATCCCCGTGGGGGGCAGCGTCTCGGCCCCGGCGCCTGGCGTGGTGCGGCGGATCAAGATGGACTCCACCACGGGAGGTTGCAGCTCTGATTACTCGGGGCAAGGCAACTACGTGGTCATCGATTTCAAGGACGGCACGGAGGTGCTCTTTCTGCACCTCTTGGCCAACTCTTCCAGCCTCAGGGTGGGCGAATGGGTCTACACCGGCCAGGAGGTGGGCAAGGTGGGCCTGACGGGTTATGTCTGCGGCGCCCATCTCCATTTCCAACTACAGAACACCTGCACTTCTTACTGGTGTCAGAGCATCAAGGCCACCTTCGTCGACTACGGCACGCCCGCATATGGCACCATGATCACCAGCAACAATTGCACGGCGCCCCCCTCGTGCGACCACGCCCTGAGCGGCGGTGTCCACGTCTTCGAGGAGACCGCCACGGCCTGCTTCATCAAGGCCACCTCCTATTGGTGGCCCGTGGCCGAGGGACACAACGGCCACCACTACTACACCTTTGCCACGGACAAGGCCACGCGCGAGACCTGGGGCCAGTGGCTCTTCGACGTGGACCAGCCGGGGCCTTATCTGGTGGAAGTCTTCATCCCCAACACCGAAGCCGATAGCCACCAAGCGGTCTACGAGATCGACACGGGCGCGGGCATCGTCCGCTCCCAGCCGGTCAACCAGGCCACGCAGAAGGGTTGGGTGCCCTTGGGCGTCTTCGAATTCGCCGCAGGCGATGGGCGCTCGCTGGTCCTGCCCGACAACACGGGCGAGGCCTACAGCACCTATAAGCGCAAGTTGGCCTATGATGCGATTCGTCTCACCTGGGCCCCGGCCACTGAGCCTGATCTCGTCGAAGCCGTCGCCGAGGCCGGGGAGGATGGCCTGGACACCACTGCGGACGCAGGCGGCGACGCGGCCTCGCACCTGGAGGCTGACCCGGTAGAGGTCTTGGAGCTCATCGAGAACTGGACGGCTGAGCCCGATCCAGCTCAACCGGAGGATCTCTTTACTGATACCACCTCCGACGATCTGCGCGATACGGCGCCAGGGCAGGGAGAGGCGGCGGTGGAGGGGGGCGAGCCGCGCGGCAGTGATGCGCCCGGGGTCTGTGGGTGCCGTATCGCCGCCCAGCCCCGTGCCAGCCAACGCGTCCCGACGCTGCTGCTGGCGCTGTTGGCCCTGCTGGGCCTGTCCCTCAGGGTACGAAACGGGCGAAGGCGCGAAAACCGGGGCTAGTCCCCTGAGACCAGGCCGCCAGGTAGATGCCATCGCCGAAATGGATCAGCGCGGGCGGGTAGGGGGCGACGGGGTCGAGGTTGAGCTGGCGCGGCGCGCCGTGCATGGCCACCTCCTCGCCCTCGATGCGGATGGCCTGCCACCACAGGTTGTGCTGCTGGCCGACGATGGGTTCGTACCACAGGACGGCGGCCCTCTCGGCTTCACTCACCACGACGGCGGGGGCGTAGGCCTTCTGGCCGCTGTTGCCGAGCAAGAGGGGGGAGGCCTGGCTCGGATCCCTGTGGGCGTGACGGAGCAGGACGCGCTCCAAGCTACCTCGCTTGCCCCCCGTGGCCAACAGGGTGACGCCTGAACCACTGTGCAGACTCGGGCTGCGGCTCAGCCATTCGGGGAAGGCCAGGTAAGGCGGGTCGAAGTCCAGGACGCCAGCGGCGTTGAAGCGGGTGATGGCCACATCGTCGGCGCCGGTGTCGGGGGCGCGATCGAAGGCGACATAGAGTTGGCCTTCGCCTGAGTAAGAGGCTGCGGGATAGAACTGGGAGGTCTCCGCCTCTGGCGCCACGAGCAAGGTGTCGCCTTCGGGGACGCGCCCGTTGAAGGCTTGGTGAAAGACCTGGAAGCGGGCCAGGGTGGGGTCGGCGAGGACGCCGATCAGGCGCGGATCGCCGCTCGGCGCCATGACGAGCTGGGGCATCCACGCCGAGGCCTGGAAGGCCTCGCCGGCCTGGGTGAGCACGAGACGCGTGGATTGCTCGCCTTCGACGGTGCCATCGGGGAGGAGAAAGCGGTAGTGAATCGAGAGGTTGTGGGGTTGCTGGCCGTCGTCGACTTGCCAGGCAACCATGACCCACTCAGGCGCGACGAGGATGGCTGGGTCCAGCTCATTGGCGAGGCCTGGGCTGACCTGGACGGGGGCGACGCGGTAGGCGCCGTCACAGCCGAGATGGGCCACGTGCACGGAGAAGTTGCCGCTGTTCTGGGGCAGGCTGAAGGCAACCCAGAAGCCGCGCCCTTCGCCGTCTGGGGCGAGGCTGAGGTGGATCTGGGTGGCGGGCAGATCGGGGAAGAGGGCGAAGGGCGTCCGGGCGAGGGCCTCAGGCGCGCAGGGATCGAGGGGGAGCTCCGGCGCGTCGGCGTCTTCTGGTGGCGTATCCGTCGGGTCGAGGTCATCCCCATCTTGGGTGTCGACGGGGTCGAGCTCCTGCGAGAGATCGGTTGGGGGCAGATCAGGGGTGTCTTCCGGGGGTGAAGAGACGGGGTCGTCACAGGCAATGACCGCGACGACGGCGAAGAGTGCGGCGCATCGCGCCAAAGTGTGAGGCCACGTGGGGGCATGCTGCATGAGGCTCTCCGTGGGCGATTGTGGGGGCCGAGGCGCGGACACGATACCCGTCACAGCTTAGGAGAGGTTGCCATGGGGGTCAAAGGTGAAGAGGCCTAGCCTAGCCCTAGGCATGGCGTTTGCTCTGGACGCGCCCTCGCCGTGGCGCTAGGTTAGTTTCTTAACGCTCAGGCGAGGAGGCGCATGTCGTGCGGTGTCGGGGTGTGGTTGGATGGCGTAGGGATGCGCAAGGGTGCAGGCGCGCATGGTGCGTCTGTGTTTTGGGGCACACAGTGATGGCGTGGCTTCAACAGCGAGTGCGGCAGAGTCGTCTCTGGGCCGTTCTTTTTTCGTCGCTTCTGGCGCTCGTGCCGGGCTGTGACATCGATTGTTACGAGCGCGGTGAATGCGCGTGTGCTGAGGCGGCCCACTGTGGGGAGGGGCATTATTGCGAAGGGGGGGTGTGCCACGCCGTCGAGGATGAGCCGTGGTTTCTGGCGACCAAGCGCTTTGGCCAGGCCTGTCTGCGTTCGAGCGATTGTATCAGCGGGGTGTGTTTGCCCGCCGGGCCTGGCAACGGCAGCGTGTGTACCCGGCGCTGTGAGGCCTTGCCCTGTGACGCAGGCTGGGAGTGCAAGAGCCTGGATGTCCCGGGGGGGCAGGTCACCACGCAGGCGGTGTGCGTGCAGGCCATTGCGCCGCGGCTTTGCCAACAGTGTTCCGTGGATGGGCACTGCAATGCCGCGGGTGACGCGTGCCTCGACTTGGACGGGGAGCGGGTCTGTGGCCTCGAGTGCGTGCGCGAGCCGTGCCCCATGGGCTATGTGTGTGCCGACGTGACCTTGGCGAATGGACGCCAGAGCCGCCAGTGTGTGCCGCCAGCGGGCACCTGCGAGTGTCAGGTGGCCAACGCGGGTTTGCAGCGTCAATGCCTGCGTACGAACGAACACGGGCGCTGCCCTGGGATCGAGACCTGTGAGGTCATCGGTGCGGCGGCGGCGTGGGGTGAGTGCGTGGGGCGGGACGCCCAGCCAGAGGTTTGTAGCGGCGTCGATGACGATTGTGATGGCTTGATCGACGCCAATGATCCGAGCGTAGACAAGGAAGGGATCGACAACCCCGCTGACTTTCCGCGCTGTTTCGTCGGTGGCTGTGCGGGCGAGTGGCTCTGTGCCGAGGACGAGGGCGGCGCTTGGGGCTGGCGCTGTGACGCGACGGATCCCAAATACGAGACCTGCAATGGCCAAGATGACAACTGTGATGGCTTGATCGATGAGCCCTTCGTCGACGAAGAGGGGCGCTACGTGCATCCCGAACATTGTGGTGCCTGCGGCGTGAATTGTTTGCAGTTGTTGCCGGATTTGTTGCGGGACGATGCGGGGGAGGTGGTGTGGGGGGCGGCGCACTGCGAGCTGCGCGACGACACGCCGACCTGCGTGCCCAAGCTGTGTGCCCCAGGGCATTACCCCTACCCCTTTGACGCGCCCCTGATCTGTGCACCGTTGATTTCGCCGGCGTGTCAGCCCTGCACCAACGACGGCGACTGCCGCGTTTTCTCGGATCGCTGTATGAGCTTTGGCAACGAGCCGGGGATGCACTGTGTGCAGAGCTGTGCGCCGAATGCGCCTTACGCTGGGTGTAGTGGTGAGGTGGGCGTGCAGAGTTGCTGCCCCGAGGCCTATAGCTGCCAGTGGGTCGATGGGGGCCAGTGGTGCATGCCCAAGGGAGGTTCCTGCACCTGTTCGCGCGAGCGTGCGGGCACGACCCGGAGCTGCCTGCTCTTCAGCGCCGAGGACATCTGCCAGGGTGAGCAGACCTGTCGTGCCCTGGGTGAGACCCTCTATGGCTGGAGCATGTGCGAGCAGTCTTCCTTGGTGGTGGAGGTTTGCGACTATCGCGACAACAACTGCGATGGCCAGATCGACGAGGGCTTCCGCGACGAGCGCGGTCGCTACCACACGGATGAGCACTGTGGGGCGTGTAACGTGAATTGTCCGGCGCGCTTCAATCCAGAGATACAGCACGCCATTGGGGCCTGTGTCGAGGGAGACCAAGGTTTTGGCTGCGAGTTCGTCGGCTGTACCTTGGAGGTGTGGCCGGCCGAGGGTCCCTGTCGGGTCGACCAAGACTGCGCGCCAGGGCGTAGCTGCGACCGGCAGACCCATTACTGTGTGGTCGACGACTGTCCAGGCGGCACCTGTGCGGTGGCGTGCACCGGTGACGCCCAGTGCACCTCGCGTTTCGGGCGGGCGCACCGCTGTGTCGCGGGCACCTGTGGGGTGACCTTTCAGTTCCACGATACCAACGGGGTCGAGGCCGATGGCTGTGAGTGTGGTCGGGCGGTGCACGGTGGCGCCGACGAACCCGACACCTTCCCGAGCTATCCGGCGGCGGGCGCGGTCTATGTGGACGGGAACTGTGACGGCATCGACGGCGACGCCAGCCGCTCCCTCTTCGTCCGAGCTGGGGCGAGCGGGACCCAGGGGACGCGGGACGCACCTTTCGGGACGATTGGGCAGGCGGTTCGCGCCTTCGATGCCAGCCGTCATGTGGCGATTTTGGTCGCCGCAGGTACCTACTACGAGAACGTGAATCTGCGCGCAGGGGTCAAGCTCTACGGCGGCTATAATCTGGATTTCAGCCAGCGCGACATCGTCTTGCACCCGACGTGGATTCAAGGGCAGGAGCCCCAGCACGGCCAGAGCGGCCATCAGCCCGGGACGGTCCATATCGGCGCCGTGGATCAGCGGACGGTGATCGCGGGCTTCATGATCCAGGGCTATGACGTCAACTACGACAGCGCGTCGGAAGAGGCGGCGCCGAGCTCCTACGCGGTCTACATTGCCTTGGCCTCGACTCAGATCGAGGTGGTGAACAACCTGATCATCGGCGGCCGAGGCGGGGATGGCGCCAACGGCCAGCCTGGGCCTTCGGGGACGCCAGGGGGCGCGGCGGCGGCGGGGCTGGCCTCGTGGGAGTGTTCCAGCGCGACCTGTTCGGGCCAGACGCGGGCCGGCGGCGCGGCCGGGCGCAACGCCGCTTGCCCTGTGGCCGATGGCCGCCCTGGCGCGACGGCGCGTGAGCCCGGGATGGGGGTGCAGGATTACCAAGGGTCGCCCATCGATGGCGTCGGCGGCATCAACAACACCTATCAGCACAGCGATCCCAGCCAGGGCGCCTACTGCAAGTACGACTGCACCGTTGGTTCGAGCGGGACCGTCTCGAGCAATGGCGGCGATGCGCGCTCCGGTACCGAGGGCACGCCAGGCAATGGCGGCGTGGGCTGCACCAATGGCCTGGGCCGCGTGAGCGGCGGCCGCTGGGCAGCGGAGCGCGCTGTTGCGGGCGCGAGTGGGGCCCATGGACGCGGTGGCGGCGGTGGTGGCGCTGGCGGTGGGGTGACCAACAACAACGTCCACACGAGCTGTACCCAGGGCAACAAGTTTGGGGACCTGGGGGGCTCGGGCGGCGGTGGTGGTAGCGGTGGTTGCGGTGCTGGCGGCGGCAGCGCTGGTGGCGGTGGCGGCGGCTCTTTTGGGGTCTTCGTCGCCGACACGGTGGCGGCGGCGCGGCCGGTGATCAGCGGCAATCGGGTGCGCTTGGGCTTTGGTGGCCTCGGCGGGGATGGCGGCGGCGGCGGCCAAGGCGGCCTCGGGGGGCAAGGGGGGCGCGGCGGCGAGATCCTCTTCCCGGCGTGGTGTGCCGGGGCTGGGGGGCACGGCGGCCGGGGTGGCAATGGCGGCGGCGGCGGTGGCGGCGGCGGCGGCTGTGGCGGGGTGTCCATGGGCATCGCCGGGCGCAACCTCACTGGCGATTACGCTGCCACCAACAGCTTCGAGTCGCCCGGCGTGCAAGAAAGCGGCGGTGAGGGTGGCCATGGCGGCCCCTCGCCTGCGGGTCAAGTCAGTTTCGGCGCCGCTGGCCAGCGTGGAGCCACGAGTCATGTGCATGTGTTTTGAGGCAAGCCGCCGTGAGGCGTTGGAGCAGCGTGGCGCCAGGTGGCGAGCCCTGCTGGGTTGGGTAGCCTGTCTCTTGCTCTTGGTGAGCTGTGGGCGCTCGGCCGATGAGATTCCGCCCGACGACGGCAGCCGCCTCAAGGAGTTCGGGGAGCTGTGCACGGCCAATGAGCAATGCCGCTCGACTTACTGCCTGAGCCATCCTACGGGTGCCTTCTGTACCCATCCGTGTCCGCTGGGTTGTCCGCCGGGTTGGGTGTGCCAGGATGTCCCCGATCCCCACGGCGGAGAGGCTAGGGTGGCTCTGTGCACCGTGACCCAGCACCGACTCTGTGGGCCCTGTTTGGAGGATCGCCAGTGCAACGTCAGTGGCGCTGACCTGTGCCTGCCCATCGGCGATGGGCGCTATTGTGCGGCTGACTGTAGCTTCGCGGCCTGTCCTGAGGGCTACACCTGTAGGGACGTGCCGGGACAGGGCAACGCGCGTCAGTGTCTGCCCGATTACGAGAGCTGTGCCTGCACGGAAGAGAACCGCGGGATGGTGCGCGGCTGTGAGGCGACGAATGCCTTCGGTACCTGCACCGGATACGAGCGCTGCGAAGGGAGCGCAGGGTGGGGCGAGTGTCAGGCCCGGGTGCCAGCGGCAGAGGTCTGCAACGGCATCGATGATGATTGCAATGGCTTTGTGGACGAGGGCCTCGAAGGGGAGCCCTGCGCGGTGAGCAATGACCTGGGCACTTGCCATGGCATGACTTATTGCGCCGGCGTCGATGGCTGGCTGTGCGACGCCGCGGAGCCGCAGCCCGAGATGTGTAACGGCCTCGATGATGATTGCAACGGTGGGATAGACGATCCCTTTGTCGACGCGGTGGGCCGCTACGTTCACGTGGAGCACTGTGGTGCCTGTGGTAAAGACTGCGCCAAAGTGATCGCCAACGCCGTGGAGACGGCCTGTGAGATCATCGACGGGGCACCGCAATGCCGCGCCGTGGCGTGCGCTGAGGGCTACTTCGTTTATGGCGACGGGCTGGCGTGCTTGGCTTTGCCGGCGAACTTGTGTCTGCCTTGCGCCGAAGACCGGGACTGTATGGCGCCCAACTCGCGCTGCATCGATACGGGTTTCGAGCTCTTCTGTGGCCGCTCCTGTGCGCCTGACTCGCCCTATGGTCCGCGATGTCCCGATGGCTATCAGTGCGAGGCCTATGACGGCACCTTCCAGTGTCTCCCCGTGAGCCACACCTGCCTCTGTGACGTTGACGCCTTGGGCACGGCCCGATCCTGTTTGGTCGATACCTGTGTGGGCTTTCAGCATTGTGAAGCCACGGCCCAGGGCTTTGCGTGGTCGACCTGCAACATCGCCGACTACAACACGGAGATCTGCGACGGCCACGACAACAACTGTGATGGCATTATCGACGAGGGCTTCATCAACCCGGCGACGGGCCGTTACGACAGCGCTGAGCACTGCGGTTTCTGTTACAACGACTGCTCTCTCTACTGGGTCCCTGAGCTGCATCACACGGAAGGGGTGTGTCAGGACACGGGCGTGGCGATGCCGCGTTGTGTCATGGGCCCGTGTCATCGCGAGACCGAGGGCGGCATCACTTACGAATGGGTCGATGTCAACGGTCGCAGCGACGATGGCTGTGAGTGTCGCCGAGTACAGGGGAATACCTTACAAGATCCACCGGATCTGATCGGTGATTTCATGTCGGGCTATGTCTTCCACGACGAGAATTGCGATGGCATCGATGGGGTCATTGGCGACGCGCTCTTCGTGCGGGCTGGCGCCAGCGGCGGCGATGGCTCGCTGTCCCGGCCCTTTGGGAGCATCGGTGCGGCGCTGAGCGCCTTTGCGAGCTCGGGTAAGGCTTACATCTTGGTGGCGGAAGGGCGATACGACGAGGATCTCCGTTTGCTGCGCGGGGTGGTCTTGCACGGCGGATACTCGGCGGACTTCCGCAGCCGCGATGTGGTGCGGCACGCGGCCATCGTCCGCGGGGTGACGGCCTATGCCACGGTGACCGTGGAAGGCGTGACCACGGGACAGACGCTGATGTCGGGCTTCATCATCGAGGGGCGCGACATGCCAGCGGCGGCGGAGAACCAAGATGGGCAAGCTTCGGTGGCGGTGTTCCTCAAGGACACCAACCACAGCGCGGTCTTGCGCAGCAATCGCATCGTCGCCGGCCGTGGCGGTGATGGCGGGCGCGGTAGCTCGGGTGCCGCCGGTCACGGCCGGCAGGCCGACACGGCCCTCGATGGGGGCAACGGCCTCGACGGCCAGCGCCTGCTGGGGCCCTGCTTCCCAGCGCTGAATCGCGCCGGCGGCCGGGCTGGCCTCAACGCGCAGTGTGGCACGTCCAATGCCACCCGCGGGGGAACCTCGCGTTGCCCCGTCTTCGAGGTGAGCACTAACCAAGGGGGGCAAGCGGAGTACCGAGAAGCTTCGGCGAACAAGGGTCTTGGCGGTTGGGATTGGAGCTTCGACCACATGTCGGGCTCGGGTTGTCACCACGCGACGGAGTCGGGTTATCCGAGCGCGCCGCAGAGCAACGTCGGCGGCGATGGCCGCTATGGTGCCGATGGGACGGCGGGACAGGGCGGCGCCGGTGGACGCCAAGGGTTGGGGTCCTTCGTCGCTGGGCGATGGGTTCCGGCACCGGATCGGGCGGTGGATGGTGTGCGCGGCACGGATGGTGTCGCTGGTGGCGGTGGCGGCGCCGGGGGGGGCACGGCACAGTACACGACCTCGCCCTTCGACTGTCAGGACTTTGAGCTGGGTCCTTCGGGTGGTGGCGGCGGCGCCGGTGGCTGTGGTGGTCGGGGGGGGCTGGCCGGACGCCAAGGGGGCGCGTCGTTGGCGATAGTGATCGCCAACACCGGTGCCAGCGCCTTGACCTTGCCGACCTTGCGCCACAACGAGATTGTGCGTGGGCAAGGGGGTAAAGGGGGCAACGGAGGCTTTGGGGGCATGGGTGGCATTGGCGGGCGTGGCGGCTTTGGCGGCGGTGCGGCGTCGTGGATTGCGTCGCAAGGGGGCCGGGGCGGCGACGGCGGCAACGGTGGACCTGGCGGCGGTGGCGGTGGCGGTGCTGGGGGGCCCTCATTCGATGTGGTGGGACTGAACGTCGACACGGTGGCGGTGGTGACCAACAACACGGTGGTGCTCGAGGCGGGTGTGCCCACGGGCGGCGCCGGTGGTGCCGGTGGGCCGTCGGTGGGTAGTGGCGCCTCGGGTGTCGAGGGGCGGCTGGGGGCTTTTGGCCAGCGCCGAGATTTCGTGCGATGCCAGACCGGGGGGAGCTGCGCCTCGGGTTATCGCTGTGATGCCAACAACATTTGTGTGCCGACGAACTGAAAGGTGCTGCTGGAGGCGCGCTGCTTGCGGTGGTGTGGGCAAGGGAAAGTGTTGTCATGGCGGCCCTTGCCCATTAGATTAGCCCAGGTGGCCTAGCTGCGACGTCCTAGGCCCTTGAAGGGAGCAGAGCATGGCAGAGGTCCTGGACTTGGTTCAGCCCGGCGCGGAGTTGGGGGGACGTTATTTATTGACCGAGGTCTGCGGCCAAGGGCGTTGTGGCGTGGTCTTCCGCGGTCACGACAAGGAGATGGGGACCGAAGTGGCCGTCAAAGTGCTCCACCCCAGCGTGGGTGCCGATGCGATGATTGGCGACCGCTTTCGCGATACCCTGTCGCAGTTGCGGGAGTCGCATCCGGGGGTTGCCAAAGTCTTGGGGGGGGGGACCCATGGCAACTTGGTCTTCATGGTGCGTGAGTGGGTGGCTGGGGAATCCCTGGAGC
>Ga0334884_1005178_pt1 | contig 12684 bp, 8 predicted proteins | sample GraSluR1_MG_7_FD_207215 | JGI IMG/M metagenome (GOLD analysis project Ga0334884, IMG submission 207215) | Sludge microbial communities from methane-producing bioreactor in Wageningen University, Netherlands - Granular Sludge_12_05 R1 | ecosystem: Engineered > Bioreactor > Anaerobic > Unclassified...
CTGGGACGACGGTTTTGCCGACGAAAACTGTTTACGGGTGAACATCTGGACACAGGGAATTAACGACAATAAAAAACGCCCTGTAATGGTTTGGCTGCACGGAGGAGGTTATTCTGCCGGATCGGGGCAGGAACTTCCATCGTACAATGGTGCTGCACTGTGCAAAAAAGGCGATGTTGTTGTGGTTACGCTCAATCACCGTTTAAATGTTCTGGGCTTTCTCGACCTGTCTGCCTTTGGCGAAAAGTATGCACAATCGGGCAATGTTGGTTTGCTCGATCTTGTGGCTGCATTAAAGTGGGTTCGTAACAACATTGAACAATTTGGTGGCGATCCGAATAAGGTAACGATTTTTGGACAGTCGGGCGGAGGAGGTAAAGTAAGTACGTTAATGGCAACCCCCAGTGCTGCAGGTTTGTTCCAAAAAGCCATTGTGCAAAGTGGTTCTTTATTAAATACCATGGAAGCCAGGTATTCTCGGAAAATCGGCCTTGCCACTTTGGAGGAACTTAAACTAAACGCTGCACAGATTGACGAACTGGCAAAAGTACCTTACGAAAAACTGCTGGAAGCAGGAAATACTGCCATTAAAAAAATTGAAGCAGAAGCCAAAAATGACGGTTTTTCTCCATTCATTTTTGGCTGGGGGCCAACTGTTGATGGATTTGTATTGCCCTTGCAACCTTCCAATCCAAAAGCAATGGAACAGTCGAAAGACGTTCCCTTACTGGTAGGTACAACTTTACACGAATTTACAGCGAGCACATATATTCCTGCCTTTCGGGATATCGACAAAACAGGGGCTGTAAATGAACTCAAAAAGAAATACAACGAACGAAGCGATGAGTTTCTGGCGGCTTTTGAAAAAGTGTATCCCAACTTTCAGCCCAAAGATTTGCTGGATGTTGACTTTATTTTCCGTCCCAATGCAGTAAAACATGCGGCCTTGAAATACGGTTTGCAGAGCGCACCGGTTTACACCTATTTATTTGCCTGGGAATCACCGGTGCTGGATGGCATGTTCCGCTCAACGCATTGTATGGAGCTACCTTTTGTATTTAACAACATTGAGCTTTGCAAAAAAATGACCGGAGGTGGAGAACTGGCCCGAAAACTGGCAGATAAAATGAGTTCATCCTGGCTGAATTTTGCCAAAACAGGAGATCCGAATACAGCGGAATTACCGCGCTGGGAACCTTATACCATCGAAAAGGGAGCTACAATGATTTTTAACAACGAATGCGGCGTAAAATACAATCACGACAAGGAACTTTTGCAACTCGTCAATTCCTTTAATGAAACCAAATTTCTGATTCAATAATAATTTTTAGAACTATTAAAATTTAAACTATGGAGAATTATAAAAATCCAATGTTGCATTTGGTAAGACCCAGACGGTTTTTATCCAAAATGTTACTTATTAGTTTGCTACTGATCTCTTCATTAGCATTTTCGCAAGCCGACCGTATAATTTCCGGATTGGTAACCGATGAAAGCGGAGGACCACTGCCGGGAGCAACGGTAGTGGTGACAGGTACTTCTTTAGGAATTACTACCAACATTGATGGTGAATATTCACTAAAAGTTCCGGACAATGCTGAATCTCTGACCTTCTCTTTTGTAGGAATGAAAATGCAGGAGATACCAATTGGAGATAAATCCGAAATTAATGTGGTGTTGGAAGTAGAAACCATTGGCCTCGAAGAGGTAGTAGCGATTGGTTACGGTGTTCAGAAAAAGAGCTCTGTCACCGGTGCTATTTCGCAGGTAAAGTCAGAAGACATGGAGAACCGTACCATAACGAATCCACTTCAGGCAATTGCAGGAAAAACGGCGGGGACACAGGTTTATTCAGGCTCGGCAGCACCGGGTAGCTCGCCAACCATCCGAATAAGGGGGATTAATTCCAATAATTCAATTTCGCCCTTGTATGTGGTTGACGGCCGAATAGCCTCATCTATTGCAGGCATTGAGCCAAACGATATTGAGAGCATGGAGATTTTAAAAGATGCCGCGTCGGCAGCAATTTATGGTGCACAAGCCGGTAATGGCGTGATTCTGATTACCACGAAAAAAGGAAAAATGGGAATTGGCAGTATTTCGTACGATTATCAGTTCACCTCGCAAAGTATTGGAAGAACTCCAAAGGTTATGAATTCCGAGCAGTTTATTGATTACTGGACTGAAGCCGGAAAATTTAATATGGACAGGGTTTATCAGTATTGGGATTTTCAGCAAAATACCGACTGGGTAAACGAAATTTTCGAATCATCCATAATGCAGCGCCACAATATTAGTTTCCAGGGCGGGAACGAAAAAGGCAGTTATTACCTGTCGGGAAGCATGTTGGACAACGATGGAATGGTTGTAGGCGATGCCGACGTTTACAAGCGATATACCGGTATGATCAATACCAATTATCATATTAAACCCTGGTTGGAAGTAGGTACTAACAACCAAATAGAATATTACGAAAGAAGAGCTGTTTCGGAAGGCTCGGAATATGGTTCGCTTATTTTAAGCACGCTACAGCTCGATCCCATGACGGCTGTAACCTATACCGAAGAAAATATGCCCGACAATATGGCTACAGTATTGGCCAGATACCGGGCAACCGGAGTTGGAGAACTCCTGAATGACGGAAAGGGTAATTACTATAGCGTTTCGCCTTTCCTTACAAGCGAAAACCTGAACCCGCTGATTATGCGGGATAACTCATACTCAACAAGTTCAGGTTTTAACATTAACGGAACCGCTTATGTGAATTTTAAACCCATTAAAGGTCTGGTTGCCACATCGCGTCTTTCTTATTTGCTGGGTGCATCTGAAAGTTATGGTTACGGACAGGATTATTATGCGAACTCAATGTCGTATCAAAATTATATGTCGTTAAATGCATCGAGCTATAACAACACCCGGATTCAGTGGGAAAACTTTGTTACATACAACCGTTCTTTCGAGCAGCACAACTTAACTGCAATGGTGGGAACATCATTTACAAAAATACGCTCATTTGGCGTTTCGGGAAGCAAGACAGGTACAGATGATGATTTTGGCATACAAAGAGACGACCCGCGTTACTATTATTTTGCCTACGCTACATCGGAGGCCATTAAAGATGTTTCGGGTGGTGAACCAACACAACGCGCTCAAAACGCCTATTTTGGTCGTTTAGGTTACAACTTCAGTGAAAAGTACCTGGCTGAATTCGTTATGCGTGCCGATGCTTTCGACTCGGCATTTCTGCCACTAAGCAACCGTTGGGGATATTTCCCTGGTGGTTCGCTTGGCTGGGTAATCTCAAAAGAGTCATTTCTGCAAAACTCATCCTCTGTTGTCAACTTTTTGAAGCTTCGTGCCAGTTGGGGACAAAATGGTTCTCTCGCCGGATTAGGCAGTTACGCTTACCTGACATCGATTACCAGCACAGGCAGTTACCCGTTTAGCTCGCAACCTGTTTACAGTATTGGTTACAAACCATCTACTACCGGAAACGAGGAATTGAAATGGGAAACCAATCAGCAAACCAACATTGGTTTGGATGCATGGTTCCTGAATAGCCGTTTAACTTTAACTTTTGATTATTTCAACAAAAAAACGAAAGACCTTATTGTTACCGGTATAACACCTTCAACCATTGTAGGAAACACAGCTTCTCCGATAAATGCCGGAAACATTCAGAATACCGGTTTGGAACTTGAACTTGGATGGAAAGATATGAAAGGTAATTTTAAATACGATGTAAGGGGAAATATCTCTACCATAAAAAATAAAGTAACCAACATTCACGAATCTTTGGATTATATCGCCGGAACAGGATTTCATACCACCAGTGGTATTACACGTTTCGAAGTAGGGAAACCGGCCTGGTATTTTTATGGTTACGAGTTTCAGGGGATTGATGCCGCAACCGGAGATCCGGTTTTTGTTGATCAAAATTCAGACGAGATTATTAACGACGACGATAAAGTTGACTTAGGCAAAGGAATACCGGATATTACCTATGGTATAACGCTAAGTGCGGCTTACAAAGGATTCGATGTGATTGTATTTGGACAAGGTTCGAAAGGAAACGATATTTACTCTTGTTTGAACCGTACAGATTATGCAGTAAACAGTCTTACTTATTATACTGAAGACAGATGGAAAGCTGACAATCCAAATGGTATTCGACCTCGTGCCGGTGCTAACGATCTGGATAAATATTACACCTCGTCCGCTGTGATTTTTGATGGTTCCTATTTCAAAATCAAACAAATACAATTAGGTTATATGCTTCCGGCTTCTTTACTCGACAAAGTAAGCCTGAACAAGCTGAGGCTTTATGTGTCGCTCGAAGATTACTTCACATTTACCAGGTATAAAGGTTTCGACCCCGAAGTAACTGGTGTTGGAAGTTCTCTTGGGGTTGATAAAGGAAGCTACCCTACATCAAAGAAAATCATATTTGGCGTTAATGTGTCATTCTAATATTAACCAAAAATTCGAATAAAAATGAAAAGAATAACATTCATATATTTAGCCGCCATAGCAATGATATTTTCAATGCTGTCGTGCGATGATGAACTGGATATAGAACAAAAAGGTGCCATTAGCTTAGAAGAATATTATGGTTCCGACGAAAGTGCAGAGGGTGCAGTAACAGCAATTTATGGTGAATTGCGTGGAATGATGTACAACTACAAATTCCTGAAGAACATTTGTTCGGATGATATATGGGCAGGTGGGGCCGACCGTGGCGATAACAACGACCTGGAAAAAATGAACGAATTTACTTTTAGTGCCGAACATGCTTTTCTTTCCGGATGTTTTCAGAGCTATTACAGAATTATTTACAATGCCAATATTGTAATGAAGTATATTGAGCCCGATACCGACGTGAAAAAGCAAATGATTGCTGAAGCAAAAGTATTTCGGGCCTTTGCTTATATCGACCTTATTTCAATGTGGGGAACGCCTCCTTTGGTTGACCATCCGCTGGATCCGTCGGAATATCAAATGGCAAACGGAGATCCGGCTGCATTATGGGCCTTGGTTGAAACCGACTTAACCCAAGCCATTGCATCGGGTAGTCTGATGGAAAAATCAGGTGTAAATGATAACTCGGTTTACAGGGTGACTAAACAGTTCGCACGAACTTTATTGGGTAAAGCCTACTTGTACCAGGGAAAAAACTCGGAATCTGCAGCGGCATTCGAGTCGGTAATCAACTCAAATCTTTACGCTTTATATGAAGGTGAATATGATGATATTTTCGCTTTTACCAATAAAAACAACTGCGAATCGATGTTTGAGGTGAACCGTGTTGTGGATGCAAACAACGTTTGGGATAACTTCGATTTTTGGCACTTAATGATTCATTTCCGTACCGACCGTTTTACAACTAAGCCGGTTACTGCTCTGGGATTGGCTGACCTGGGCTGGGGTTTTTGTTTGCCGCAAAAAGACTTATACAACGCGTTTGTTGCTGAAGAAGGCGAAAATGGATACCGTTTGAACCGTACGTTAAAAACATATGAGCAAATTCAGGAAATGGGCGCCAGTATCGATGCCGGAAAAACAATTATTGCTGAAGGATATTTTTTCTGGAAAACAAGAATAACCAAAGATGCCGTGCCCGCTGCAGGTTCCAATTTTACCTGGGATCACAACATCAACCTTATGCGTTACGCCGATGTACTGCTGATGGCCGCAGAAGCTAACCTTCTGGCAGGAAACCAAAGTAAAGCCGATACTTACCTGAACATGGTCCGTGCCCGTGCCAGGCTTGGAAATAAAACCGCATCAATGGAAGCCATTAAAACAGAGCGCAGGCTTGAACTGTGTTTCGAGGATGTTCGCTATCAGGATTTAATTCGCTGGGGCGATGCTGAATCATTTTTATCGGATCAGGGAAATGAATATCCGGTGATGGCATCTAACGGGACAATTTCCTACAGGCCGACTGGAAACAGTACAGGAAAGTATGGATTTCAGGATAGAAATTACCTTTTCCCCTTCCCGTCAACCGAGATTCAGTTAAACAAAAGTATTGTTCAAAACCCGGGGTGGTAGTTTTAAATGTTTATGCAGGATAATAAACAAAGCAACGGTATGAGTGCTGTAAAAAAGATTATATTCTTATTTCTGATAGGCTTCATTTTTGTTTTGGCGGCATGTAATAATGAAGATGAAAACAATTCGGAATTGATAATTACCGATAATATTAGCCTATTAACCGATGAGACGATAAAGAGTATAGTGCTCAATAAAACCATGAAGTACAATGTTATTTTACCAAACGATTATTACATTAATACTGATCGTTTCTATCCGGTGCTCTATTTGTTTCACGGGATGAGTGGTAACAATAACGACTGGGCAAGCCAGGGCAATGCCAAACAAATCATTCAGGATGCGTTTAAAAACGAGGTTTTGGCACCAATGATTGTAGTTATGCCCGATGCGTTCAACACGTTTTATGTCAACGGCTATCAAAACGGGTTAAAATACGAAACCTATTTTTGGGACGAATTTTTACCCTTTATTGAAAGCACTTACCGTGTTAATGCCTCGCGCGAAAATCGTTTTATTGCTGGCTTGTCAATGGGTGGCTTTGGAGCTTCATATTATGCTTTTACCTATCCTGATAATTTCACGTATTGTTATTCGATGAGTGGCGCTGTTGAAGGTATTGGCACTGCCAGTACCCCATCAATTGCCGGTATTATTACTGCTTACGATTCTTTTAGCGAATTACCTGCTTATACTATGGATTGCGGAACTTCTGATCCGCTGGTATATACTTCTAATCAGTCGGTGCATACAAAGTTACTTGATGCAGGTTTCGACCACGAGTATATCGCCCGCGAAGGAGTTCATGACTGGGTATTCTGGGAAAAATCGCTCGAAATGGCATTGGAACGCATCGGACAATACACCAAATAATTAGAACTAAATAAATTTAAAAATAAATCATATGAAAACGACATGGAAAAATTTTATGTTCCTCATAGCTGCCACTATTGCGCTGGTATCATGCGAGGAAGATTCGCTTGACCCACTCACCGGAAAATATTCACCTCCTGAGGAATATGATCTTACGGTACTCGGAGCACAGGAACGAGAGAAAGTTGGCCCGCTTTATATTTTCTCGATTGATTTGAAGGATGATGAGTCAAATACATTCAGTATGACACTCTTTTCCACCGACTACATTTTACCGGCTTCCGACTTTACACCAGGCGCCCAGGCCGCTAATAAAACTTACTTGATAAGTAGCACCACTTTTAACGGGCAAGAGGTTATTGACGGCACAATAAGTATTGCGCTACAGGACAGTAACTATGCAATTAGCGGAATTCTTTACCTGGCAGATGAAACGGTGTTGAAACTTACAGGAGGGTTTACTTATGCTTATCAACCCGATCCGTACATTCAAACCTATACTTACACCGACGAAACTCAAACGCCGGCAATAGGAGGTGCGCAAGGAGCAACCCCCATTGAAGGAAGCACCATGCATCGAATTACGGTTTATGCCGATGAGGTTTTTTATGCTTATCTGGAGGTAGTGGCCGATGCAAACGCCACCTCACTATCGGGGACCTACACCATTAAAGACGGTGTAAATTCAACTGGCCAAATAGGAAATGGATATTACCTTGATTGGTCATGGTACGGTGGAGCTGGTACCATGGAAGGTGGCTCTTATTACATGAAAGGTGAAGACAAAATGTTCCTGCGCGAAGGCGATGGCACCATTACCATTGCTGATAATGGTGGAACATTAACAATTACAGGAGACAACCTTGGTATCCTGAATCTTGAGGCTTTAATTAGCTCCGGGGGAGCAACATGGTCGGTAATGGAAACACCCGGAAGTGTGAATATTACGGATGCTACTAAATTATAGAGCGAGGTAATCGGTTGAAATACACAAGAAAAATTACTAATAAAATATGTACACAAAAATGAAATTAAAAATCTCAATTACCAGCCTGTTCGTTTTGTTGCTCGGATTTAATATTTACGCCCAGCAAGCCTTGTGGGGAGGACAACAAATTATTTCCCCGGAAGTTAACAGCGACAATACCGTTACATTTCGTTTTAATGCACCAAATGCCGACACGGTAAAAATAACTGGTGATTTCCTACCTGCAGAGAAAATGAAAACACAGTGGGGGGTATTTGATGGACCTGGAAAAGCGTTGTTGAAAAAGGATGGAAACGGAATCTGGAGTTTTACTTCGCAGCCACTGGAATCGGATTTATACAGTTATTCATTTATTGTTGATGGTGTTACCACTACCGATCCGAATAATGTTTATATGATTCGCGATGTTGCCTCCATCACCGATGTATTTATTGTTGGTGGTGGAAAAGGAGATCTGTACAGTGTGCAGGATGTTCCGCATGGCTCGGTTACCCGTCGCTGGTACGATTCTCCGGGAAACGATATGAAACGTCGTGTTACCATTTACACGCCTCCGGGTTACGAAGAAAGTGAAGATAGATACCCGGTTTTGTACTTGCTACACGGAATGGGAGGAGACGAAGAAGCATGGATTGCCTTGGGACGAACTTCTCAAATCCTGGATAACCTGATTGCTCAGGGAAAGGCAAAACCGATGATTGTTGTAATGACCAATGGCAATGTAGCTCAAAAGGCAGCACCGGGCGAATCGCCTGAAGGTTTATACAAACCAAGTATGCAATTGCCTCATACAATGGATGGTAAATTTGAAGAAACATTCACTGATGTGATCAAATTTGTAGAAAAAAGTTATCGTGTAAAAGCCGACAAAACAAGCCGGGCCATTGCCGGCCTTTCAATGGGAGGATATCATTCACTTCATATTTCACGCTATTATCCAAATACTTTTGATTATGTTGGTTTGTTTTCAGCAGCTATTATGCCCAACGAAAGCGTAAAATCAAATGTTTATGATAATTTTGATGAAACCTTAAAAGTACAAATGGACAATGGTTATAAATTGTACTGGATTGGGACTGGTAAAACTGATTTCTTGTATCAGAACATAACGGACTATCGCGCAAAACTGGATAATATGGGTATGAAATACACGTACGTGGAAACTGAAGGCGGTCATGTTTGGACCAACTGGAGGGTTTACCTCAGCGAGTTTGTTCCATTACTTTTTAAATAGAATAACTCTGAAATAATTGTGCTGCCGGGAAACACTTCCCGGTAGCATATTTAGATAAAAATTAAAAAATTCACTTCATGAAAACGTATTCAATTTTATGCTTCTTATTATTGGGCTGGCAATTGGCATTCCCGCAGGTATATACCAACGATGAGCTTACAATTACTCAACTTGAAAACGATATGTGGGTGATTGAAACCGTGGATAATACCACAATGTACATTATTGAAGGAGATACAAAATCCATGCTGATTGATACCGGTACCGATTGCAAAAATCTGAATGAATTGGTTAAAAAGATCACACAAAAACCAATTTATGTTGTGATAACCCATATCCATGTCGATCATGCAGGAAACATTAATGATTTTGAAGAGATCTACTTTCATAAAGATGATGAGGTCTTGTTGGACCGCTTGAATGCTCCTTACCCAGGAAAAGCAAAATATGTAAAAGATGGAGAACTATTTGATCTTGGAGGGAAGATGATTGAGGTAAAACACATGCCCGGCCACACACCAGGCTCCATTGTATTACTCGACAGGGAAAGCGGAAATTGTTACAGTGGGGATGCTTTTGGCTCGGGCCAGGTATGGTGTCAGCTTTGGCCATTTTCTTCGATGAAAACCTACGCCAAATCCTGCAAGGAAATGCTAAAGCAGATGGACGGTGGAATCAGCAAAATTTATTGTGGCCATTATCCTTACGTTAAAAAGGCATACGGTCGCAGTTACATTGAAGATATGCTTGCACTGGCCGAAATGATTGATAAGGGAACCCAACCCAAGCCGGAACCTCACCCAATTAAAATTCCGGGAATTGGTGCCGAAAATCCAATGATGTCAACCTATAATTCGGCAACCATCGTTTATGATCCTGACCATATAAAAACAGGAAGCAATTAATCCAATTAACTATAGGCGATGAGAAAGATATTCATTTTTATGGCAATTGTAATTGCAATATATTCAATGAGTTATGCTCAGGAGAAAAGCGTAACGCGTTTGCCCGTTTTCGATATACATGTACATGCAATGAAGGTGAATCCGGCATGGTCGTCATCCATGTGTCCATGGTTTTTAACCACCATGCCCGGAGGCGATCCCAATGAAGCTCCGGATATGTTTATGAACCTTGGTTGTGTGGATCCGCTTCAACCGGCAAAAAGTGACGAGGACATGCAAAATGAAGTAATCCGCCGGATAAAAGACTTTAATATGACCATGGTGGCCTTTGGCGATCCCGGGATTCTGCACAAGTGGGTGGATGCCGCTCCTCCCGGACGTATCATTCCGGGCATCGGTATCAGTAGTGCCGCTGAAATGACTGTAGAAGCCTTTCGCGATTCGTTAAGCAGCGGATTTTACAAAGTTATGGCAGAGGTGGCTCCTCAATACCAGGGGCTTTCTCCAGGCGACCCTTCGCTCGAACCCTATTTTGCAGTAGCGGAAGAACTCAATATTCCTGTTGGGATTCATATGGGAACAGGGGGTAACGGAATGGCCAACATTACCCAGCCAAAATACAGGGCTTCGCTGGGCGATCCCTTTCTTTTGGAAGACCTGCTTGCCCGTCATCCGAAGATGAAAGTTTGGGTAATGCATGCCGGTTACCCGATGTTGGAACACATGATTGCGCTTATGGGGGCTAATGCTTATGTTTATGTCGATATTTCGGGTATGATATGGAGTTATCCGCTCGACGATGTACATTATTACATCAAACGAATGATTCAGGCAGGGTTTGGAAAGCGCATCATGTATGGAACCGATTTTATGATGTGGCCGCGGTTGTTCGAAACCTCAATGGGCGTGATTGAACATGCTCAATACCTGTCGGAAGACCAAAAAAGAGACATTCTCTTTAACAATGCAGTCCGCTTCCTGCGTCTGGATAAAAACCAGTTCGAATGGCCTGAATAAATTATATAAGATGACCTGCTTTTTAAGGGATAGTTAGTCAAGAGTTTTCAACCAAAAAATATGAAAAATATGAAGAAGAGATTTTTTTTAGTTATTGCATGTCTGGCAATGATGCTGGGTGTAAGTGCACAGGAATTAACCAACTTTATGAACCGAACACCAATCATTTCTCCTGAAATCGGCGAAAATCATGTAACCTTCCGGTTTTTCGCTCCTCAGGCCGATTCGGTTAAAATTACCGGTGGTTTTACACCAACGGTAAAAGTGGAAACAAACTGGGGTGAAATGGATATCCCCTCCAATCTCGATCTTACAAAAGACGAAAAGGGACTGTGGTCGATCAAATTGCCTCTTCCCGAGCCTGAGTTATATTCCTATAGTTTTATTGTGGATGGTATCAGTTTAAACGACCCGAACAATGTTTTCATGCAACGCGACGGTACACGCTATTTAAGTGTTTTGTTGATTCCAGGAGAAACAACGGAGAACTATTTTGAAGCCACAAAACGCGGTGATTTGCACCAGGTCTGGTATGATTCCCCAACTCTGGGAATGGAACGACGTATGTTTGTTTATACACCTGCCGGCTACAATGAAAGCACTGACAAATATCCTGTCTTATACTTGCTTCACGGTGCTGGTGGAGACGAAGATGCATGGAGCACCATGGGACGTACCCGTCAGATTTTGGATAATTTGATTGAAAAAGGATTGGCAAAACCGATGATATGCGTAATGCCCAATGGTAACCCAAATCAGGTTGCCGCACGTACTCTGATGATTGAGGAAAAACCCATGGATCGTGACGCCTGGATGAATAATTCATATCCCAAAAGTATTGTTCAGGACATTGTTCCCTATATTGAAAAAACATACCGTGTTGATGCAAGACCCGAAGCTCGTGCAATTGCAGGTCTTTCAATGGGGGGAGGCCATACTATCACCACTTCATTGATGTATCCGGGATTCTTCGATTACATTTGCCCGTTAAGTATGGGTATCACCAATAGAGACGGTGACGAACAAGTGATGAAAAACTATGAAACTCAGTTTAAGGCATTAAAGGAAGCAGGATACAAACTCTACTTTTTGGCTTGTGGTGATACTGATTTTCTTTTTGATTCGGCAAAAACACTCGATAAAATGTTAACCGACAATGGCCTGGAACACACATTCCATGTGACACCTGGTGGACATACCTGGTCGAACTGGCGTATTTACCTGAATACATTTGCACCTTTGCTGTTCAAATAAACCAAACACCGTAATATGAAAATGAGACCATCTATATATCACATAGTAAGTCTGTTTCTCGTCCTTCTGCTTTGTTCGAACGGGTTGCAGGCACAATCATGGGTTCGGAATCCCACGCCTGATGATACTTTGCAATCGACGCGTATTTTGGCCAATGGCGATGTGATTTTAAGTATTTATGCGCCCAAGGCTGAAGAAGTTTCGGCCAGTGGCGACATCATTCCCTGGGGGGAAAGATTAGAGATCAATAAAGCTGAAAACGGAGTTTGGACCATTCGGATTCCGGGTGTAAAGCCAGGTGCTTATCGTTATTCGTTTGTAGTCGATGGAGTGAGTGTTGGCGACCCAAAAAGCATGAC
>Ga0334884_1005185_pt1 | contig 12677 bp, 11 predicted proteins | sample GraSluR1_MG_7_FD_207215 | JGI IMG/M metagenome (GOLD analysis project Ga0334884, IMG submission 207215) | Sludge microbial communities from methane-producing bioreactor in Wageningen University, Netherlands - Granular Sludge_12_05 R1 | ecosystem: Engineered > Bioreactor > Anaerobic >...
TTCGGTGATTGAAATGCGGCAGATCGACGGTAACCCCGAGCGGCTGATCTTTAAAGGCTCTGTCGGCGCTTCCGACCTGGCGCTTACCCTCAACGGCCCCCTGAGCGAGAACACCACCTTTCTGGTATCGGCCCGCCGCTCTTACCTGCAGTTTCTGTTCGACCTGATCGGCCTGCCGTTCCTGCCAACCTATAACGACTTTCAGTTCAAGGTTAAAACCCGTTTCGACCAGAAGAACGAAATTACCTTTCTGGGTATCGGCGCCATCGATAAATCGGTGCTGAATACCGGGATTAAAGACCCCACCGAAGATCAGCGGTACATCCTCAACTACCTCCCGGTGAATGAGCAGTGGAACTATGCCATAGGCGCCGTGTACCGGCATTTCAGAAGCAACTCCTTCGATACCTGGGTGCTCAGCCGCAATATGCTCAGCAATGTGGCCTACAAGCATATCAATAACGATGAAAGCCTGCCCCTTTCCATTGACTATACCTCCCGGGAAATGGAGAACAAATTCCGTTACGAGAACTCTTCGAGGATCAACGGTTATAAGATTATTGCCGGCGGGGGAGGGGAGTATGCCCGCTATACCACCAACACCTTTCAGCAGGTCTTTATTCCCCTGGCCGAAGATACGCTGCGGGAGCTGAATTACGGGTCGGAGATCGACATTTTTAAATACCATGCCTTTGCACAGGTGAGCCGGAATTTCGCAAACGACCGCCTGATCCTGTCGCTGGGCATGCGTACCGACGGAAATTCCTATTCAGAGAATATGTCGAATCCTTTGAACCAGTTATCCCCGAGGTTTTCGGCGGCATGGGCGCTTACCGATAAATTTTTTCTGAATTTCAATACCGGCCGTTATTTCCAGCGGCCGGCCTATACCACCCTGGGTTACCGCGACAATGCGGGCAGGCTCGTAAACAAGGATAACAACCTGAAATACATTGCTTCGAACCATGTAGTGGCAGGAGTGGAATACCGCCGGAGCGAGGCGGCGAAACTCACCCTCGAGGGTTTTTACAAACATTACAATGATTATCCGGTATCGGTGGTTGACTCCATCTCCCTGGCCAACAAGGGCGGTGATTTCGGAGTATTCGGCAACGAAGAGGTGACCTCGACCGGAACCGGAAGGGCTTACGGTTTTGAGGTTTATCTGCGCGACCGGCTGATGGACCGGGTAGACCTGATTGTCTCCTATACGTTTGTAAGAAGTGAGTTTAAGGATTTTAACGATAAATTTATTCCCACAGCCTAGGATAACCGGCACCTCCTGAACACCACCCTGGGAATAGATCTTGGGAAAAACTGGAATCTGGGAGCCAAATGGAGGTTTATCGGCGGAAGCCCTTTTACCCCCTGGGACCTGGACCGTTCCTCGCTGCGCGAGGCCTGGGATGCCCGCCGGCAGGGATATCTCGACTTCAGCCGTTTCAACACCCTGAGGACGGAAAACGCCCATCAGCTGGATGTCAGGGTGGATAAGCAATACTTTTTCGATAAGTGGTCGTTTAATTTTTATGTGGACATCCAGAATGCCTATAACTTTCAGCAGGAAGGGGCGCCCAACCTTACCACGGTGACCGATGATCTTGGCAATGACCTGATCGATCCGGCCGATCCTTCGCGCTACCAGATCAAGGAGGTGGTGAATCTGGCAGGCCGTTTGCTGCCGACAGTGGGAATTATTGTGGAATTTTAACCTGAATGGAGATTAGTGATATGAAAAACATAAACAACACCCTGATCACGCTGGTACTTGTTGCTTCTGCAGCTGCACTGATAGCCTTTGTCCCGGGGGGCGATGGTTATCAGAAGCGCAAAAAGGCAAAAGTGGTGGAGCACATTACTTTTCAGACCAATATTAACGGGCAGGGCAATGCCCTGAGTCTGGAGTTTGTCAAAGGGCCTGAGCACAACCATCCGCTGATGGCCGTATGGGTTGAGGATACTGATGGAAATTACATTCAGACGTTGTTTGTGGCCACTTCCATTGCCAAGGGGGTTTTCGCTTATGGTGATAAATCCACCGGCAGGTGGAAGGCCGGTGAGATACAGCGTCCCGCTGCCCTGCCTTACTGGGCGCACAAGCGGAATGTGATGAACGACAAGGGCAACTACATGCCCCGTCCGGGCTTTGAGGTTCCGGATGCTTATTCAGGTGCCACCCCCAAAGCAAATTTCACCCTCGAAACAAGGACCGACAAACCTATGAGCGGGAAATTCCGGGTGCTGATGGAGATCAACCAGAGCTGGGACTGGAACCGCTACTGGACAAATAATAAATTTCCCGATGACAGGGAGTACAAGACATCCTCGCAACCCGCCATCGTCTATGCCGCAGAAGTGACGGCGGGTGTACCCGGCGAATACCCCATGCAGCCGATCGGGCGCAGCCACCATGCCGGCGCCGACGGAAAACTCTACAATGATCTGGAGACCCTCACCACTGCGCTGAAAATCGTGGAATCGGTTAAGGTGGTGGTGAAGGAAGGCAACTGAAGATTGCCATGATTACGGCTTCGATTGCAATCGGGGCAACTGCTGCCCCGCGCAAAGCCCCCGCCATACCGGGGCAAGCTGCAATGACGCAAAGAATGTTTTGCGAACCCGCAATTTCTTGTGTTGGTGCGCGTTTCCCGACGCGTGCCAAGGACCTCAACAGAATAAAGCCTGCATAACCTAGCCCGCGCAAAGCCGCAATGACGCAATGATTATTTTGCGAACCCTCAAATCCTCAGTTAACGCGCGTCTTCAGACGCGTGTCACGGACCTTTCAATGGGTAATCACGGACCTTTCTTAGTTAGCGCGCGTCTTCAGACGCGTGCCACGGAGGACGCAAAGATTATTTACGAGACTTCTATCCATGGCCCGGCCACAACCATCAACGAACTAACGGCCTAACAAGTCTTCTTCCGACTTGTCAGGTCTTCTTTTAATTGATCTTTAGCTAGCGCGCGTCTTCAGACGCGTGCCACGGGCCTTTAACCAGCGCAAGGTCTGACCACAACAATCAATTACCTGACCTGACATGTTTTCTTCCAACTTGTCAGGTCATCTTTCTACTGATGTTCCAATCAATGTTTAGCGATGTCTGCATAAATAGTTGACTTTCTTCTTTTTATCCGCTCAGGCCGCGGGGCCGCGCATATTTTTTTGGCCTTGACAAGTATGTCCGCGTAAGCGGGATCAACAATTAAAATAGGATTGGCCTTCCAAAAATGGCGTTAAGAAAACAGGCAGCGAAAAAAATAGAGAAGAAACGCCTGCGATGATGGCTGGCGATGCACGGGAGATTTTTGTACATCGGTATTCAGTAGGGTGAAAATGTAACAACCTTCGTTTCTTAAGCCCGACTTAATCAATAGGTTATTGGAATCAGCTATTAGTATTGGACATATTCCTATTGATTTAGTCGGGATAATCCCGCATAGAGGCTGTTTCATTATGTGCAAACAGAATGATTACAGCCTCTTTTGCGAATTCACCAAGCGAAGCGCGGTGTATTTTCAGGATTCCTGCCAAAACGCTCGCCTGTTTTCAGCCATTCTTGGAAAGTCTTGATCTTTTGGTACTTTTGGACTTGTGCTGAGCGTAGTCGAAGCATTAAGCCAAAAGTACAGGAACTAAAGAAAAGGTAATCCGCTGGGAATGAGTGATTTTCCATGCAGATGTGCTTCAACTTGTCAGGTCTTCTTTCTACTGATATTCCAATCAATGCCTAATGATGTCAGCACAAACTGTTGACTTTCTTATTTTTATCCGCTCAGGCCGCGGGGCCTCGCTTTCGCAACACGTCTGCCTGAACTTGACCATTGTTTCATTTATTAAGTTGGCCTTTCATTTCTTTAAGTTAAAGCCTTTGAAGGTCAACTTTAGAAGGCCGCTTATCCTGTAATAAGCATAAAGAATGCTTATTCGTCTTAGAAAATGTAATTCAGTGATAGAAGAATCAGTGAAACATTTTCTAAGACGGGATCAGCCCAACTAAATCAGGTAGTTCGCACCTGTTGCCAGTTGCTCCTACTGATTAAGTTGGGGTGATGCGAATGCTGAATGTTTTTCCCACTGCCTGACTGTACTGGGATTACAAAGAAAAAAATTGAGTTTTATCAGGAGTTAAGTGCTTCCATCCCGATTTGAGCCTGACCAGTCAAGTTTTCTTCCAACTTGTCAGGTCTTCTTTTTCACCGGCTAGCGCGTCTTTCCCGCCAAGAGGCGGGACGTGCCACGAACCTGGCTTAGTGAATGAAAAAACCACAACAGGCACAACTTGTCCCGGCATCTCTGCAGGGAACTTGCCCCGTCCATTTTGCCGTTAACAGATTTATTGCATTTCCACATTCTCACATTCTCAAATCCTAATCATGCGCCTTGTCACCCAGCAGGGGAACAAACCTGAACCTGCCATGCTGCATGGTTTCGAAGGCGCCATTGGAATTTCTTTTAACAGAGGTCATAACCTGGTAGTCGCCATCATCTACGGGAATAACCAGGATACCGCCCGGCTTCAGCTGATCTTTCAGGGCGTCAGGGATATAGGGGGCGCCGGCAGTCACGATAATCTTATCGAAGGGTGCAAAAGCGGGCAGGCCTTTGTAGCCGTCGCCGAAGAAAGTTTTGATCAGGTAACCGGCAGCCGGAAGCATCTCTTTTGCTTTTGAATACAGGGCACGCTGCCTTTCTACCGAGAAAACCTTGGCGCCCATCTGGTAAAGAATACTGGCCTGATAGCCCGAACCGGTGCCGACTTCCAGAATTTTATCCCCTTTCTTAACCTGCAGCAGCTGGGTTTGAAAAGCAACGGTAAAGGGTTGTGAGATGGTTTGTCCTGCCGCTATCGGGAATGCCTTGTCCTCGTATGCAAATTCCAGAAACCCGCTGTCGAAAAACCAGTGGCGGGGTACAGCCTCCATTGCCCTGAGTACATTTTCATCGGATATTCCCTTTTGCCTTACGGTCTCTGTCAGTTTCTTTCTCAGTCCTTTATGTCGGAATGTATCGGTAAATTTATTCCCGCTCATCGAATTGCCCAGCTTATGATAAATTGTGGTCAAAATTACTAATTTCGCAGGGTTTTACTAATTCTTCATTCTCAACTTCTGAATATGCTTAAAATCGGCGTGTTGGGTGCGGGGCACCTGGGAAAAATTCACCTGAAATGTATCAAACAGACCGACAGTTATGAACTTGTGGGTTTTTACGATGCCGATGCGGAGAACGCCCGCATGGTGGAAACGGACTTATCGGTGAAATCTTACAGCAGCATTGATGAGCTGATCGACCAGGTAGATGTGGTGGACATCGTTACACCTACCCTGTCGCATTTCGACTGCGCGTCAAAAGCACTGAAAAAATTCAGGCATGTTTTTATTGAAAAGCCGGTGGTTACCACCCCGGAGGAGGCTCGCCTGCTGGTTGACCTGGCTGAGGAGGCCGGTGTAAAAGTTCAGGTAGGACATGTGGAAAGGTTTAATCCTGCCTTTATCGCGGCTACCCCGTACATCGACAATCCCATGTTCATCGAAACACACCGCCTGGCCCAGTTTAATCCGCGGGGTACTGATGTGCCGGTAATTCTTGACCTGATGATCCATGACCTGGACATTGTGCTGAGCATTGTGAAGGCAAATATCCGGAAAGTTAGCGCCAGCGGTGTGGCGGTGGTGAGCGATACGCCGGATATTGCCAATGCACGCATTGAATTCGACAATGGCTGCGTGGCAAACCTGACCGCCAGCAGGATATCCATGAAGAATATGCGGAAATCAAGGTTCTTTCAGCGCGATGCATACATTGCTGTTGATTTTCTTGATAAAAAGACCGAAATTATCCGAATGCGCGGGGTTGACCCTGCCACCGCCGATCCCATGGCCATGATCCTTGACCTGGGTCCCGGCAAACTGCCCAAACAGATACTGTTCGACCAGCCCGAAGTGAAACCGCTGAATGCCATTCAGACCGAACTTGAGAGTTTTGCCGATGCCATCAACAACAACACGCCGCCTCCGGTCACCATCAACGATGGCTATGCCGCGCTGGAACTGGCTTACAGGATTATCGGAAAGATGAACAGTGCAGCAAACCTGATCTGATCCGGAAGGGATTTAAAATTCAGAAAAAATTTTTTTTCAAAATCAGCATTGCAGGCAATAATTGTATGCCGGAAGCGTTCATTCCTGCATAAGGTGAAGCCAGCGAAAACCGGGAATTTATGAGGGGAAAGTTACCATTATCAAGGGTATTTTTTTTAATTATTGTGATAGCCGCACTTTCAGGTGGTTGCGAAAAGAAGGATGATGCTTCGCTGGTGCCTTCCTATCTCTATATTGAGAAAATCGGTTTAAATACGCAGTACGAGCAGGGCACCGCTTCGCATAAGATCACGGATGCATGGGTGTATGTGGATGAAACCCTGATCGGCGCTTTTGAACTGCCGGCTACCATCCCCATCCTGACAGAAGGACTGAAAAAAATCACCATCAGGCCCGGTATCAAGCTGAACGGCATCTCAAACACAAGGGCCATTTATCCTTATTTTACCCCTATCGTTAAAGATATTGCCCTGGTCAGGGACAGTGTAATCCAACTCAAAGATACGATTACTTCATACCGTCAGGGAGTAATGTTCCCATGGATGGAGACTTTTGAACTGAGCAGCATGACGCTCGACACAACCGCAAAGAGTACGGTGAGGTTGCAGCGGACCAATGATCCGGCACTGCGTTTCACCATGGCCGGAGAGGCCGGTGAATACTCAGGATTTGTGCGCATGCCGGCAGATACTTCCATTTTTGAGGCTGTAACCAAAGAGGCCTACGACTTTCCTGCTGCCGGCTCCGAAGTATTTCTGGAGATGAACTATAAAACCGATAACGCACTGGTTGTCGGCGTTTTTTACCTTTCTTCATCGATGCAGGTGCAGCGCCCTTTGCTGATTCTCAATAAAAGTGAAAACTGGAATAAAGTTTATGTTAACCTGACGGTACCCAAGTATGATACCCCGAATGCAACAGACTTCAGGATATTCTTCGGGGCACAGACGGATGAAGGTTCGGAACAGGCCAATATTTATCTTGATAACCTGAAACTGATATATTTTAATACTTCGAAATGAATAGAAAACTACAGGTCGCTCGTTACGTCATAGCAGATTTCATTTCAGCCTTGCTGGCCTGGGGAGCTTTTTTTGTTTACCGTAAGTATGCCGCTGACCCCAATGTATTTGATTATCCTGAAGTTATCTACCAGGATGCCAACCTCTTGTACGGACTGATCTTTATTCCCCTCTTCTGGTTGTGCCTGTACGTGATGATGGGAACCTACCGTCGAATATACAGGAAATCCCGTTTGAGAGAACTCGGACAAACCCTGCTGATCACCGTTATCGGCGTCATGATCCTGTTTTTTGCCCTGATCCTTGACGATACCATCGTTTCATATAAGAATTACTATCAGTCGTTGCTGGTGCTTTTTGCCCTGCACTTTGTCCCTACCTACCTCCTGCGCCTGATACTTACTTCGATCACTGCCTATAAAATCCATCATAAACTTATCGGATTCAATACCATCATTGTCGGAAGCAACGGGAATGCCATATCTATATATAACGAGATCGAAAATCAGGAAAAATCAAGCGGAAACCGTTTTGTGGGTTTCGTGAATGCGGCTCCTTACAAGGATTACAAGCTTGAGAAATTCCTGAAACATCTCGGCCAGATCAGTGATTTGAAACAGGTGATAAAAGACTACAGCGTGGAAGAAGTTGTGATAGCCATTGAGCGCTCGGAGGTAAAGACCATTGAGCAGATTATCACGGAGGTAGAAGATACCAATGTGGTGATCAAAGTGATTCCTGATATGCAGGACTACCTTTTGGGAACCCTGAAATCAACCTCAATCTTTCACACGCCGCTGCTTCAGATCTCCCCGGATCTGATGCCGGCATGGCAGCAATCGCTTAAACGCATCATTGACATTGTGGCATCCATTATTGCCATGATTATACTAATCCCTGCATATCTCGGGGTGGCTATTGGCATAAAGCTTACTTCGAAAGGCCCGGTTTTTTACAGGCAACCGCGTATTGGTCTGCACGGAAAGCCTTTTAATATGGTAAAGTTCAGGAGTATGTATGTGGATGCCGAGAAGGGCGGAGTGCCCCAGCTTTCCTCGAAACACGATCCGCGGATTACCCCTTTCGGCCGGTTTCTCCGGAAAGTAAGGCTCGATGAGATTCCCCAGTTCTGGTCAGTGCTCAAAGGCGATATGTCGCTGGTAGGCCCCCGGCCCGAAAGACAGTATTTTATTGACCAGATCATTCAGCGCGCGCCCCATTACCGCTTGCTGCAGAAAGTAAAACCCGGCATCACTTCATGGGGCCAGGTAAAATATGGCTATGCCGAAAATGTGGATCAGATGGTGGAACGCCTGAAATTCGATATCCTCTATATCGAAAATATGTCCCTGGCTATGGATTTCAAAATCCTGATCTATACCATGCTGATCGTAGCCCAGGGCAGGGGCAAATAATGCCCTGCATTGAATGGGTTGAATTCCTGATCCCTTGCGAAATTCAGTAGCTTGCCCTGCTGCTTGGGCGGGGAGTTCAACTAAGCTAAACCTTGAATCAGATGCCACGATCCCGATAGCGATCGGGACACGAATGTAAGAATGTTCGAATGCACGAATTTGAAAGCCACGAATGCACGAATGTAAGAATGTTCGAATGCACGAATTTGAAAGCCACGAATGCACGAATGTAAGAATGTTCGAATGCACGAATTTGAAAGCCACGAATGCACGAATTTAATTGCCACCAAAGCACGGAAACACGGAAACCCGAAGATTTTTTTGAATCCTTGAATCCTTGAACCGACCGAAGAGCCTGTCCCGAACTCTTTTTCGGGAGAGCTCAGCGAAGCTAATCCTTGAATCTTTGAACTGATCCCGAACGCTATCGGGAGAGTTCAGCGTAGCTAATCTTTGAACCTTAAATCACCATTCCTTAAAAATAAAAAACACCGCCATCACGATAAACCCGAATCCCACCAGGTAATTCCATTTCATAGGCTCCTTCAGGAACAGCACCGAGAATGCACCGAAAACGATCAGGGTAATCACTTCCTGTATGGTTTTGAGTTGCGCTACCGAAAAAGTACCATGTCCGTAACGGTTGGCGGGAACCATCAGCATATATTCAAACAACGCAATGCCCCAGCTTACCAGGATTACCTTCCAAAGGGCGGCTTCCTTAAATTTCAGGTGGCCGTACCAGGCGAACGTCATAAAAATATTGGATGCAATCAGTAGCAGTATGGTTCTCATTGCCTGTTTTTTTGCGTCGCGAAATTAGCGAAAATCGTTGTTGCCCGGAAGATTTGTAACTTTGAAAAAACAGCATATAACCAATGATGCCCGGAAGACTTGTTTTCTCAATTGCCTTGCTTTTTTCATTTCACGGGATTGCTGCATACTGTCAGTCAGTGCCGGGGGCTGATACGCTTGCCGCGGAAAAGTTTTTCTATGCAGGCGCCCGGGTTCATTACGGCTCCATGATCATCCACAGCAGGGCCATCAAAGATATCGGCAACGCCTATCCGCTGGGTATTGAACTTACCCTGGGCCGGCACTCGGCAACCGGGCAGGCCCGGAATGCATGCAATTGTTATCCGAAATCCGGCGTGATCATAGGGTTCTGGGATTTCGACAAACCTGAGATACTTGGCCGCGGTGTTTCGGCTACAGCATTTATTGAGCCGGTTTTCGGGGCCGGTAAACGGTTCTCATTCTCCATCAGGGCGGGCGCCGGATTTGCATGGCTTTCTCATCCCTACAACCCGGTTACAAACCCTTATAACTTCTCCTACAGCACCCATGTCGCTTTCCCGCTGTTGCTCGGCGCCGTGCTCGATTACCGGATTTCACAGGGAACATTGCTGAACTTCGGGATCCTGTACAATCATATTTCCAACGGTGGACTGCGCGAGCCCAACAAGGGCATCAACTGGCCGACAATTGCGCTCGGACTCGATTTTTTCAGACAACCTCCACGTTTTCCGCAACGCACCGTATCTGACTGGAAGCAGGCAACTCCGCAGCGGAAACAGGCAAGCCTCACCCTTTTTGGCACAGCCAGACAGTTGAATCATGAAGAATTGAAGAAGTATCCGGTATTGGGTATGGAGGCCTGGGTCAATTACAGGGTAAGCCGGTTGAGCGGGCTTGGAGCCGGAACCCTGTTCCTATACGATGGTTCCGATGGTGAAGAAATCCGCCGCAACCCGCTGAGTAATGCCCATCCTTACCGGGCCGGTCTGATGCTGGGCCACGGGTTTCTGCTCGGACGATTTGTCTTCAGCCAGGCTTTCGGAGTCTATCTTTATGATTCTTACAAAGCCGCCGATCCGGTTTATCAACGATACAGCCTGACGCATCCGCTGGGCAAACACCTTGAAGCCGGCGTCAGCCTGATGGCCCACCGGCATGTGGCTGATTTTCTTGATTTCAGGCTTGGCTGGCGGTTTTGACGAAGAGACAAGGAGGATGAGAGAATCAGAGGATTAGTGGATGAGAGGATTAGAGGATGAAAGAATGAAAGAATTTAAAAATGAAAGATAGTTTTTAGTGTGCGGGGGCGAAATGTTGTCGCCAGCCTGTTCCAGGATCCACCTGACAGGTTTTCTTCTAACATGTCAGGTGTAAAAATGATTAAGCCTTGATCAGGTAAATTCTGCTCATAGAACGTAAGCCCGCGCCAGCCTGTTCCAGGATCCGCCTGACAGGTTTTCTTCTAACATGTCAGTTGTAATAAAGACGCTTAAGCCCGGGTCAGGCAAATGTTGGTACCGTCCGGAACATCCGCACCGGCAGGGGCATTGCAACGCATCGTTTAACGAATAACCTGCAATCGTGCAGATTAAGGATAGCGTGTTATTGCCGGCAAGCCCTTCCGGAGATAATGATTAACTTTGCGGCTGAGTTGAAGCTAAAACACCGCATATGACCAAGCAGGAAATCATTGACTCCTTTGATCCGAATGCGCCCGCCGCGGCTGAAGGCGGTTTATACGGATTGCCTTTCGATGCTGAACAATCGGATATCATCATCATCCCGGTGCCCTGGGAGGTTACGGTGAGTTTTGGCTCCGGCACCGGTGAGGGGCCGGACTCGATTAAGGAAGCTTCTGCCCAGATAGACCTGCATCACCACGATTTTCCTGAGTTGTGGAAACGGGGCATTTACATGGATACCTGCCCCGGTGAGCTGATAGCGGCCGGAAGACGGGCAAAGGAACTGGCAGGGGATATCATTGCCGCCCTCGAAGAAGGGGAGGATATTCCTTCGAATTCCATTCTTACCGATAAGCTTGAGCGCGTGAATGAAGCCTGCGCCAGGATGAACGAATGGGTAAAGGAAAGAGCCGCCTTCTGGATAAAGAAAGGGAAACTGGTGGGCCTTGCCGGCGGCGACCACAGCATTCCGCTGGGATATATACAGCTGCAGGGGGATATGCACGAACAATTCGGCATACTCCATATCGACGCCCATATGGATTTGCGGGAAGCCTACGAAGGATTTACCTTTTCGCACGCTTCCATCTTCTATAATGTCCTGGAAACTGTCCCACAGGTTTCACGCCTGGTTCAGGTTGGCATCAGGGATTATTGCGAACAGGAAAACAATTATGTGCGGTCAGATGCTGAGCGGATCAGTGTCTATTTCGACCGTGAAGTCAGAAAGCGCATGTATAAAGGTGAAAACTGGGATAAGCTCTGTCATGAGATTGTGGAAAGCTTACCTGAGAAAGTCCACATTTCAGTGGATATTGACGGGTTTGACCCTAAACTTTGTCCCAATACCGGTACTCCTGTCCCTGGTGGACTTGAATATGAGGAACTGATGCATCTGTTGAATGTATTGAAATCCGCTGGTAAAGAAATCATTGGCTTCGACCTGTGCGAAGTGTCAGCAAGCGAAGATGGTTGGGACGGCAATGTGGGCGCCAGGGTACTCTATCAGCTATGCGGGACGATGGCTGGGTAGTTGATCAGTCGATTAGCTGATTAGTATATTGGTTGATTAGTATATTGGTTAATTGGCATATGAGCAGATCAGCCTGCCGGTCTGCCCGTTTTATATGGGTGGCAGTCGGGGTTAGCTGATTGAGTTTTTGTTGTTGGGATTTTACTTTTGAAACGACATTATTTTATCACTAAAAGTATTGGTGGTCAAGGCTAAGCTCGACCACCGGGAGTAATTGTGGTGGTCGAGCGTAGTCGAGACCACCATACCTGCGAGCGGAGTCGAAACCACCATGCCTGCGAGCGTAGTCGAGACCACCATACCTGCGAGCGTAGTCGGGACCACCATATATCCGAGCGGAGCTTAAACCAACATACTACTCGGCGAAAACGATAGCTAACGTTACGATACCACCATAGTTTCCGCAGGCACAAAAGTGAGGATAACCATGCCGGTAAATTATGCTTAGCAGAATTCTTTCTTGCGGAGAATCCTTCCGGACTAATTAAAAAAAAAGTAACTAATCAGTTTGTTTTGTAATCGGCAATAGTGTTTAAAGCAAGAAAAACATTCTGGCCGTTTTTTATAGCAGTATCAATAATGGATCTCAGGATGGCAAAATTTTCAGCAGCTTCAAATATTT
>Ga0334884_1005192_pt1 | contig 12661 bp, 10 predicted proteins | sample GraSluR1_MG_7_FD_207215 | JGI IMG/M metagenome (GOLD analysis project Ga0334884, IMG submission 207215) | Sludge microbial communities from methane-producing bioreactor in Wageningen University, Netherlands - Granular Sludge_12_05 R1 | ecosystem: Engineered > Bioreactor > Anaerobic >...
GTAGATGAGTTTTTCTGACCCGATGAATTTCATTCCGGCACTTCCCGCCTTACCAACCGTGGGGAAGGATCTGCATCGCATCCAGGATCGCGTAAACGGCTGCACCGCAGAAAAGGAAAATAAGCGTTCCCTGAATGATCGGATGCCCGAGTTTTCCGCAGGTCCACTCCGGCTCCCGTTCTCCCGTCTTTCTCGCCTTGTTCAGCATCATGACGGGAATGACCGACATGATCGCGCCGGCGAAGGCCCCGGCAAAGTAAATCGCGCCGACAAAGGTCACGAGCCCCGTATAGGCAATCAGGAAAGGCGGAACCACGACAATGGCCATCGCAATGATACGGTACTTGATATCCCATTCCGAGGGGAACTTCAGCCGGTCAACCACGTTGGTGAGCATGGTCTCGCCTATGGCCCAGAAAGAGGTCATCATGGCGCACAGGGCAAAAGCATTCGCCGTAAAGAACGCCCACTGCCCGAGGGCTTCGCCCCAGGCAAGGGTAACTACCTGGCTGACGCTGTCACGCCCCTGAAGGCCCAGCGCCGCCATGGGAACAAGGGCAAGCAGAACGCCCGTAATGAACATCCCTGTCATGATCGCCTTCGGGAGATTAAGGATATTTCCTCCCTTGGCCGAGAAGCCCCTCGTCAGTTCCGGCACGAGGTACTGGGAGATATAGCAGAAAATCGCCAGGCTGAATACAGGAACTGCAAAGTACCAGTTGGTGAACTTCAGATGCTCTGTATTGATACCGGGACCTATTATGGTCGCGGTCACAAGGATGATGATCATGACACCCATGCCCGACGTGATGATCTTTTCGGATACTCCGGTCGCGCGAAGTCCGAACCAGATGACGATCACCGCAGGAACGAAAAAGATCAGGCTGCCGATGGCAGGACTGACACCCAGGAAGCTGCTGAGTATCCTTCCGCTTCCGTTGGTGTATGCGATAAGGCATCCGAGCGAATTAATGACCACTGAAGCAAACATGAGCCATGAACCGAGCTGCCCCACGTATTTTTCAGCCAGTCCGCTGAGCTGGAGAGGCTTGCGGGTACGCAGAGTGGTTTCAGCAACGTAGAGCATGGAAATGGTAGTGAACACGCCTGCAAGAATAAGGAAAAACACCAATACCGGCCAGCCTGCTTTCCGTGCCCCGTAGGCCAGCCCGAGGATCCCGGCGCCGATATTGGCCCCGACGATCATCGCAACACCTTCAAAGTACGACAGCGGCTCCACCTTCAGCGCAGATTCTTCAAAAGTACCGGAAAGCTTTTTTTCCTGTTCGCTCACTTCATTCACCCTCCCTTTCTTTTTTATTCCTGGCCTTCTTTCCTTCACAAGCCTCTTTACGCTCGCTGACCCGGCATGCCTCCTTTCAAAAACATAACAGACGCTTCAAAATTTAAGTTTCTTTATTGATTCTAATATATATCATATTTATTGCAACATGTGAAATCTGTGATACCAGGCAGCGGCTATTCAAATATACATCCGAATTTACCGGCTTCAAGCCGCTGACTCTTCTGAAAAACACCTCACAAAAAGTTTCTTTAGTTCATTATCAATTTTATATTGTAATTTTTATTTACTTATCTATAATGTGTTTTGTGCGGACAAACCATGGATTGATACGCTCATTCTGATTTTTTCATCCATCTTTGAGGGGGTATGCGAACGGGAGTTCAGGGAAAGAAAGGGCCGGATCATTTCCGGCATGCGTGGAAAATATATCGGCAGATTCATCTTTTTGCTATTACGGGGAGGGGTTATCTATGTCATCAGAACCAAACGGCCTTAAAAAAACAAAGGAACTGCCCCATATTTTTGTCATTCTTTTTTCCGTCATCGTCCTGGCGACCATCGCCACCTATTTCATTCCCGCCGGAACGTACGAACGGGTGATGGATCCCGTCCTGAAGAGGATGGTGATCGATCCGACGTCGTTTAAATATATTCCCGCCACTCCGGTTGGATTTTTCGACATGTTTGTTTCCATCGAACTGGGCCTTATCCAGGCAGCCAACATCTCGTTCCTCATCTTCGCCGCATTTTCATGCCTCTTCCTGATGGAGAAAACGGGCTCCATCGACGCCACCATCGCCCTCATGGTCAACAAGACGAAAAAAAATCCCCAGTTCTCCACGGGGATCATCATCGTCCTCATGATACTGCTGTCAGTATGGGGCTCCACCGGGACACTCTCCTACGAGGAGATAATGGCCTTCTCCCCCATCTTCGTCGCTCTCAGCCTGGCCCTTGGATATGACGCCCTGGTAGGGGTGGGTATATCGGTCGTGCCCGTGGGCGTGGGCTTTGCCTCTGCGACGATGAACCCCTTCACCATTGGCGTAGCCCAGACCATCGCAGAGCTTCCCCTGTTCTCGGGACTGGCCTACCGTATTGTGATCCTCGTAGTCATGACCGCCTTTGCCATCTGGTACGTCCTTCGTTATGCGAAAAAGGTGAAGAAGGACCCTGAATCCAGCCTCCTCCACGGCTTTGACTTCTCTGACCTGGAAGTGGACGAGGAACGTCTGGGCACTCCCTTCACCGCGCAGCGCAAGCTTTCCATGCTGACGCTCTTCATAGGGGTATGCGTCATGGGCTACGGCCTCATCTTCCTCAAGTGGTACATCAACCAGGTGGCGGCGATCTTCATGATCGTGTCCATCGTTGTGGGCATCATCAACAAGTGGAACGCAAACAAAATCGCCTCTACCCTTACCGAGGGGCTCTCCCGCGGAGTGCTCCCCGCCCTCATCGTCGGGGTCGCAAGGGGGATCCTCGTGGTGATCACGAAGGGGAACATCCTCGACACGATCATCCACTCGAGTGTCATGGTCCTCGAAAAAATGTCTCTGTACGCCAGCTCCATCGGGATGCTTGTCTTCCAGACATTTCTTAACTTCCTCATCCCATCCGGATCCGGGCAGGCTGCTGTCTCCATGCCGATCATGTCGCCGATCTCCGATCTCATCGGCCTGAACAGGCAGATCGCCGTCCTCATCTTCCAGTTCGGCGACGGCTACTCGAATCTTCTCTGGCCCACGGGCTTCATGGTCATCGTCTGCGCCATGGTGAAGATCCCGCTGAGCAAATATTTCCGGTGGATCATTCCTTTCTTCCTCATGTCCTTCGTGCTTCAGGCCGCGTTCGTCATGGGCGCCATCGCCATGAACTACGGGCCGTTTTAAATCATCGGAGCCGCAGGAATAATGGACCTTATTGAAGACATCCGGACACAGGCCGGGCTGGTCGGGAAGGACGTCATCGGATATCGCAGACACCTGCACATGCACCCCGAGACGGGCTTCGATACGCAGGAGACCGAACGGTTCGTGAAACAGATCCTGGAGGGGGAGAGGATCGAGATCCTCCCCTCCTCCGTGGGCGTGATCGGGAAAATTTCAGCCGGAACAGGGAAAAAGGGGGGGTACATCGCCCTCAGGGCAGATATGGACGCCCTTCCCCTTGAAGAAGCGAACGACGTTCCGTACAGGTCCCGGGCGGAAGGCAAAATGCATGCCTGCGGCCACGACGGGCACACCGCAATGCTCCTGGGAGCTGCGACAGTACTGCAGCGGAACAGGGAAAAACTTTCCCGGGACGTGCTGCTGATCTTTCAGCCCGCTGAAGAAGGGCCGAAGCTGGGCGGAGCGAGGATCATGCTGAAGGATCTTGAATCCATGGGCCTCGTTCCCGAAATACGGGCCATGGCGGCTCTTCACCTGACCACCGAACATCCGGCAGGCACGGTCGCCGTGAGGTACGGATCATCCATGGCGTCCACCGACGAGTTCGACATCGGGATCACCGGTCTCGGAGGGCACGGAGGATCGCCCCACAAGGCCATCGACGCCCTTTCCCTTGCCGCCAGGTTCGTCACGGAAATGGAGAGCTTCATGTCCAGGAGGATCGATCCTCTCGACTCAGCCGTCTTCGCCATCGGCGTGCTCAAGGCGGGAACTGCCGCCAACATCATTCCAGAGCGGGCAACGCTTTCAGGGACATTGAGATGCCAGCGTGAAGAGACCCGGGGATTCATCCTCAGCGGAGCGGAAAAGCATCTGCAGGCCATCTGCAGCTGGATCGGCGCAGCGTACACCATGGACGTCCGGCGCGGGCTTCCCGTCCTCGTGAACGACAATCAAAAAGTGGAACAGGCTGAAAGGATCGCCGCTGAAATTGTCGGGGCCGATAAGGTCATCCGGCTCAAATACCCGTCCATGGGAGCCGAGGACTTCGCCTACTTCTCAGAGAAAATACCGGCCGTATTCACCTGGATCGGTGCCCGGAACGAGGAAAAAGGCTTCGTCCACATGATGCACAACCCCAGGTTCGACTTCGACGAAGACGCCCTGGCAGTGGGAACGGAAATGCTCTGCAGAATTGCCGTGAAGATGGAGTAAGCCCGTTTTCCGCACGGCTCGATGATCGCCCCGGCAATTGGATGAACAAGGGGAAACTCAGGCCGGTGCACTATCAGAATGGATCAATAAAGAAAGGCGGGACCCTCAGGGCTCCGCCTTTCTGCGTGTCGTCACTGAAATTGCGTAATAGTCAAACCAACTAAAAACAGGGTTTACTTCTTCTGGTTGTTATTGTACTTGGAGATAAGATCCCAGTTGAGCTGCCACCAGGCTTTTTCTGCTTTTTCCATGCAGTCGTTTGTGAATTTCGTTATATATTCCTGAGCCTTCGCCGGATCTTCCTTCGCAAGCTCCAGGGCTTTTTTGTCCACTTCTGCCACCTGTTTTGCAAAATCCAGCTCGAGAGGATCCCGTACTGCCTTCAGATCCTTTATGGCGTCCTGGTAGCGGTGATTCACAAGATCGTCTGCAAGGATAAACGCCCACTGTGCCGAACCAAGGCTGAAGGCCTTGCGATCAAAGGTCCTCCAGCTTTCCTTCGTCTGAAGAATACCGGAGTAGACAGGAACATAGCATGTGGTGTGAGGATTGTCATACCCGAACCACAGAACTGTTTTCACCGCTGCAGGGTAGCCGGAACGGGCCTGGGAGACGAAGCTGTACGCACAGTCCCATTTCGCTATCGGCCTGCTGTAGGGTACGCTGAGAAGGTTCCGGACATCCTTTGTAACAAAAGGCGTCGCCAGGGGACTCTTCACCATCTTGTCGCCATCGCGGACATACCAGGCGTCCGCTGCAGCCATATCAAAGGGGGTCCCTTCCATATGGCCGCGAAGCATGTTCATTACGTCCTGGACGGAAATTTTCTTCTGGGGCTTCACCGCGAAGGGGTAGCTCATGGTTTCTGCATAGGGGTCCCACTCGCGGGAGGGATCGAGCATGCTGTACAGAGTGTACAGCCTGTTGCGGATCCACATGGAAGAAAGCGACCAGTCGTCGTTTCCTGTAAGAGGCGAGTACGCCTCCTGCCAGATGAAGGGCTTTCCGCTGCCTGGATCATACCAGCCGTTGTCTATGGCCGGCTGCATGTAATCCTTGGAAGCCATGAAGTTCTTCGTATCGGTAACATCAATTTCCCTGATGCGGCTCATATTGGGGACCACGACCACGCCATCGTCGGGAACTCTCTGGGCTACCCACACCGCACCCGGCTTTCCGCTCTCGGGAGTCCACATGAAACCGGTGCTGCGGACCTCAAATATCCAGGCTTCTTCGCCATCGGTAATGGTGATGCATTCTCCCTCCGAACCGCATGAAGGAAGGAATCCGTATTTCTCCGCCAGTTCCCCGATAACTGCGACAGCTTCACGGGCCGTCTTCGCTCTCTGAAGGCCGAAAACCTCAAGCTGCTCGATGGTCATGATGGCCCTGGCATCGGGACGGAACGTTTTCAGTTCTTCCTTCTGACCTATGGTGGTTTCCCCGATAGCCACACCATGCTCATTCATGAAGGGGTAGCCTACGTGGAAATAGGTATACGTTTTTTCAACCTGGGGGATCTCGCCGATTTTTACAGGTTCAAAGTCTTCTTCCATAACGATATTCCAGAAGACATCCGCCTTGCTCCCTGCAGGAAACGTCTGACCGGGAATGGTACGGACCCTTGCATCGTAGAAAGCCCCGTCGGCTGTATGGGACGTAATAACGGAGCCGTCTGTGGAGGCATCTTTACCGACAATGATGTCTGTACACCCCCAGGCTGACATTCCCATAAGCGCAATAAGCAAAAACGAACAAATCAATATCATTCCCCGACGCATCTTTTTCACATTTACCACCCTTTCTTTTGTAGGCTGCATTTTTCCGTTTTATCGCAAGCCTTCCAAATGCTGTTTACAAAACGTGCTTGAAAAACCCTGATTTCCCTGTACTGATTTTTCACCCCCCGTACTTTTTCCCGGCAACAGAAAGCCATTTCCGTCCTTTGCAACCAATAAACAGGGACAGCCCGGTTCCCGGTTTCATGATTTCGGAAGAAAGAATGCCGTACTTGTCACGAGTCAAATATTTCCAGGTCGTACAAAAAGATGGTCATTCCCTCTCCCTGTTTTCCTGTTTGAAAACAAAACCCCCGATGTCATCGGGGGCTTGCGGTTACTTTTTCAATGCCTTTATAGTCTCCCCTATGGCAAGGGCATCTTTGGCTTCGATGAGGGGCTTGTTGTTGTCCTCGGAAAGCTTCGTGAAATATCCGTCCGGATTGCTGCTTGTTATGATAAGAATAGCGTCACCGAGGGGTATTATTTCATCTATGGAGTCCTGGTCGGCCTGGTCCGTCCGACGGGCCATTCCCTCGACGTGAGCCGTGATAACGACCATACCTTCATCCCTGGCTGCCTTGATGATCTCTTTGCAGCGGGCTATTTCCTTGTTTACGTCCGTGCCTGCCGCTCCCATTCCCTTACCGCTGGTTCCTGTAGTGACGATAAGAGTCTTGTACCCTTTTCCGGTCAAATCGGCTGCCGTCATGTCGTTCTTCGTATCTACCGGAGTTATCTGTGAATGCAAAAGAGACATCTTCATCATCACGGCCCCGGGGCTCTGCCCGCATGTGGTAATAATGACCGGAGTTTCTATGCAGGGCACTTCAGCAGCGCCTGCTGTTCCCGCGAAAAGAAAAACGACCGAAAGCAATACTGCCCCCAGGATCAGGAAACGGTTCTGTTGCATCTTCATGCCATTCATGGGTTTCACTCCTCAATGGATTTATAAGTTTAATTTCTTTTCAATTGAAATCATAGCTTCAAGGGAAGAGGAAAGATAGGTTTCGTTTTTTTCGTTCATGAGTGTACCGTTTTGTATGAAGACTCCGTGGATTTTATGTTCTCAGCATAGTCGGGGCCTGGATTGCCGGATTTGAACTAAAGCTGACAAAAAAGATCATGTAAAAAATCAAAAACCCCTGCAGGGTCGTTTTTCAGGCATCCCGCAGGGGTTTTCACAGTCACCGCAGAAGGTGTTCCTCTATCTTGCGAGAGGTTTTACCCCTACTTCCGCGGCCATTTCGTCCAGTTTCAGCAGAAAATCAGGAGGAAGCGGAATCCCTGACTCCATGCGCTCCCTGCGGATCAAGAATTCCTTCTCTCCGGGAACGAAAATACGATCCCGGCCGCATTCCTTTCTTGAGTTCTGCAGATCCCGCAGAATAGCACCGGCAACACTTTTGAACGTTTCCACGGGAAGAAACTTCGAGATATCGATGGCGAGGAAAAAATGTCCCAGTCCCACCCCGGTCACGTGCTTCAAATAGGGTCCGTTCTGCAGTGCCGCCGACAAAATCTCCACCATGACGGCAAGACCATACCCCTTGTGTCCTCCGCTTTCTTCTCCCCTGCCTCCCAGCGGCAGGAGGCTCGCCTCTCCCCTGACCATGCCCTCCAGAATGGAAGCGGGGCTGGTAAGCGTCTCTCCCGACTCGCCTACGACGAGCCCTTCAGGAACGCTCAAGTGGAGTCGATCGTAAAGTTCAACCGTGCCGCGCTGGATAATCGAGGTAGCCGCATCGAAAAGAAAGGGAAACTCAAGATCCGTCGGGGCCGCGAAGGCAATGGGGTTTGTCCCCAGCATGGGCTCAGTGCCAAAAGTGGGGCAAATGGAAGGGCGGGCATTGGTCACGGCCATACCCATCATTCCCTTTTCGGCAGCCATAAGGGGAAAATAGCCGGCGAAACCGAAGTGGCTCGAGTTCCGGACAGCGATTCCCCCTATTCCCGTCTCCGCCGCCTTTTCCATGGCGATTTCCATTGCCTGTGCCGCCACGACCTGACCCATTCCCGCTCCCCCGTCGAGGAGCGCCGTTCCCGGGGCATCGGAAACTGTCGTGAGCGGTGCTTCGGGATTTTGTTGTCCCGAGCGCAGACGATCCACGTAGATAGAGAGACGTCCGACTCCATGGGTATCGATCCCGCGAAGGTCTGCCTCCAGCAGCACGTCCGTTGTGATCCGTGCATTCTCCACGGAAAGTCCGAGCGTAATGAATATTGATTCCATAAAAGAACGCAGTTTTTCCGCAGGTATGAAAACACTGTCAGGCGCAGGGATATGAGCCATAGCTATTCATCTCGCTTTTTCTATAATTGGCTGGAAAATATGCCACAAGCGATTGTATTGCGCAGTGGGAGGAAAGTCAATTTCACGGGGAAATCCATTGCTTGTCGTCCTGAACGCCGGCGATGAGCCTGTATTTCTGTCATCCTGAGCGTCAGCGAAGGACCTGGTTCTGGTTGTCATCCTGAACGAAGTGAAGGACCTGGTTCTGATTGTCATCCTGAACGAAGTGAAGGACCTGGTTCTGATTGTCGTCCTGAACGAAGTGAAGGACCTGGTTCTGATTGTCATCCTGAACGAAGTGAAGGACCTGGTTCTTGTTGTCATCCTGAGCGTCAGCGAAGGATCTGGTTCTGATTGTCGTCCTGAACGAAGTGAAGGACCTGGTTCTGGTTTTGAAAGGCCTTTGCCCAGATTCTTCATGCCTTCGGCATTCAGAATGACAGGAAACAATACTCCTACCCCCACTCCAGATCCTTCCTCGCCTGCGGCTCCTCAGGATGACGATCCACCCTGTCGTCCTGAACACAGCTCAGGATGACATAAGAACAGCGGGCAAGGAAGTATTCTCCCTGCCCGCTGTTTTATTTCCTCTTCCGCTTTAAAGTTTTTCAGACGGCGAAGTCGAACGTCCGGCCGATATTCCGCTCCTCCGCCCGCTGGAGCACTACCGCAGCCGCGGCTACATCCATGGCCCCGGTACCGATAGGGATGCAGAGGATCCGTGAAGATGGGGAGGAAGTGATTCTTTTCTTTCCTGCGGCCAGTTCACCCAGGGTGGCTGAGATGGAACTTTCCGTGATCCTGCCCGCCTCGGCGAGATCCTTGATCGCACCGCGGTGAAGGCACTGTGCCACGTGATCAACAACTATTGAATCAGCCGACAGGAGTGCCTCATCCTGGCACTCTTTGTATGATCCCATTGGGAAAAGAACCGTGCCGGAGGCGAACCATTCTTTCTTAAAAAAGCCGTCCTTGGCGTGGGTGACCGTGATGACCGCGTCCCCTTCGGCGGCCTGCTGCGGCTCGCTGCAGATGGTTATCTTCCCGGATACTACTGATTCCATGTCCGCGGCGAACTTCCGTGCTGCCTCGGGGAAGGTATCGTAGACCTTCAGCTCATCTATGGCGAACAGTTCGGCGATAGCCCGGGTCTGGGTCCTCCCCTGGACTCCGGCTCCGAAGAGCCCGACTGAAAGAGACTTCCTGCCGGGATAGAGATATTTCAGCGCCACAGCAGTCTGTGCGCCGGTCCTCAGGTTGGTGATCAGCGTCCCGTCCATAACACCGGTGAAAATGCCGTTCCTTGGGTTCACCAGGACGATGATCGCGCTGACGTAGGGAAGCCCCTGGGCGGGGTTATCCATCCATCCGCCGGCCCACTTGATGCCTGCAGTATCTACCCAGCCCACGTAGGCGGGCATGGAATTGATATCCGCGTGGTAGGGAGGATAGGGGCCGCTCTCCCCCAGGTCGAGGGTCCCCTTGGCAGGGTTCACCACGGTCCCCTCCCCCATTCCCCGATATGTTTTGTCGAGTATTTCCACGATGTCCTTCATGGTGACGAGCTTTTCCACGTCGGACTGGCTCAGAAGCCTGGCCATGAACTCACACCTTTCTCTTTGCTGCCGGCATTTCCGAAATGGATCAGTCCATCTGGTATTTCTTTTTAATGGAATCGAATTCTCCGTTGTTCTTCATTGTCTCGATGGCGCCGTTCACTGCGTTCAGCAACGCATCGTCCCCCTTGGGGAGCCCGAGAGCGATGCCCTCGCCTTCCCTGTGGATTTTGTTGCGGAAGCCGATCTTCAGGCTTTCCTCGAATGTTTTGTTGTTGCGGAGGAAAGCATTGGCCACCGTAAGGTTGACGACACAGAAGTCCCCCCTGCCGACCTTGATCTCCATGAGAGCGTCGTCGTTCTTCTGGAACCGCTTGATCTCTGCTGGAAGGCCGGTGTTGGTGATGAAGGTGTCCTGGGCGGTACCGATCTGGACCGTAGCGATCTTGCCCTTCAGGTCGTCGAGTTTCGTGATGGACGAGTCATCGGCGCGGACAACGAATGCGTTCTCGATGTCGTAGTAAACGGAGGAAAAGTTGACCTTTTTCCGGCGCTCTTCCGTGTTGGTCATGCCGGCGGCCACAAGGTCGACCTTGCCCGTCATGAGCGCGGGGATGAGGCCGTCGAAGCTCATGTCCACGATTTCCACCTTCTTGCCCAGGTGCTTTGCGATAGCCTCGACCACATCGATGTCGTACCCTACGACCTGGTTCTTTTCATTCCTGTACTCGAAGGGGGGATAGGTTGCCTCCGTACCAACGAGGATCACGTCTTTGTCGAGAACTCCTGCGGCTTCTCCCCCGACGGGGGCAAGAAGAGCGAGCCCGAGCAATGCTGCAAAAACAACGGGCAATGCAAATTTTTTCATATAGTAACACCTCCGGAAATGATATTATCTCTACCGTGCGTCCGCACGGCAGCCAGAGAATTATAATTGAAGTTCACTCCATTGTCTACAATATATTTTCGTTTATTTTAAAAGGAGATGCCGGCATGAAAAAAATAACGGTTCTGGGAGGAGGCAACGGGGCGCAGGCCCTGGCCGGGCACCTGGCCTCAAAGGGATTTCCGGTCACACTCTTCGAACACCCGCGCTTCCGCAAGCAGGTACACCATCTAGAGACGGAAGGAACCCTCGAGCTGAGGGGAGCCATATCCGCCGGCGGAACGCTCGCCGGGGTGACCACCGACCCGGGTGAGGCCATGAGGGATGCCGATATCGCCTATTTTCTGGCACCGTCCTTCGCCCAGGAGGAAATGTTCTCCCTGCTGGCGCCCCATTTCCGCCCCGGGCAGAAGCTGCTGCTCATGCCGGGGAATTTCGGATCACTGATGCTGCAGCAGTCCCTCGGGGGAAGCCTGCCCGACGGATTCCTTGCCGCTGAATCGGACACCATGCCCTACGCATGCCGCATCGAGGCTCCGGGAGTGATAAACGTGTGGGGGGTGAAGAACTTCATGGCGGTCGCCGCCCTTCCCGCCGAAAAGACGGAGACGTTTATCGCTTCCGTGCAGGATGCCTTTCCCGTACCCCTCAGGCCGGCCCCGAACGTCATCTCCATAGGGCTGTCGAACACAAACATGATCCTCCACTGCCCCACCATGATCATGAACGCGGGGCGAATCGAATCAGCGGACGAAGGGTTCCGGTTCTACGGCGACGGAATGACCGAATCGGTGTGTGCGGTAATGGAGGCCATGGACAGGGAGCGGATGGCCGTGGGGAGGGCGCTCGGGCTGAACCTGCTTTCCACCATGGACGACATGAAGGAACTCTATTCTATCCGGGGGAACACCCTGCGGGAGACTATCCTGAACAACACTGCCTACTGCGGTCATGGAAAGGACTCGCCGTCATCCATGAAATACAGGTACCTCACCGAGGATGTACCCTATCTTCTTGTTCCCGTGTTCGGCATCGGGAAAAAACTGGGAGTTCCCATGCCCGTGACGGAGAGCATCATCCGGCTCGCCTCCGTCATCGCAGGGGAGGATTACCTGAAAACAGGACGGGTGTTGGAGGGGATGGATCTCTCCCTGTCGTCCTGAACGAAGTGAAGGACCTGGTTCTTGTTGTCATCCTGAACGAAGTGAAGGACCTGGTTCTGGTGGTCGTCCTGAGCGTCAGCGAAGGACCTGGTTTGAAGGTTCATAAAAACCCACTCCAGATCCTTCGTCGCTTGCGGCTCCTCAGGATGACAGCCTTTGTTTGTCGTCCTGAGCAAAGTGAAGGACCTGGTTCTGCTTTTGAAAGGCCTTTAATCGAGTAGGAGGGGGCGGCTAGCCCCCGTCCTCTCACACCACCGTACGTACCGTTCGGTATACGGCGGTTCACGAAGAATGACCGAAGTGTTACCCGGTCGCCCAGGTTCGTTTCGGCAGGGTCGCTCCCCGGTTCGCGCCGTAGGCAGGCTGGGCACTGCGGAGGGCTGTGGCTTGGTCAGCGCCCCCCGCCGGTCTTCACCGCTTGAGATTTTCTGCTGTCTTTGCTTGTCCTGCGAGCTCACCGGTTGTTCCCCTTTCTTCATGTTCGGCCCTTCCCTCCGGGTTTTATCCCTCGGGTACTATGGCCTCTGCTGACTCCTGCAGGTTCAGCCGGGCATTGCTGCCCGGGTTGCCGA
>Ga0334884_1005195_pt1 | contig 12650 bp, 10 predicted proteins | sample GraSluR1_MG_7_FD_207215 | JGI IMG/M metagenome (GOLD analysis project Ga0334884, IMG submission 207215) | Sludge microbial communities from methane-producing bioreactor in Wageningen University, Netherlands - Granular Sludge_12_05 R1 | ecosystem: Engineered > Bioreactor > Anaerobic >...
ACTACAACGTACTTTTGGGCGACAGCGTAATGCTTCATCCTTATAATACTTGGACTTGCAGAAAAACCAAGTGGAAAAATTAGCCTGTTTTATATAATATCAGAGGACAACTGCGGAAGTTGGGCTAGCCCACATTAAGCGCCGAAAAAAATAAGGCGTATGTTCTGGTTGACGATACAGTTCATATCGGTCTTCATCATTTACAACAGGTTTCCTGGCAATTTCACGATACTCAAGCAGCAGGGCTCCAGAAACTTGATCGAGGTCTTCAATCGTGGTGATATCTGACCAGGGAGCGCTTGTGAAGGCATATCCAGAGAATCGAGACTGATGGCTGGTTAACAGTGTCGCCCATGGTTCCCGTGCTGCCATATCTCGCCCGATACTGTCAATAATGGACGTTGGCACACCTCTGCGATCAGGAGAAGCGCCGTCTTCCAAAAGAATTTGATCATTTGCAACGCACCAGGTCACGTTAGGAAAAGCACTGAAACGAGCTTGCGCGTAACGTGCCACCAACCGTGACATGGCATCACCCTCCGCATAACGCATCAATTCCTGGCTGTCTTCACCATAGGGGATCAGTTGGAATATCACATGGGGATACTGGTTGAGCGCGTATTGCAATCTTCGATCAATTTCTTGCCAATAAGGTAAATTTAATGCCTCTCGGTCCGGGGTAAACAATGCTTCAACACCAGATCGTGACTGGCAGAACCATGTCCGAATTTTGGTAGCACCCATCACCACTGCCTGGTCAATGTATGCCTGCCACTCTGGTTCAGTATCAACAACATAACGATACCCGGTATCACCGATGTGCAGAAACCATGCTCCATTGTCGTAGGCAAATTGATAGGGGTCTTCGGGATGTATTCGCAGTTTTCCTGGAAGATTTGACGATTCGACAATGAAAATCCCTTCATAAATACCTGAAGTCCACGACCAGTTTCCTATCTGATCACAATAAGCACGAGCTTTGTATATTGCCTTTCCGTCTTCGATGCCGTCGAAAAAAGCTTCTGTTGTTACAGCTGTCGTATCAGGCCGAATGAACAGCACCTCCGGCGCGTCTAAATATGGATGTATAACAGGAGAATCAACCCAAAATGTCACCTCATGAAAATCGTGGTGCAGGGCGGTTGCATTGTCGTCGAAGACATTTGACATACCCAATAACGTTACAGCTTCCATTATGCTGGCAATGATAAAAACTATCATTTGTATACTTTCCTCGCGTTTTAAATAATAGGGTAATTTTGCATAATAGCACCATTCTAATGTGCGCTTATGTAGTCAATTTTATGGTCATGCGGATATTATACTCACTGAGAGCCATCGTTGGTTGCATGAGCGTCAAGTGCCAGTTGATTAGATTTCTCTGTTTATTTTTTCCTATCATATCCTATATTCATTGCGTTAGGATTATGTCATATTTATGTTGATTGTGATCGTGCCTGCTTTAGGTAAAACTAACTTGAGTAATATACGATCAACGCACTGGAACGATGCTTGATGGAGGTAAAAGCCAGGGGTAAAATAATATGTAGTACTTTTATTGAGGTTTATTTTTGTATTTGTCATAACCATGGCGCATTTTATAGAAATGGGGAAATGCAAAATGAAAACACACCGTAAGGGATTTTCGCTCGTTGAGCTACTGGTCGTGATTGCAATCATCAGCATATTGTTGGCAATTCTTATGCCCGTACTGGCCCGTGTCCTGACAAAGGTAAAGGAAGAGCTACTCAGCAGCAATATTGAAGTTCGCACAGAACCAAACACACAAATTTGCTCACCGCATAGTCTACGCAAACAACCTCTAGTTCAGAGAGCCAAAATTACTATTGTTTAATATTGAAAAATAAGTAGTTAGAAGTAAAAAATTTATTTATTTCAATAATTGACAAGCGGTGTAATTGTCGTACGTCTGCTCTAGTGTGCTAATCTTTTTCCTCTGGACATAGCAAGATACGTTGTAAATATATGCACCATGATTGCAAAAAAGTCTTCAATGGGACCGTATTCATCTTTGGCAGATGGCGCATGTAAAACGATTTCGGCTTCTTTTGCCAATTGCCCACCATCAAATCCACACATCCCAATGGTAACAGCATCCGCTTGTCGTGCGTATTCTATTGCCTGAACAATATTCGGGCTATTACCACTTACTGACATGGCCACAACAATATCACCAGGTTGCAAATGTACTTTTAATTGGCGTGTAAAGCTGTGCTCAAATCCAAAGTCATTGGATATCGCAGTCAGAGAAGGCACATTGTCACTGAGGCAAAATGCGCGGAAAGGCGGTTCTGTGTCAATATATGAGCCCACAACAAAATCGTTTACGATATGTGAAGCTGCCGCAGCACTTCCACCATTTGCAATGAAATACATCACATTGCCATTGCGTGACGCAATTTCCATGCGGTTAATAATATCCGCAATAACATTACGATCAAGTGCTGCCAGCAGTAATTGCAATCTTCCGAAATAATTGTCCGTGTACTCTTTTACACTTTGAGAACCAGTAAACAAATCAGCCAAAGTTTTCATAGTAAATCTTCCTCAATTATCTATATCAAAAATTATCTCTTCACACCAAGTCGTTTCAATTGCCAGGCATGTAGTGACTTTCTAAATTCGATGTCTTCATATCTTCTCATACCTTGAAAGCAAGCTTTCACATATCCCGCAACTATTAACAGACCTCCAATGATGTAAGGACGTTCCCGCATACGAAAGATACCGCTTGCCAGGATATAAAGTGGATGGGTACCCATGAACCATTGCCCACGTCCCCACCTTAAGCGACCTTTATATACACTGGAATCTGAGGAACCCATCAGGCGGTGGTGAATGATTTTTAAGTCTTCATCCGGGAAGCTGCATGTTTTCCATCCCAGCATACGGGCACGGTGAAATATAATTCCATCCCACATGACTTCCCGAACAAATCCACCAGCAGATTCCCAACATTCACGACGCCAAAAGTTTACCTGACCTGCGACCATTTCATCCATCATCCGCTCTTCAAGCAATTTACCACCGACAGGATTCCATGTCTTACCGCTCGCACCTCCAAGCTCTGGGTTTTCTTCAAACTTACGCATGAGGTTCTCAAAATAATCTTGTTGGAATGTGACATCGCCATCAATTTTGCAGATGTACGCGTAATCTGAACTACGAATAGCTTCATATCCCGCATAGAATGCATCTACAACACCACCACCGACCTTACGCATTCCACGGTCTTCCCGATGCACCACATGTATCCAAGGGTATTGTTCCGCATATGAATCTGCTATTTCGCCAGTTCGATCTGTAGAGCCATCATTTACAATTACCAACTCTGTTGGTAGAACTGACTGAGAAACAAAGCATTTCAGGCTGTTTTCCAGGAATTTTTCTTCATCTCTTGTAGGTGCTATGAGAATATAACGTTGTGAATTAGTTGGAGAATTTATTACCATATTCTATCCAAAATTCTAATTATGTATTTTAACAACAGATTACATAATAAAGGGTTGATGTGTGTATAATTCAAATTCGTTGTTTAGTTGCTGATTTTTTTCTTATCAATTAATGGAACCATTATATATGATCCTCTACATCACCACCAATGGAATTGGTAATGCGTGGGTTGCTGCTGAGTTACAGGTTATATCTTCCACCGATATACCGTTCGAATTGCATTCCATGCGGCCTCCACACCAGAATTTTTTTGGTTCTGAATGGGCTGACACATTAAACAAGAATACGCATCTTCTTTACCCTATACCGTTTATACGCCTCATGCGTTCACTTTTTTCGGCACCGTTTTTCTTTGGCAAACGCTTTTTTCAGGCAAAGACCAATGCTGTATTTGGTCGACGAGAAAATTTTCGAGCCCGAGTTGCTGCCTTTTTCCATTTTTTAGTCGCATGTGACTGGGCTTGTTATCTTAAAGACAAAGATATTCACCTGATCCATTCCCAGTGGATACAATCGAATGGCACTATTGGCATGTATGCTGCCTGGTTATTGGGTGTACCATTCAGTTTTACGGGCCATGCGGTTGATCTATTCCGTGATAGAGTCGCATTGGACGATAAAATTCGTCGGGCCGAGTTCATAGTTTGTATATCCAATTTCCACAAGGATTTTTATATTAAAAATGGCGCGCAACCGGAGAAGCTCATCGTTGTCTATTGTGGCATTGATGTTACGCAATTCGAGTTCAAGCAAAAAAGTATGGTATCACCGGTACACATTTTGTCTCTCGGCAGACTAATAGAGAAAAAAGGATTTGAAGACCTCATTGATGCTTGTGAAATCTTGAAGAAAAAGAATATTTCATTAAAATGCACCATCGCAGGCGATGGCCCCCTGGAAGAAAGCCTGAAGAGGCGTATCAAATCGCTTGATCTGGATAATGAAGTTCATGTCACAGGAAAGGCACTACTCCAAGAAGAATTGGCTGATTTTATGCACCAGGGAGATATCTTTGCACAACCCTGTGTGTGGTCGAAAGACAATGATGTCGATGGCACACCTCGCACGCTCATGGAGGCTATGGCATGTGGACTTCCCTCTATATCGACTCGTATTGCGGGTATACCCGATATTATCATTGATGGTGAATCAGGATTATTGGTTGAACCCAATGACCCTGAAAGTCTTGCTCAAGCAATCCAGAAAATCGTTGAAGAACCCGGATTGGCTGATAAATTAAGTTCTGGCGGAAGAAAACAAATTGAAAAGGGGTTTATGCTGCCAGAATGTGTGAACCCATTAGTGGATAGATTCCGTTCTGTATTGCACTCATAATTGAGTAAAGCCTTTATCAATTGACAAGTATACAAGCAGGAGTTATATTGCCGAATGATTATATCTCAGACCCCGTACCGGGTTAGTTTTGCTGGCGGAGGCACGGACTTGCCAGCATTTTACCATGATGATCATGGGGCGGTATTGAGCACGACTATAGATAGATATATGTATGTGAATGTCCACCGACGTTTTGAACCTACCTACCGTATTGCATATTCAGAAATTGAACTTACTGAAGACCCTGCAAGTATACGGCATGAGTTGGTGCGAGAAGCGTTGCAATTAACTGAAATTGATGAACCGATTGAGGTAACCACAATTGGTGACGTTCCTGCCGGCACTGGTATGGGATCAAGCAGCACATTAACAGTTGGATTGCTAAATGCATTTTATGCTTATTCTGGCAAACTCGCTTCAGCAGATAAACTGTCACGAGAAGCGTGCGGTATTGAGATCGAAACCCTCGGGAAACCAATTGGCAGGCAAGATCAATATGCTGCTGCGTTTGGTGGATTGAATTTTATAAAATTTATGCCGGATGATTCTGTTGTTGTAGAACCGGTTCCGTGTACGCAAGAAGCCCGGAAAGAGCTGGAAAGCAGAGCCTTGTTGCTTTACACCAATCAAACACGGAGTGCTGACGGGATTCTGCAGAAGCAAAGTGATGGCATGGATAAGCAACGTGAGAAATTACGCTCCATGCGTGATCTGGCATATGCTATGCGCGATGCGATATCTGGTAAAGGTGATTTAGATTTATTTGCGGAACTGCTCCATGACGGATGGCAATTAAAACGCTCTCAAGGGTATGGAATCAGTGATCCAATGATTGATTCCTGGTATGAAGCAGCGATGCAAGCCGGAGCTCAAGGGGGTAAATTGTTAGGCGCGGGTGGCGGTGGTTTTGTCTTGTTGTTAGCCCCTCCTGAGAGACATGAAAAGATTCGTGAAGTACTCAAATACCCCAAAGAACTAGATTTTTCACTAGAGAATACCGGTAGTCGAATCATTTATTTCAATCAATAAATCATTCCTGACTTTCTTAATTAATACAAAGTATATGCAAATTTAAGAGGTGCAAATTGACGGCGAAAGCTCTATTACTTGCGGCTGGGAGAGGGACCCGTTTAAAACCCATAACCATTGATATACCCAAGTGTCTGGTCCAGATATCCGGCAGACCTCTGCTGGATTATTGGCTGGATTTGCTGGGAGATGCTGCAATACAAGACATATTAATTAACACCCATTCACATCCAGATCAAGTTCGAAGTTATATTTCCGAAGTAAATAAACGCGAAGCAATGGTTTTACGTGAGTCACATGAACCTGAGCTACTTGGCTCGGCTGGAACAGTCACTGCCAACCCCGACTTTGCTGATGATGCCGATGCCATCATTATTATTTATGCAGACAACCTGAGTGCTGTCAGCCTGGAAGCCATGCTGCATTACCATCGGAGTCATGACGATCCATTTACCATGATGCTTTTCCATGCTTCGGACCCGCGTACCTGTGGTATCGCATCGTTGGAGAAAGACAATCACATTGTGTCATTTGTTGAGAAACCGGAACACCCCGAGAGCAATCTTGCCAATGCCGGCGTCTATATTCTCGATCGTGAAGCATATCGTGAAGTAGCAGCAATGGAAGCCTTTGATTTCGGATATGATGTCATCCCCCGTTTTGTCGGGCGTATGCGCGGCTGGGTATGGGATGGCTACCATCGTGACATTGGCACACCGCAAGCATATGAGCAGGCACAAAAAGATGCGATTCATTTATTGCAACAGCGTGGTTATGACCTGCAATGCACGCGACCAGCAGTATTTCTGGACCGAGATGGTACTTTGATTGAGCATGTCGATTATCTTGCCGATCCTGCTGCAGTTCGCCTGTTGCCTGGAATACCTGAATCGTTGCGCAAGTTACGCAGGCTGGGTTTTGCATGTGTAGTAGTATCAAACCAGTCGGCGATTGCCAGAGGTATGCTTACCGAAGAGGGCCTCTATGAGATAAACCGGGAGATGTGTCGACAATTGGCAGAGCATGATGCGGTAGTCGATGCGATATACTGGTGTCCCGAACTTCCCAAGTCGAAGGATCGTTATGCTGTAGACCACCCTGATCGAAAGCCTGGTCCCGGCATGCTACTACGTGCTGTCCGTGAATTAAACATCCGGATTGAAGACTCCTGGATGATAGGTGATATGATCAGCGATGTTCTGGCAGGATTGAATGCAGGTTGTCGGGGTAGTATTTATGTTGAATCGGGAAAAAAATCCGATATCGATGACTCTTGCCCCGATGTTGATTTTCAACGATTTGTTGATTTCCCAAGCGCCGTACCATTCATTATAGATTCAATGCATGTTTGAATAAGAACTTCATAATTTAGATATAACATAGTACAGGAATTCGGATATGAAATTATTGCTCACCGGTGGTGCAGGCTATGTTGGCAGTGCCACGCTACGTTGGCTACTTAAGCATGGCCATGATGTTGTTGCCTATGATGATCTCTCTGCGGGGAATGCCGCGGCAGTTCCAGATGGTCGCTTGGTCGTTGGCGACATTTTGGATTATGCAAAGCTTTGTGATGTATGCAGACAATATAAAATCGAAGGCATCATGCATTTTGCCGCCGTTGCATCTGTACCCGAATCTATAGATGATCCTGAGCTGTACTACCGCATTAATGTTCTTGGTACAAAATGTGTTCTCGATGCCATGCGAGCCTGTGAAATCGACCGTATTATTTTCAGCAGTACGGCTGCGACATTTGGTTTTGATAACGAAATGCCATTGACTGAGAAAGCTACACAATTACCTGAAGTGCCCTATGGTACAACCAAATTGGCTTGTGAATGGATTATTAAAGATTACGCCCGTGCCTACAACATTGGGTATACATTGCTACGGTATTTTAACGCCTCCGGTGCCGATCCAGATGGGAACTATGGTGAATCACGGGCAAGTGAGAGCCACCTTATACCACTGACGCTTGCTGTCGCGACCGGTAAACGGGACAAGTTGAAAATATTTGGCGGTGATTACGATACTCGTGATGGTACCTGTATTCGTGATTATGTACACAATGATGACTTGGCCCAAGCCCACCAGATTTCCATGGAACAACTCGCGCCGGGCATTGGCCGTGATTATAATCTTGGTTCAGGGAATGGGACGTCTGTTCTCGAAGTGTTGCGTGCCTGTGAAGAAGTTGTTGGACGACCTATCCCCTATGAAGTTTGTGATCGCCGCCCTGGTGATCCGGGTGTGTTAATCGCGAGCCCAAACAAAATAATCAAGGAATTGGGTTGGAAACCACAATACACAGACATTAAACAAATAGTGGAAACAGCCTGGCGGTGGCATCAGAATCACCCTAATGGATACTTGTCCTGACAGGCGCATTATTACTCTTTGATAAGATTGAATCTACATGAATGTATAAGCAGTAGCTGCAATTGATCAACAACTGTAATTGGACATAGCTGAAGGGAGTGCGTTTATGAACATGCAATGTTTTGGAACTGGCAGCCCCTGGTTTACTACAAGCTCTGTAGTAATGGCAGTACTTTCATGTCTGCACGCACACGGCGATCAACCTTGGGTGACCTTTCGTCCTGCTCCTGAAATAGACCGTGGTTTACATATTGTGCTTGTCAGTGGCGATGAGGAATACCGTAGTGAAGAAGCCTTGCCGGAATTCGCGCGCATTCTGGCCAAAATCCACGGCTTTACCTGTACGGTGCTTTTCGCAATCGATCCGGAAAGTGGTGAGATTAATCCAATGGTTCAGACCAACATCCCCGGGTTATATCATTTGGAATCGGCTGATCTGGTAGTCCTCTTTACACGATTTCGAAATCTACCCGAAGAGCAGATGCGGCATATTGTCGAATACATCAATAGTGGCAAACCAATTTTCGGTATTCGCACGGCCACGCATGCATTCAACCTGCCTGCTGATCATCCGTATCATCGGTATTCCTTTCAATATGATGGTGAAGATTTCAATGGTGGGTTTGGTCGGCAAGTCCTGGGAGAAACCTGGATTGATCATCATGGTATACATGGCAGCGAGAGCACACGCGGTATCATTGCTCCGGAAGCACGTGAACATCCCATCACCAATGGTATTGAAGACGGAGATATTTGGGGCCCTACCGATGTATATACGGTGCGTATGCCACTAATTGGTGAGGACGCCCAGCCTCTGGTGCTGGGGCAGGTACTCACAGGCATGAATATTGAAGACCCACCAAGAGATGGTGAGAAGAATGACCCGATGATGCCGATTGCCTGGACTCGAAGCTACACGGGAGACAGTGGCAACACCGCCAAAGTATTCACCTCGACCATCGGCTCATCTCAGGACTTTGCCAGCGAAGGTCTCCGCAGGTTATGGGTGAACGCAGCCTACTGGTTACTGGAACTCGAAGTGCCGGAAAATGCAGATGTCGGACTGGTAACTGATTATGAACCAAGCCCGTTTAAAATGGACTGGCACCGAAAAGGACTAAAACCCGGAGATTTACCAGGTATTGATTAAAGTCCTGTTAACCCTATATTGAATCCCGAGTAAGATCTATAAGAAACAGGCCGTACCAGATATATCGACTGGACGGCCTGATTAGGTTATGTACTGTTATGTAACGGACAGGTGTTATTGCCTGTGTTGCAAGAAGGTATTACCCGGCAACTACATATAACCACCGACCTCGGCTTGTTTCATCAAGATTGATGATCAAAGTACCTTCTTCCAAGCGGTGCGCGACTTCAGCTCCGCGACTTCCAGCAAGGTCTCCTTGTGCGTACACTGTGATGTCCTCATCCATATTTTGAACTGGTATCCGGACTTCACCGTTCCCTTGAAAGTACATCATGAACACAGCACCATCTTCAACACGACGATCTGCTTGTACCGGTGCCCAGGCAGCCCAACCCAATGGAGAATCCGCAAACTTGAATTCTTTTCCGTCAACAGTAATGGCATTACACTGCTGCCCGGCAAATGCTTCTAAGTCTCCGGAGTCATTCATGCGGAATGACACCAGTACATTACCTTCATAGGAAATAGTGTGGCCATGTACCTTGATATTCTTGATATCAATATTGTCTGAAGGTATATCTACCCCTTCAAGTGCCTTGGCATCCGTTTCTGCGTCACGATGAAATCCGCCATCCCATTGCTCTTCTACCTGGCGAATGTGTGGCGCCAGACTGACGGTGCCATTCGGAAACGCGCAGAAATAATAATCGCTCTGTCGAGAAACATACTCTGGGCTGTCATTGACATCAAAGCTGCCCGTTCCAGAATGCGCACCCAGGGCGACAAGAATATCACTCCACCAGCGCGCATGGTATCCAAGGCTCTCAGATTGATCATCACGAGGACGGAATCCAAGATAAGTGGCACCGGCGTTATGGGTTGCAACCGTATAACCTTTTACACGGCCCAGCACCTGTGTGCCCTCTGCTGGTGTCACGGGATAGGTCTTGTCTACTGTAAAGTCAGTCAGAATAGTCATAGGCTCAATACCACTCAATACACCTTCAAACTCGACCCGTCGGCCTGGCCCCATCACTCCCCAGTGCGTTCCGGGAGAATCATAGGATACGCCAAAGAGAGATTCCCAATCGGAAAGTGCGGGAGAGCCATCTTTATAGAGTATTGCTGGTGGCCCTGACCAGATTACACGTCCACCTTCTTCTATCAATTGGCGCATCATCGCCATTAATTGTCTGGAAGGAAACGGTTCAAACAAGGCGACCAGGGTGTCAAAACGGTATGGGCCGATTTCAATGGCACCATCACGCACTGTACCCATTTCTACCAACTTGTCCTGAGTAAGATAATTGGTGTAGGCATATTGCGTCATCCAGCTACCAAAACGCTCATCAACAGCAACCAAATCCAGGGGATACAACATCAGTACATCGGTCTTTCGATGTTGACGTTCCTGTACTATTGCGTGCTGTTCACTGGCATTCGCACCAGAGACTTCGACCAATGCTCGAAGGCGGTTCCGCAATACCGCAGGCATACCCCAGAATCCGCAATACGCGTTCTCGAACTCATTCACCATGCCCAAAGAGGCGGCAATGGCGATGCCATAGTAGTTCCTGTCCAACCAGCCAGTTTCCGGGTGGTCTGTGCCGGTGCTGATGAGGTATTCACCCCACTTGAAATAGTCATGGCAGGCTGAAGCAGCTTGCTGAACTGTATTTGACCACACAAAATTGGAGGTATACTCATATTTCAATGCGTAATGTTCTTCCGGACCGGAGCGCCAGAAGTCAATCGTGGGGCTTTCTGCCCAAGTAGAATGGGCACGCGTCAATACACGATACCCCATCTTCGATTCCAGGTATTCTTTTGCTTCTTTGAAGAGGTCTACAACACCATCCTGCAGCAACTGGTAATACCGGGCGCGAAACAGGGCAGTTTCTTGTACTGCTTCGGGGGTATCACCCCAGACATGCATGGCATCGTCTTTTGCCAAAACGTCATTGGTGTGGTCTTCCTGGCCATGCACAAAATACACCAGGTATTTGGCAAAATCCTCGAACTCTTCCCCATACAAGCTAGCATATTTTTTTGCTAATCCAGGGCTTACATACCGCTGTGCGAACTGACCATTGTCATGATGCGAGAAATACCCCCAATCCTGCTGGATATGCATTTCATCGGAATACAATGCATTAAATACCACACCCGCATCGACATATCTATCTACCAGGTCTTTCAGATAGGGCAAAGCATTGTCACTGAAGTAGTCCATTTCCGGTACATGGTACTTTTGTACTACGAGTACCCGGTCATAGCCTTCTTCTGACAGTCTACCTTTCCCATGTACCCGGATACGTACAGCCTGGGGCGGGCCTTCACTTTCCCAATCCGCCATTTGTCGGAAAGGCAAAGCATCTTCCCAGATTTCGACTTCAGCAGTATCAGTAATATCGATGATTTCATCTGGTTTTACAAGACGATAGGGGCTGTCCGGGAGGCGCTCCTCTTTGAAGGCAAATACGCGTACACCGGCATCACGTACATTCAAGGGCCCCTTGTTATTTACCCAGTGCCGTTGTTGCCACAACTGCACACTGTAATGTCCCTCAACCGGATCGCGTGTGCCCTTACGGAAGTGCATCCAAACACCGGTCTCGCCTGTTTGATCTGTGTAAGCCGGACCAATTTCCAGGGGACTCAACACACTCAATTCCAGACCCAAGCCATATTGTTGGGCAAAATTGCTGATTACACCAACCAGTTGGATAAACTCATCAGAATCAGGGGTAAGCTCTCGTGGTTTACCAACCTGACCCTCACGATACTGCGCCCAGAAATGATCAAACGCGAGTATCAGCGCATGTGCGCCACGGGCCTGTGCTCGCTCACATATCTGCCGCAGACTTTCATTGCGATCCTGGTCAGCGGATATACTTAAATCAACAACATTGTCTGGATCAGCCAGATCACGCAGTTGTTGATCGCTGACGTAAATAATCCCTTCACGGGGTAAGTTAAACACCCAGGACTTTGGATATGAAATCAACTCACCTGATTGGACATTTTCTGGTATGGATGCTCCCATGACCTTCTCCTGTGTGGTAAAAATTCCGGCACAGCACAGTAAACTAAAAATGATATAAAAAAACATACGATTTGACGACATCACAGCTCTCCTACGGAAGCCAGTTAAAGAATGGCTGGCTAATCCGCATCATAATTTGTGTAAATTAAATTTAAAATTAGTCTTGCTCAATCACTTCCAGTAACCCAGCATCGATAAACTGGCCACCTCTGGTGAATCGACAGTGTATCGCAA
>Ga0334884_1005200_pt1 | contig 12645 bp, 9 predicted proteins | sample GraSluR1_MG_7_FD_207215 | JGI IMG/M metagenome (GOLD analysis project Ga0334884, IMG submission 207215) | Sludge microbial communities from methane-producing bioreactor in Wageningen University, Netherlands - Granular Sludge_12_05 R1 | ecosystem: Engineered > Bioreactor > Anaerobic > Unclassified...
GTCATATACGCAAAACGTTACCAACAAGGCGAAGCCGACACGCAGCAAAAGAGTTGCAAATTGCCAACACACGGGCAATCGCAAAAATTTGCAACACATTTGCTCTGGCTGACCCACAAATGAAAATAGAATGAAAATGGACTATATTACTTATTCAGAGAGACTTGATTATCTACTTGACTTAATCAAAAATGAGAAACTTTCTTCTCCACGAGAGGTAGCTGACAAATTCGATTGTTCTGAAAAGACAGTTCGCAATATGATAAACTGTCTCCGTGAAAAAGGTTTTGAAATATATTATTGCAAACGCAATAAAAAATATTATTTGAAAAATTGAGTGACGGAAAAATAATTTCCATCTGATTGTTTTACTTTGCAATCGTTAATCTTTTTATTAATTTAAATTTTATTTGTATGAAAAAAGTTTCAAAAAAGGTACAAATTACCAGTGAAAAAGGTTATTCTTCCTTAAATGGAGATGCACTAAAAAAAATTAAAGGAGGTAAAACTTCAACTTTAAGTTCTAATGCGAATACAGATCGTGTTTGTGGTACTAGTTGTTGTGGTTCGTCTGCTTCATTTTTATCACGGTAATTTGTTAAATAAATCAATGCCATAAAATAATATTTATGGCATTGATTTTTAGAAATTATTTAAAAAAACGTATAAATAAAAACAATGTTTAAGCAATTTGATATTGGTGGCTCAAAATACTTTTTTTGTGTGGAAGATTTTGAGATTGTAAAAATAGAACAAGGAAGAAAAATTAAAAATGTTTTAGAATCAATAAGAAATAAAAAGCAGCAGTCTGAAAAAAAACTTGGAGAATTAAAAGAAAAAAATATAAATGATAATATAAAATATTATAATACCAATATGATTGGAGTCAATTTGGTTAATGGTTGCAATCTTAGCTGCTCGTATTGTTATATTTCTGCATCATCAAAAAAGCGAAAAGAATTAAGTGATGATATTTTTATTGATATTTTAAACTTTCTTAAAAAAGAAAAAAATAATCCAATAACCTTTTATTTTACAGGTTCGGGGGAACCAACACTAAACTTTAAGTTAATTCGGAAATTAGCAACGCATTGTAAAGTAAATGGTTTTAAGAAAGTCTCATTTGACTTAACGACAAATGGAACAATTTTAACTCAAGAAATGCTAGTGTATTTCAAAGAACATAAAATTGATATTACTATAAGTTTTGATGGCCCTGAAGCAATTCAAAATTCAAATAGAATCTTTCGTAATGGTAAAGGTAGTTTTTCTCAAGTATATAATAATGTAAAGTTATTAAAAGAAAGTAATATTGATTTTCTATGTTCAACTGTTTTATTGCCAAATAATAAAAAAATATTAGATGTTTTCTCATTCTTTGAAGAGAATAAATTGTATTTTATTTTTACAATTGCTACTAATTCATTTGATAATCATTTTATGCCTAAAATTGAAGATTTAGATAATTTTGAATACCAAATGGATTTAGTTGTAAATAAATATGTAGAACTTATAAAAAGCAATAATACTATTTTTTGTCAAAAGATAAAAAATGATATAAGAAGAATTCATTATGGCGATACAAAGGATGTTGCTTGTGTGGGTGGGAGAGAAGGTATATATGTTGATATTGATGGCAATATTTATACATGTTCTTATCACTCTAGTGCAAAAGAACTATCTATAGGAGATATATACACAGGTATAAACTATGATAAAATAATTGAGAATAAATGGTATGCTCAGCCAGTAGATAATTATGAAACTTGTCGGGACTGCTGGATGAAATATCTATGTTCAGGTTCTTGTTTTGCCATTAAATGGCTTGAAAATAATAATACAGAAATCCCATCTAAGTACTTGTGTAAAACGTATGATATTTACTGGCGTGCAATTATTAAATTGTATATTCTGATTTATCCTGACATTATTGAAGGTAAAAATGTAAATTTTAAAGATATAAATGATGGCAAGTAACGATATTAGTACAAAAATAATCCAAATACTTCTTTGTATTTCATTACTGGTAATATCTTGTAATTTATTTTCTCAAACATACAAAATTAGAGGTAATATTAATAATATAAATGGAGCCCCAGTCACATATGCCACAGTTCAATTATTAATTAATTCCGAACCTAATCAATATGCAATAAGTGATAGTTTAGGGAATTACTATATAGAAGCAACTAAGAGTGGTAATTGTGAAATATTAATTAGATGTTTAGGATATTCTCCTTTTCAAAGTCAATTCATGTTAAAAAATGATACTGTCATAAATGCTAGTCTTAGTGCAAATTCCACATTACTTAGTGAAGTCTTAATTAATGGACAAAGGGATTTAATTCAGCTTAAACCAGACAGATATATTGTAAATATTAAAGGGAATATCGAAACTAAAGGCAAGGAAACCACCGATATATTAAAACAGTTGCCAACAATAAATTTATCCAATGAAACTTTGAATATTTTCGGAAAAGCATCTGTTCTGGTTTATATTAACGATAGAAAAGTTCGTTTAGAGGGGCAAGCTTTAATTAGCTATCTAAACTCCTTACCACCAGACATAATAAATAGTGTAGAAATTATATCTACACCCCCTGCTCAATATGATGCAGAAGGGAATGTTGGAATAATTAAAGTGGTTACAAATAAAAATATTTTACCTGGTTGGAAGGAAAATATTAAAGCTGGCTATATTAAAAATAGCTACTCTTCCTATATGGTTTCTGCATATGCCAATTATAGTGGAAAGAAAATGTTTTTTGAAGGAAGCATGACAAATGCCGTTTTTTCTAGCCTAAATCAAAGTAATTACTATAGTTATTTTCCCAACGCTACAACTGTTGCATTTAACCCAAAGAAATGGAATTCAAAAGGTTTGGATGTAAATGTAAGTTTAGGATATAACTTTAATCAAAACACAAGCCTTATTGCTGACTTTAGCGTACCTCTATTGAATAAAAGTTTAGTTTCTGATATTATGAATGAAATCAAATTTTTAAATCACAATAATAATCAAACAGATTCAACCATTTATACGAATGGAGAAACAATGAAAAATGATTATACATACAATTCGGAACTGTTTTTTAAACATGTATTTCCAAATAAAAAAACATATTTAACCGCAAGTGTAGCGTATCTTAATAATTATACCTTAAACGAAAGATCTTTTACTTCATTAACACAAATAGACAATACAAGTCTTTATACAGAAAATTACTATACTGTTGGAAGACAAAACTATGATATTTTAACATCTAAAATAGACTTTGCCCTACCTTTGTTTACTTGTAATGTTAATACTGGTTTTAAAAGCTCTATAATAAACACCAATTCCAATAGCAACTTCTTTACAGTTGTAAATAATATAAACTTGATAGACTCCACCTTGTCTAATAAATACAATTACACTGAGAATGTTCATTCGCTTTATTATAGCATGGAGAAAAATATAGAAAAATGGTCATTTAAAGCTGGTGTACGTTCCGAATTTAGCGGTACTATAAGCAATTCTGTTACTTTAAATGAAAAAAATAAAAACAATTTTATAAACTTCTTTCCTACATTGTTTATTTCGAACAAATTGAACAATAAAAGTAACATCTCTCTTAGTTACTCAGAAAGAATTGAAAGACCACCATACCAATATTTAGATCCATTTAAATGGTATATTAGTAAGTACGATTATTCAATGGGGAACCCATTTCTAAGACCTTCATATATAAAAAATCTTGAATTAACTTATTTCTTAAATACTTTTAGCGCAAAAGCTTATTATACAAATCAGAATGATATAATAGGTAGATATGTTGTGCTTGACTCTTTGAATATTACCAAACAAATTGAAAAATCAGATAACTTTTTAAACATGAATTCTTATGGAATAAATTTTTATAAGTATTTAAGATATAAAAAATTGATAGAAGTGGTATTACAGGGTAATTTTGCTTATAATGAATATCTGTCGAATAGAAGTGAGTTTGCCAATATTGCGGGTTTAAATGGGACATTTATAATGATGAATACTTTTTATGTGGGCAATATGTTCCAGGTAGTTTGTAATATAGAAGAAAGAGTTCCAGGTTTGTATTATTATAGGACAATGAAAAACTTTTTTAAATTTGACATAGGTTTTAATTTCATACATAATAAGAAAGGTCTCGAAGTACGCGTCCTTGTTAGTGATGTTTTTAAAACAGCGAACCCAGAATACTCTTATATTAGCGGAGGAGTTGAACAAATATATAAGAATTATTCGGACACAAGAATGTTAAGAGTTATATTATCATGGCGTTTGGGTAATTGGTTTAATAGAACTTCAAGTATATCATCTCCGTCAAATCTTGAAGAGAAGCAAAGATTATAATTTACCGTAAAAGCGATTAATATACATTAAATGAAGAACTTCATAGAAAAATAATGTTATGTTTAAATTAATAAAGCCCTATAAGGAACAATATCCATTATTTACAATTAATAAAATTCGTTCTATTTTAAGCGAGGTTGGTATATTTGTAACGGAAAGATTTATTAAAGACGGTGATTTCTTTACTTGTAGATTAGAACTTGCAAATGACGGATTAGAAGAATTTCATATAGGTACTAATGGAAAAGGAACAAGTTTGGAATACGCATACGCAAGTGCTTATGCTGAGTTCATGGAGAGGCTTCAAAATAATTTTCTAATCAGTCATTCCTTTTTCTTTACGAAATATTACGAAAAGGATTGTGCATTTAACAGAGCATTAAAAACAGAAAATAAAAAAATAGACTTTCAATATTGTCCAGATGAAAGACTAATGAATATGACTGAAATAATTGATGAGAATTTTGAAATATTAAGCCGAATATTTTTTATGGATAATAAAGCCGAATTAAAGAGTCTTATTATTAATGATTTAGATATTAAAAAGGCTATATGTGTGCCTTTCTATAACCAAAAGGAAAATACAACTACCTACCTACCATTAGATCTTTTAATTCAAGGTACGGGCTCTACTGGAATGTGTGCAGGTAACTCCGCTGAAGAAGCCTTAGTGCAAGGGATATCTGAAATATTGGAAAGATATGCTGCATATGAAATATATCAAAAGAATATAGTCCCTCCTACAATACCTCATGATTATTTTAAAGAATATTCTATTTATAGTTCAATAAAAAAACTTGAAGAAAAAGGGTTGGAACTAACTATCAAAGATTTTTCGTTGGGTAAAGGAATACCTGTTGTTGCAGTGATAGTTGTTGATAAATTAAGGAGGCAATATAATGTTAAGATTGGATCAGACCCATGGCCATTAACTGCTGTAGAGAGATGCTTGACAGAGTTACACCAAAGCTTTAATGGTATTCGATTAAATAAAAAGAATGACTATGGTGCAAATTTGGGTTTTGAGAACAACGGACTTGATAGTGCCGAAGCCAAACATATTAATTTGTTAAATATTTTTAATAGTGCTACAGGGCAATGGCCAGATTCAATTTTTAGTGATGAATATTCATATGAATTTAAGGGATTAAACTTCAATTATGGTAAAAGCAACAAATCTGATTTGATGTACTTGATAAAATTGGTTGGAGAATTAGGTTATCAGATTTATATTAGAGATGTATCATATTTAGGCTTTAATTCATATTACGTTTTAATACCCGGATTAAGTCAGGACAAGAAAAATATATCTGATTATACTATTTTCCATAAAATAAATTCTTTAATTTATAATGTAAATAAAGCAGCAAAATTGTCTGAACAGGAATTGTCTTCACTTGTATCAGTGTTAGAAGATAAATATATCTTAATCAAAGAGAATTTTGTCAATTTTGAAAAGGTATTATTATTTAATACGGATAGTGATGCTACTGATTTAACAATTGACTTATTTTTGAGTATGGCAAATTTTAAATTAGGATACATTGATAAAGCCTATTTCTATTTAAATAAATATTTGGAAGATAAAGATGTCAAAGATTATTTATATTTTTATGCTTGTAAAGACTATTTTTCTTTGCTAAGGAATAAAAGAAGTGAAAGCGAAGTATATTCTTATTTGACCAAAATTTATAATATTGAATTAGCAGAAGAGATAATAGATGATTTGCGTGAATCCCAAAATATATTTAAAGCATATGATTTAAACTTTTATTTCGATTGTTTGGAATGTGATATTAGCAAATTTAATTATTATAAGGTTTCGTCAATATTAAAGAATATTGAACTAAAACATAAGACTCGACCCATTGATCAAATGAACTTATCACAAATATTTTATACTGTTTAGAAAATAAAAAAACATTATCTTTTGACGAAGCAGTATATTTAGATTTATGAAATTTAATTGTATTATACAGCCTGATTCCATGGACTGCGGCCCAGTATCAATTAAAATGATTGCCCAATACTATGGGAAAAGGGTTAGCCTTGATAAATTACGTCAACTTACATTTACTGGAAAAGATGGCGTTTCATTATTTGCAATAAGCGAAGCAGCCGAACAAGTTGGATTTAAAACTGTTGGCGGAAAACTTACATTTGAAAAGCTCGAAAAAGAAGCCTTATTGCCCTGTATAGTCCATTGGAATCAAGAACATTTTGTTGTTGTTTACAAAATAAAAAGCAAGAACCTTTTTAGAAAACAATCAACCATTTATGTTGCCAACCCTGCACACGGCAATGTAAAATACAGCGAACAAGAATTTAAGGAACATTGGATTAGTACAAAATCAAGTGAGCAGGAAAAAGGCGTAGTGCTTTTAATGGAGCCTACACCAGAGTTTTACAAACAAGAAAGCGATAAAATCAACAACAAAAGCCTGAAATTTTTATTTTCATATTTTTTGAAATACAAAAAGTTTTTCGGTCAGCTTATTATAGGTTTATTGCTTGGTAGTTTATTTCAATTAGTATTTCCATTTCTAACACAAGCAGTTGTTGATACAGGTATAGCTAATAAAAACATAAGCTTTATTTACATCATTCTAATGGCACAAATGGCATTAATTATTAGCCGAATGTCTGTAGAATTTATCAGACGTTGGATACTTCTTCACATAAGCACAAGAATAAATATCTCATTAATTTCAGATTTTTTTATTAAATTAATGAAATTGCCTATGAGTTATTTCGATACTAAGCTTACTGGTGATATTTTGCAAAGAATTGATGACCATGAACGCATTGAAAGGTTTTTAACATCAAGAACACTTGATATAATATTTTCGTTTTTCACTCTAATTATTTTTGGTGTAGTGCTTTGGATTTACAGTTTTAAAATTTTCTTGATATTTTTTATAGGAAGTTTAATTTATGCTGTTTGGATTTTGTTTTTTCTTAAAAAGCGTAGAGAATTAGATTTTAAATATTTTGAAGTAAGAGCCAAAAATCAAAATAAAACATACCAATTAATACAAGGAATGCAGGAAATAAAACTTCAAAATTCCGAAAAACAAAAACGATGGGAGTGGGAAGATGTACAAGCAGATTTATTTAATATAAATATATCCTCATTAAAGTTGCAACAAACACAAGAAGCAGGCAATATTCTTATCAATGAGAGTAAGAATATTATTATTACTATCATTGCAGCCTTATCAGTAATTTCTGGCGAAATGACATTGGGCATGATGCTTGCAACTCAATACATTATTGGTCAGTTAACAATGCCAATAGAACAAATGGTTAATTTTATTCATGATTTGCAAGACACAAAAATAAGTCTTGAACGAATAAATGAAATACACCAAAAAGATGATGAAAATAAAGGAAAAGAACTTCAGGAAGTCAAATTAGAAAATAACGATATAGAGATAAAAGACCTTGTTTTTCAATATGAAGGACCACATTCAAAAAAAGTACTCAATAATATTAACTTATCCATTCCTCACGGCAAAGTTACAGCTATAGTAGGTGCAAGCGGAAGTGGAAAAACTACACTTATTAAATTACTTTTACAATATTATAATCCAGTAAAAGGAATAATTGAAGTTGGTAAACATGATTTACAACTATTTAATTCAACATGGTGGCGAAACAAATGCGGAGCAGTAATGCAAGACGGCTTTATATTTTCTGAGAGTATTGCCAAAAACATAGCCCAAAACGATGATGAAATTAATAAAGAAAAACTAATAAAAGCATCACAAATTGCCAATATTCACGATTTTATAATGGAAATGCCTTTAAAATATAATACGGTAATTGGAAATGAAGGACAAAATCTAAGTCAAGGTCAAAAACAAAGAGTATTAATAGCAAGGGCTGTATATAAAAATCCTGATTTTTTATTTTTCGATGAAGCAACAAATGCCCTCGATGCCAACAACGAAAAAGCTATTGTAGAGAATCTTCAGGAATTTTATCAAGGAAAGACAGTAATTGTAGTTGCTCACAGACTTAGTACTGTGAAAAATGCAGATCAAATTGTTGTTCTTGATGATGGCGAAATTGTAGAAATAGGTAATCATAAAGAATTAACAGCAAGGAAAGGAGCTTATTATAAATTGGTAAAGAATCAACTTGAATTAGGGAACTAAAGAAATGTCAAAACATACAGACAATATAGAACTAAGAAGTGAAAAAGTCCGTAACATTATCGGACAAATTCCACCAAAAATAATACGAGTTGGAATAACAACGATTTTCTTTATAATAATTAGCTTGTTAATTGGTAGCTATTATTTTGAATATGAATACACTATTAAAACGACTGCATTAATCGAACAATCACAAGATACAACAAAAATACAAATACCTGTCCCTGCAAACGAAATAGAAAAGGTAAAAGAAGGGCAAAAAGCAATTTTGTCATTTGATAACATCCAGAATGTCTATAATGAGAAAATAGTAGTTCAAATTCAATCAATGCCCAAAATAATCTTTATTACTGAAAAAAGAGGATTTTACTTTGCAGAAATAATATTAACCCGAAAACTTCTATCACAAAATGGTAATGAAATGATTATTGATGATAAAATTGAAGTTAAAGCCGAAATAATATGCGGTAAAACTAGTTTCTTTGACAAGATTACAGAACCTTTTAAATCAATATTAAAGACAAAAGACTGACATGCCAACCCTTCGCAGCCATACACATTGCTTGTCCACACGAGCCAAGACACTACCAAAGCCAAGCAAAGAGAATGTCTGCCCTGCCCACAGGATGAACAACGCCCGGTTGGTAACAAAGGCTAAAATCAAGCGGGCAGATAGTGCCAATTTGAACGGTATTGCAACTAATAAACTTTATCGCAGATTGACAGTGAAGTGCTCCGAAATGCCCGCCAGCTTTTAGCCTCAGCCGTTAGCGGCAAGGTAAAAAAACACTGCGACACGATTTGGCGTTGTTGAGTCTTAATTTTGAGAGAAAAAAAATATAATTATGAATAAAATACAAGCATACTTTGACTACTTCGATAAATATCGAGGTGTTGAAAATTGGGGATGGTATAAAAGTTTAACATATTGGATAAACATAGCATCTGAAATTAAAAATATTGTTATCTCTGATACCGAAATTAAGGAGAAATCTAATGAAGAAATAAATAAGATAATTTCTGACAAATCAGACAACAAGCTAAAAACTGTTGGTGACTTTTTTGATAGGTTTTTGTTTTATCAAGATAATGGACTTGGAAACATTGGACAAGGAGTAATTTGGGATTCTGAAGATAACCCTCACAAAACAGCCATTAAAGAAAAAATAAATAAAGATTATTTTATTGAGTTACTTCAGTGTAAAGATATTTCCCAAGCAGACACGAAAATTGATATTATTATAGAGGGGAAAAATTATGAAGCGGCTAAGATTCGTCTTTTGCGTGCATTGTTCCCTGCTGACTTTGCAGCTGTTGATGCACCAAATAAATTATGGCGTTTACTAAATGCTTTAAAAGACAAGCTTAATATATCTACAAATGGGAATAATGTTCAAAGGCATCAAGAGTTGATGCACCTTGTTGATTGTGCTGATTTAAACAAAAAACAAATATTTTTTTGGGAGTTGTTTTATATGCTAGAAAACAATCTTAATCTAAAAAAAGCTATTGTTTATTACGGTGCGCCTGGAACTGGAAAAACATTTAAAGCAAAAAATATAGCAAAACAATTTATTGACCAGCATCGAATTAAAATTGAAAGTAAAACTAAAAATAATTATCAAGTAAAGACGGTACAATTTCACCCTTCCTATTCCTATGAGGATTTTATTGAGGGAATCAGACCAAGTTCTGATAAATCATTAAAATTATTCAATGGTACTTTTAAAGAATTTTGCAAGACAGCTGGAGAAAAAGAAATTAATCTTTACAAAGATATTGACTTCATAAACAACGATAGTTTCAAAGAGAGAGACTATAGGTTTAGTTTGATTAAAGTCTCGGAATTAAACGATAATCAAAAACAAATTTTAGGGATAGATTCAATTATGCCAGAAGGTATAACAGTTGAAGAAGTTATTGAACCTGCATTTTTCATAATTGATGAAATCAATAGAGCAGAACTATCAAGAGTTTTTGGCGAATTGATGTTTAGTCTAGAATATCGTGGCTATAATGGTAAAATAAAAACTCAATACTCGTATCTTAATAACGAATCAGATGATAGTGTTTATTTCTGGGATAATTCAGAAGATTGGTTCTTTATTCCACAAAATGTATATATCATCGGCACAATGAATAACATTGACCGTTCGGTTGATAGCTTTGATTTTGCTTTAAGACGACGTTTTATGTGGGAAGAAATTCAGCCTGATTTCAATACCGTGCGGAATATTCTTAGTGCAAATTGGAAAAATGATTTGGCAATAGCATTTGAGAGATTAAACAACAGGATTGAAAGTGAAGAATTATTGGGTAAAGATTATAGAATTGGACATTCATATGCATTAGAAATAACACCTATACAAAATAGATTTGATTCTGTTACGGAAGTTAAAAAATTTCTATGGTCTGACTATGTAATGCCCTTGTTAGAAGAATATTTACGTGGCTTAGGTGATGAAAATAAAGCACAAGAGAAATTAAATCAGTTCAAAATAGAATTTGGAATTTAGCAACTATGAGAGCTAAAGATTTTTTCGATTCTGAGATAAAGGATAATTCATTTAAAGGTCATTATTTAAACCAGATTACAAAATTTAGTGTTGATTTTAATTGTGATACTTATCGAAAAAGAACAAGCCATCAAGAAATAAGGAAAATTGGGATTGTTAATTTTGTGAAAGAATTGCATAGAAATATAGCGAGCAAAAAAGTCTCGGAATTAAATCTGACGCAAATAATATTTGATGAAGAGTTTGAAGCAAATGAGGAACAACGAATTTTCGAATTAAGTGGTTATGGTTTCAATGACTTAATAATACATACTGGGAATATTGTTGGTTCAATTGTATATAAAAATCACAATTTCAATATCAATTGTAGATTTGGAAATGATTTTTTGCAATATATGATTGCAAATACAAGTGGTTTCTTAGAACTTGAAAATCTTGGTTCCATAAACAAGAACTTAGGTTTAGGAGAATGGATTTTAATTTATTATTGGAAGCTACAATTAAAAAAAGCCTTTTCTCTAGGTATTTACAAAACGTATCAGAAAAAAAGAGATATTATTACCACTATAAGAGGTTCAATTAATATTAATTCATTTTTACGTAAGGAGTTTTTTGATGGGAAAACAGATTGTGAATTTAAAGAGCATAGTTATAAAAACGAATTGAATACTGTTATAAATATGGCTTTGAACAAGGTTTTTAAATCAAAGTATCAACCAATCGTTTCAGATATTTATAATATTAAGAATGCTTTCAACTCAATAAACAACAGAAGTTTAAATTTAAAAACCTTACAAAATAAGAAAGTAATAAATCCTTACTTTAAAAAGTATAATCAAGTTTTCGATTTGTCATTAAAAATTCTCAGAGATGAATTTGCTAATGTTGGAGAATCAAAATCTGAACTTTCAGCATTTATTTTCGATATTTCGTTATTATTTGAACATCATATTAGGAAAGTATTAAAACAAAGACTTACTCTTTTTCCAAAAAACAAGAAAGAGTTTTCCATTCCTAATGGAATATATGAAAATAATATTTATCCAGATGTTATTATTGATTACGGAAATAATAATGTTGGAGTCTACGATGTGAAGTATAAGAATTTTGACTTCTTAAATGGAGTAAAGCGTGAAGATAAATTTCAACTAATTACTTATGTCGCAAGTCACTTAAATAAATACAATGTAGTAGAATGTGGAATTATTTATCCGTTAAAAGAATCTGATTTTGATAAAACATTAGAGATGACAGACCAAATATTAAATATTGACAAGAAAGAGATACCATTTAAGATTGGTTTTTATAAAATTTGTAATGACCTAAAAGAACAAACAAAAATTGATAAGGAATTTGGGGAGCAACTAAGCCCAGCCGCTAACATCGTGTATAGTGCATTTGGCGGATAGTGCTAATTTCAAGGCTGTTACATCTAATAAGCTTTGTAACGGTTTGACAGGTTTGTACTTCGAATCGCCAAACGACACCATACACGTAAACGTTAGCGTTCAGGCTAAAAAACGACACGAACCGATAAATATCATAAAATATGACAATGGACTTTAAAGATATTGAGCAAATAAAAAAATCTGGATTT
>Ga0334884_1005204_pt1 | contig 12640 bp, 7 predicted proteins | sample GraSluR1_MG_7_FD_207215 | JGI IMG/M metagenome (GOLD analysis project Ga0334884, IMG submission 207215) | Sludge microbial communities from methane-producing bioreactor in Wageningen University, Netherlands - Granular Sludge_12_05 R1 | ecosystem: Engineered > Bioreactor > Anaerobic > Unclassified...
TTTTAACGATGTTTTGCTGGGCAAATAAACTACTGCGATATGGGTTTATCGCAATCTTTTTTATCGCGTTGATTGGGGGGTTGTTGATATCTTCCTGGAATCATTTTCGGCAGGTACTTGCCAGGGAGATTGAGTCCATGGGATACAATCGACCGATTCAAGATGATGATCCCTGGGAACGCCCAAAAATTGATTTGCTGACGAATTTCTATAACATGTACAACCCCAATGTGATGCGTGTGCCTGATAACGATTACCCCTACCGCATGTATTTTTTCGGCTGGGCCACTGAAATCTGCAACCCGGGGTTTGCCGGTTGTGATGCCATCTATCTGGCAAGATCTCCAGATTTACACACATGGGAAGTCTGGTCAGGTGATAGTATCTGGGACGATACCATGAAGCCTGAGCGCTGGATACCTGTGCTGGCAGCCGATGATAAAGAATATGACAATTGGCACAATGGTGATCCGGCTGTGGTGCTGCGTGATGGCACATATTATATGGCCTATAGCGCGACCAGCGATTTTCTTCCGGAAGATGATGACCGGCCCGGACATCCACATCGATTAATTCTTTGTGTAATGGGTGCAACTTCTGATGATGGCATCCACTGGGAACGCACGGAAGTGCCCTTGTTGCTAGAATCCCCTGAAGAAATGAGCGGAGACACACCGGAAACCTGGATTGGCGATTTCCACCGTCCCAGTCTGCTATGGGAAGATGGTAAGTGGCGCTTGTGGTTTGATTATTGGCACCCGACCCTGGGGCTGGGCATGGGCTATGCTATCAATACGGGAGATTTCAAACAGCCAGGTGGCTTTGAATTGCAGCATGATTTGCGTAAGCCCCTGTTACCCAACTGGCCCAACCCCAATGTTGTCCGTGTTGATTTTATGCAGGAGGATGGCACGAAGGGAGTGCGTTATCACAGTTTCTCGGACCCCTCTGGTTATGGGCCTGCCATGGGCAAGCCCAATGCCGGGTGGCTGAGTCGCAATATTTGCGAAGCGGTTTCTGACGACGGCGTAACCTGGGAAGTCGTGGGATTCATTCGACCGGATAACGATGGTGCTGCCAATCAGATTCCAGAAGGATTTGTTGTAGCGCAGGACGGCCAGTCCTGGTTGTATGTTTTTTACGCGACCCAGCGCGGAGGTCTTAATGAACATGGTGTCTTTGATTACACCTATGATCGTATCCGCTATATGCGTCGCCCAGTGTCCATAGACCCCCGCAATGCTATCAATGAGTAGCTGCATAATATAAGACTGTATTTTATAACTGTATATAGATAATCCATTGTTTCTAATCAGGCAGAAGGCAGGAAAAATATGTTCTGGATCAGTTCACCCGCACCGGCTCCGGACCAGCATGTCGCATTCCGTGGTGTATTTGAGTTGGATGCTTCTAAGGAAGTTGAACTACGCAGTGTTGGTGCCAGTTGGTATACCATTTGGGTTGATGGTGAATATCTGAACGACGGCCCTGCGCGGTACCCCGAATCGCACCCACAATATGATCGTCATCAACTGCATCTCGCAGCAGGCAGGCATGTGGTGGCATTTCATGTCCAGTACTTCGGGGTAGAAACCCGTATGCTGACGAACATACCCCCTTATCTGGACATTCAGGTAATGGATGGAGATTCACCAATTCAGGTAGCCTGGAAATGTCAGCATCTGGCTGGGTATCAGTCGCAAGTACGGCGTATCAATCCGGAATTGGGTTGGATTGACTGGTGTGATACGCGGGCAGTGCCAGTGCATTGGGAACAGACCGGTTTTGATGACAGCAATTGGGGCGAACCAGTCAGCGTTGACCCGGGAATATCCACGCCGGAACCCATCAGTATTGGTGAAGTAAATTCCATCATTCATGAACTGACTGCTGCCGCTTCGGGGCCACTTGCGGAACGATTCGGTTATATGCTGGATGATGTTCCCGCACGCTTCTTTTTGCGAGACCTTGAGTGCAAGGATGTGCCACGCGCCGGTACTTGGCGACGGTATGACCTGGGGCGGGTGCGTCTGGGTCGACCCTGTTTTGAGCTTACGGTACCAGAAGGAACCATTGTCCAGTTCGCCACTTCGGAAACATTGGCACATGGCCGTGTGCAGCCGTATATAACTCTTTCAGCTGGTGCTTCCTGTAATCTGGACCATTATGTTGCACGGGGAGGGAAGCAGGTCTTTTTTCCCAATATTCCAAAGGGTGGGCGCTTCCTGGAAATTCATGTCATGATGCCGAAGGAGGTATATGATGCGGGTGAATTGCCTGTTGAATTTCATCGTGAAGCTTATATCGAGCGGACCTACTGGGCTGATGTTGAGGGCGCGTTTTCGTGTGAAGACCCTTTGATAAACGCAATCTGGCAAGTTGGAGTAGATACCTTGCGGTCTTGCTCTGAAGATGCCCTGACAGATAACCCGACCCGGGAGCGAGGCCAGTGGACTGGGGATGTGGTCGCGGTGGGTCTTGATATTGCCACAACCGCGTTTTCTGATTTGCGCCTGTTTCGCCGTGCCTTGATTCACAGTGCGCAATCGGCCCGGGCTGATGGCATGATTGCCGGTCACACCCCATCGCATGTAGGGTACATTGGTCCATATGCCGCGCAATGGACAAATGGATGCCTGCGGTATCATGATGCCACCGGTGATCTTGATTTTCTCCGGGAAATGTACGACAAGGCAAAAGCCAACATCGGTTCTTTTGAGCGCTTCCTTACGGAAGATGGCTTGGTTCAGACCATTGCTGATGGGGGTGAAACCGGGATTACTGATTTTGGTTGGGTATTTATAGACTGGGGCTATGTGCCCAATCCAGGGCCGTCTGACATGGCTATGAACATGCATTTTCTGGACGCGGTACGCGGTATGAAAATCTGGTGTGCCCGTATGGAGCATGATGCCGATCTGGAATACTATACTGCCTTGGAAGAAAGGGTGAAAGGTATTATTCAGCGCTGGTTGGAGGAACAGTTATCAAGTGGCAACGACGCATGGAATCGCATCGGTTATCATCGGGCAACCTTTGCGCTACGTCTGAACTTGCTGGATGCAGATCGCGTTGGCGAAGCGTTGGCGTTCATGAAAGACCATATGCAGAATTGTTTCCCGAATAAAAAGGATGCGCCACGAAACGATGATCCGACTAAGCAACGCACCCAACTGATCACACCCTATTTTGCGCATTATGCCATGCCTGTACTGATTGAACACGGTGAAGGTGAATTTGTCCTGGAGCAATATCGGCGTTGTTGGGGGTGGATGCTGGAAGACAACCGTACTACTCTGGTAGAAGTTTTTGACACGCGCTGGTCGCATTGTCACCAATGGGCTGGATGTCCTACCTGGCAATTAACGCGCTACTGTCTGGGATTGCACCCACGCTTCAGTAAAGGAGATGCCACGTATGAACTGCGTTTCATACCCATGGGCTTATCATATTCCAAAGGCGTTTTCCCGTTACATGGTGATGGTAATGTAGCGGTACGGTGGCATGTGGAAGACGATGTGATCAGTTATGAAGTGAATACATCAAGGACAATCACATTGATATTGCCGCTGTTGGATGGCAGTATTGAGCAGAAAGTTGTTACGGGTACAGTACACTTGACTTTGCAAAAGTCTACCACTACCAACACTTCACATTATGCCGTTGTAAATGTTTGATGGGTACTTAAATTATATTACAGGCTGTGTACTTATAGAAACGGTTATTTTATTACTGATATTACTTCAATACTGCCATCTATTTTTGGTTGTGCTCGACTTATAAAGGGAGTTTATTTTTTAATATGGAACAACATCAGCCCCGATGGATTTGGTCAGATTTAGATGATCCCGCACCAAAAAACCGGTTTACTTATTTTCGAAAAATTGTAGAACTGGATGCATTGCCAAAAAGCGCCCTATTACATTTTGCGGCAGATACCAATGCGCAATTATGGTTGAATGGGCATCCGCTACGTCGTAAGGTCAGTCGCTACACCGAAGAACAAATTACGGTAGAAAAAGTCAATGCTGCACCTTACCTGAAAAAAGGGACGAATGTGCTGGTTATTCAGCACAACAACTGGGGCGACATCGTTACCTTTATGCGTACTGGAAACAAGCATGCCGGACTGTATATTCATGCTGATTGGGTTGTGACAGACACATCGTGGAAATGCTGTACAGCGCCCGAGTTCCAGAAGCATGAAGACCGTATTATCGGGTTGAACAACAACACACCTCGTATTCGCTACCCCGTGCTGATGGACGGACGAAAAGGGCTTATTGAAGACCTTCACGAAAACGATTTTGATGATAGCGACTGGGCGTACGCGGTTGTTGTTCAGAACAAGCCCTGGCCTGACACACCTGCCGAGGTAGAAACACCTGGCCAGCGGGAATATCCGGTACATGCTTTTAAGGTAGTAGCTGCCGGGCGTTTGGGGAATGGGCTTCCGATAGTAGAGAATCCCTATCATGTGTCTCAAGGTATTTTGAATGCAAAACTTCAACCAGATGCAGACCTTACAGATTTGTCCCAGCGATTGACCAGGAAAGAAAGCGTCACCCTGAATGGGCGTGCGGGAGAATCGTATTATGTCACCCTGGATTTTGGTTTTCCGGTTCATGGTTTTCCGTTGTTTCATATGGAAGATTCCGCAGGTGGTACGTACATCGATATTGGGTATTGTGAATTGTACCGCGCCCTCTATGATGGCGGCATCCATGTGCGTGATGACGGCTGGATTCACACGGAAGGGGTAGTGGGCAAGGGGTACGCAGACCGCTACATCACACGGGCAGGTGAACAGCACGCGGAATTGCCTGAAGAACGTACCGCACGCTGGTTGACCCTGCATTGTTATTTTACAGCAGACACAACGTTGACATTTCGGGAAGTTGCCATAATCAAATCGCAATATGCTCTGCGACCTGTCGGCAGTTTTTCATGTGGCCTTGAGCGCATGGATCAGATTGTCAAGCTCTGCCACATCCACAGTGAGGTGACAATGTCTGATGCTTATATCGACACGCCAGGCCGCGAAGATGGTCAATGGATTGAAGATATTCGACCACGAGCTTTGGTTGCGGAACGCTGGTACGGCGATCACAAATTACGTCGCCTGTTGATTCGTACCCATGCAGAAAGTCAGTTCCCGGACGGAAATATGCACCCCTTCGCGCCAAGCAATTTCCCCATGCGCGCACCTTATGACTGGAGTGTCCAATGGGTTGCTTCACTTTATGATGATTATATGTGGAGCGGCTCAACAGAGATGATTGCAGAATATTGGGACGTGCTAGTGAAATACTGGGATCATGTGCTTTCCATGGTGAACGAGGAAGGTCTCTGGTTGACGCCAAGTATCCTGGCAGATATCCGAATCGGTGTTCGTTGTACTTCCGGTAATCACTCCAGCGGTATTGTGACGCCTTGGATTATTGAACGCCTGGACTGGAGTGTTACGATGGCGGAAGCTATGCAAGATACCGAACACGCGGAAAACTGGCGTGCCATGGTTGAAAAGATGACAGCCGCATTTCGCAAGTATCATATAGTTCCTGCGCATGATAATATACCAGCCCATGTTGGCGATCGATATGATGTACAGGAACCGGGTAATGTACGTGGGTATAGTCAGGCAGGCCAAACAATTGCGGTCACCTATGGATTGCTTGGTAAAGAGGAAGCCAGGGACAATCTTGAGTATACGTTCCAGGCTCCCGATGGCGCGCCTCCTGAAGGTGTCATCCGCTGGAACAATCCTACCTATTTCTACCGGGTATTGGCGGCCATGACGCATGTAGGAATGACCGAGCGTGCCATGAATCACCTGTTCGAGCGTTATGCGAATTATCTGCCAGCAGAGCACAGAAACCCGACACCGCTTGGGTACCAGGGACCAATGGGAGGTCCGTTGCCTGAATACTGGATCAGTCGTGAAGATTTGGGGCTGGCAGAAGGCGAAATCAATACAACCCAGCCTGATGACGAAACCGGTTCGCATGGATGGGCTGCTGTCCCGTTGTTGTGGTTGCATGAATGTGTCCTGGGCATTACCTGGACCGAGCCAGGTGGCGGTACGTTGCGTATCGCGCCGGATGCCATGGGCTTGCCTTTTATTGCGGGAAATTCCATGACACCGAAGGGGCGTGTTTGGGTCTATTGGGACCCACAGCAGTGGCGGCTTGAGGTAGAATTGCCAGAGTTGGTCACAGCAGAAATCGTCCTGCCGAAAGTCTGCGCGCATGTGTTGGACCGATGCCAGATACTTGAGGGTGTTGCGGAACGCACTGCACCTGGAGTGTACCGGGTGCGGCGCACCGGACGGGTTGTATTCGAGATACTATAACAATTTTTTGGTCGCAGTGACTGATTGGAGGGTTAAGGAATGTCGAAATCTACGTCGGTTAAAGTTGGCTTGTTCGGGATCGGTCTGGACACGTACTGGCCACAATTTGAAGGTTTAAAAGAACGCCTGGAAGGATACCAGAAACGCATCTATAATCGCCTTTCTCGTGAAGGTGTGGAGATTGTTGATGCCGGGCTGGTTGACAATGTGCCGAAAGCCCGTGAGATCGGTGATATGTTCAAGCAAGCAGATGTAGAGATTATCTTCCTGTATGTCTCGACCTACGCGTTGAGTTCAACTGTATTACCGGTAGTCCAGAAAGCCAAAGTGCCGGTTGTCGTGTTGAACTTGCAACCTACCCGTGCACTGGATTACGACTGGTTTAACGCACTGGGAGACCGGGGCAAAATGACGGGCGAGTGGCTGGCCAATTGCCAGGCCTGTTCTGCACCGGAAATTGCCTGTGTGTTCAACCGTGCCCATATCGACTACCATCTGGTTACCGGTACTCTGGACGATGATACAGCCTGGGACGAGCTGAATGCCTGGATCGACGCGGCACGGGTAGCGGCTGAAATGCGCAATACCCGGGTTGGTGTTTTGGGACATTATTATTGCGGCATGCTTGATGTCTACAGTGATATGACGCAGCAAGCCGCGGTGTTTGGGTGTCATTTTGAGTTACTGGAAATGTGTCAGTTACACAGGCTCCGGGAGTCTGTTACTGAAGAACAGCTTTCCGCGAAGATTAAGCAGTTCCAGGAAGAATTTGAGGTTGTACCGGAATGTGACGAAGCGGAAGTTCGCCGGGCGGCACAAACATCCTGCGCGCTGGACTTGCTCGTTGAAAATAACAAACTGGGATCGCTTGCCTATTATTATGAAGGAGAAGCGGGGAATGATTATGAAAACATCGTAACTTCGGTAATCGCCGGAAATTCTCTGCTCACCGCACATGGGGTACCTGTTGCAGGTGAATGTGAAATTAAAAATGTCCAGGCAATGAAAATCATGGACAGCTTCGGGGTAGGTGGTTCTTTCTCCGAGTTTTATCTCATGGACTTTAACGATGACGTCGTCTTGCTAGGGCATGATGGTCCCGGACATATGGCGATTGCGGAAGGAAGAGTTAAGCTCGTTCCGCTGCCTGTATTTCATGGAAAGCCGGGCAAGGGGTTGTCGATTCAGATGATGGTGAAGAATGGCCCTGTAACCTTGTTGTCGGTAGTTCAGGATGGAGAAGGGCGTTTGAAGTTCCTGGTAGCCGAAGGTGAGTCTGTTCCCGGACCCATAATGGATATCGGTAATACCAACAGCCGCTATCGGTTCTCGCTTGGGGCAAAGGAATTTGTGAACAGATGGTCAAAAGCAGGCCCGGCACATCATTGCGCCATCGGAGTTGGGCATATAGCGTTGAAGTTGGAGAAATTGGCAGGTATTCTGGGTATCGAGTGTATCCGGGTGTGTTAGCCTATATACTGCTGTTGATATATCAATAGATTACTATCATTAGTTCGGGCCAAAAAGTCTCCACGACTTTTTATGTACATCAAGTTTTTGTAGAAGACGGGGAAAGTATGAATTGACCTGGAGGCGCATGCTATACACAAAATAGGACTATCTGAGCAGTTACTTTTTGCCGTCCGCATCGCACCAAATTGATAGCGGAAACTCCAGTGGAGATATTTTGTTTTCTATTTGGTACATTGTAAAATTTTATTGGTAAATAAAAATTGAGGAATGAACGCAAGTGGACATCTATAGAAATGCGCTCAAGTATACATATATCGCTGTATTCACCAGTATATTTCTACTCCTGTTTCTAGGATGCCCACCACGTCCACCAGCCGTGGCAATCGCATTAGAATCGAATATCAATATTGCACTGCTGCAAATGCTTGCTGAAGGGAATGATCAGGAAGCCAATCTCTTAAAAGCCGACGCGTATTGCCGCAATGCGGCTGCACTCGGAGCGGATATTGCCCTGTTTCCCGAGATGTTCAATATCGGATATACCGGTTTCCGTATGGTTCCAGAAGGTACCAGTGAAGCATGGCAGGCGCAGGCAGTCCAATTGACAGACTATTTTGTGACACACTTTCAGAACTTGGCAAAAGAACTGGATATGGCGATTGCGCTGACTTGCCTGGAAGCGTGGGATTCAGCACCACGCAACAGCCTGATGCTGATAGACCGGCATGGTGATATTTTATATACCTATGCCAAAATACATACCACAGACTTTTCATCGATAGAAGCCGTGACGACGCCTGGCGAGGAGGTGTACGTAGCCAAGTTGGATACGCGCAAAGGTGAGGTTGCCGTGGGTGCCATGATTTGTTATGACCGTGAGTTTCCTGAGACCGCTCGCATGCTGATGTTGAAAGGTGCCGAGATTATCCTGACACCGAATGCCTGTAAACTGGATGATGTACGGTTGAATCAATTCCAGGCACGCGCTTTTGAAAATGCATTGGCGGTTTTTATGACCAATTACCCCGCTCCGCAACAAAATGGCCGATCCGTCGCGTATGGGCCAGGTGGTGAAGAACTTGCACTGGCAGATGATTCAGAAGGAATCATCATTGCAGGAATTGACTTGGAGGCACTTAGAAATACACGGAAAAAAACAATCTGGGGAGATGCTTTTCGTCGCCCGCATCGTTACAATGCATTATCAGAAGATTTGCTGGAACCGATTTGGGAACGCCAGGACGCTTTCGGGAATCCATACAATCGCATGGACCGTTAGGTCGATTTCCTATGATATGAAGTAATAATAAAATGAAGATTGTGTATGAACCAGAGCAAATCACACGCTTGTGCTGTCTGATCTGCTGGTATATGTCGTTCCAATTAATACTGTCACCCCAAATTACCAAGCCTTGTTACGGCTTGAACAACTGCGAATTGCCTCAGGTGAATATAACATATTTGTCACAGATGCCCTACAGTCATTTGTCAGTAGCAACGAACCAATTAAAATGCTCCAATGTCCACGACTGTCATAGCTCTTCTCCAATAGAATAAACGTTGACAGTAAAAAGCTCATTGTCCAGTCAGTTTTGATTTACATTATCCAACTCCTGAATCAACTCGAGGCGTACACAGCTCTCGACCCAAATGCTACTTTCCGAAGAGTCTCGCGGTGTAATCTTGTACCCTACTTAACTTATTAAACTTCTGCGCGGCGCTGTAGATGCAATGCTTGAATTGGTTCGGTTACTCCTGGGTCGTTGGCATCGGCCATCAGCTCAGTCATCCGCTTTTCCATTCGCTGACACAGAGATTGGAACGATGCATCCTGCACCAGGTTATTAAGCTGCAACGGGTCGGCCAGGTTGTCGAATAAGCACCACGGACCATCCTCCTCCATAAGCCGGGCATAGGTGTATTGCTTTGATCGTACACCACGCCACTCCCGGACTCCATTCATGATCCAGGGATTACCCCCAGGCAACATTTTCATCAGCAGGACGGCGTCTCGCTGATCATGTCGTTCCCCGCGCATCGCTTCTTGAAAGTCCAGACCGTCTACCGAATCGGGAATGGGTATGCCCGCCATGCCCAGCAAGGTTGGCATGATATCTACCGGGCTGAGAAGCGCATCAGAGACAACGCCTTCTGCCACACCACGGGGATACCGTAAGAGCCAGGGCACACGGATGGACTCTTCATACGGCATCTGTTTCGAGCCCATGCGGTGTGAGCCCAGCATGTCGCCATGATCAGAAGTAAAAATGAAGATGGTATCATCCGCAATACCAAGTGTTTCCAGCTCTTCGAGCATGATGCCGATGTAGTCGTCCAGGCTCTTGGTCATCGCCAGATAGCCTTGCCACCATTCCAGTAAGCGGTCATCATCATCCAAAATTGCCCGCACACTCTCCCGACTTTGCAAGATGCTGGGATTGTCTGTCGGATCGCTGGCCAGTAAGGCATCGACATAATCTCGGTTATATACATTCTCCCGGAAGCGCAGAAATTCCTTCGGATACAACGCGTTATAACGCTCCGGTGCGATATAAGGATTATGCGGCGGTCCCCAGGAGACAAATAAGCAGAACGGTTCTTCCTGATGCTTCCTGAAATAGTCCACGGCCAGCTTGGTCTGTTGTTCCGGTTCCCAACCCGGTAAGGGGATTTCTTCGGGTGTATCACCACAATAGAAGGAGTCGAAATGATTGTGGTTACAGTTGCGCACTGCCCAGTAGTCAAAACCCTGGCGACGTTCATGCGGCACAAATGGTTCCCGATGGGACTCCAGATGCCACTTGCCAATATAGCCAGTGGCATAACCATTTTCTTTCAGCACTTTCGCAATGCTGGGCAAGTCATCCCGTACTGGTGTGTCGTTTGCGACCGTACCATTGTTCATCGGATAACGTCCGGTCATCAACATACCCCGATATGGCGAACAGACCGGATAAGTGCTGATGCAGTTTGTGAGCTTGCAGCCTTCTGCTGCCATTCGGTCCATGTGGGGTGTTGTGATTTGATCGCCACCATAACAACCTACAATATCTGCACGCAGTTGGTCTGCAAAAACATAGACTATGTTCGGCTTGCGTGCTGGTGACCCTTGAACAAGCTCTCCCCTTGCGGTAGCGCCCAGCATGACTCCGGCGCCGGTTAATGTAGTCGATTCTAGAAAGGCACGTCGGGTGATAGCACCATTGAGATTTTCTTTAAGCGGTTTCTCATTCAAAATATTTCCTCCCTGATGTTTTTGCCCGTCATTGTTCCATCGTCAGAGACTTGGGTTTGCCTGTCGATAATTAATGAGCATACCATGATTGGGATTTTCGCTGGCTATTATGTCATATACAGCCTTCTGATCATTGGGGTCCCATGTCTCACCCGCCAGTACAGAACATAAATCCAAGCCATCTACTTCAGGGCAGCATTATCTGAGATAAAACATATGGGCTGTAAAGCGAAAACTTTATCGTGACTGAACTTTTGGCGGGGCAGTACTTGCACGTATAATTAATTCTACAGGAAGTGTAACTTGCAAAGTACTGGTAGACCCTGTTTCACGCAACTCAATGAATCTGTTAAAAGCTTCTTGACCACATTCCAGTGCCGGAACCTTTATAGTTGTCATAGGTACGGTTAGTCGTTTTGCAACTAATTCATCACCAAATCCAACAACAGAAACCACTTCAGGAATACGAAGATTTCGCTCCCAGGCAACCTGGATTACAGCTGAAGCAATATCATCAGAACAGGCTGTTATTGCTATTGGGAAATGACAATGGTCGAATAAGTAATTGGCTGCCAGCACCCCACTCTCAAAACTATAATCTGCTTCAGGAATCGCATAGTTAGGTATAGCGATACCTGCTTCATTCATGGCACCCTCATATCCCCTTCTTCGCATGCGTGCTGGTCGTGAACGATAGGTTGGCCCATTTATGTGGACAATATTGCGATGCCCAAGAGCTATTAAGTGCTGTGTTGCCAAACGTGCTCCAGCTTCATTGGCAAAATCAACCTGAATTCGTCGTTGTGAAGCAAAAGGAAAACCATCAAAATCAATGTCAACCAGTACAACATTGTGGTCATTAAACCGCCTCATGACTTCGGCAGCATAGTCCATATTATGTGATATACGCATCATGCCATCCACACGATTACGCAACATAAAATACACATTTGGGGTTAATGAATCCAAACTCCCCGAGGCATTTATAATCACAGTATAGTCATATTGATTTGCCTTGTCTTGTATACCTTGCATTATTTTCGGCCAATAGGAACTATCCATATCGGGTACCAACACACCGATCGTTTTAGAATGACGCGTACGCAAACCACTCGCAGCAAGGTTGGGTATGTAATCCGCACGTGCTGCTGCTTCTTGCACACGTATTCTGGTAGCCAGACTTACCCGTGAACTGTTTCGCAAAGCGCGTGAAACAGTAGGAGGCGATAGCCCCAATTTGCGCGCCAGTTCTTTTAACGTAATCATGCTCTATTATTCTCAGCCAAGATCAATATTAAATGCGATTATTCTTCGACAATCGTTTGTCATCAAAAATGTTCTTAAAATGTACAATTTCATTCCAATAATACTGTGTTTTATTGTATTTCATGATTGATATATGCAAGTTTTGATTAATTAATGCAGTAGGCATTTCTTTGTAAATCAGAAAAAGCCTGTTGCGTCAAGTAAAAATCTATCCGAAGTACCATACGTTGCCTCATGTAAAAATCTATCTTTGAGAACACCTTGTTTTGTGTTGGTAAGGTGGTAGCTGACGGTTCCTTTCATCCCACCTGTTC
>Ga0334884_1005206_pt1 | contig 12638 bp, 8 predicted proteins | sample GraSluR1_MG_7_FD_207215 | JGI IMG/M metagenome (GOLD analysis project Ga0334884, IMG submission 207215) | Sludge microbial communities from methane-producing bioreactor in Wageningen University, Netherlands - Granular Sludge_12_05 R1 | ecosystem: Engineered > Bioreactor > Anaerobic > Unclassified...
GGGTTCAATTTTAAAGGATTGCTTCGAAAAATCAAAGAAGCAATTCTTTGGCCCAGTTTTTTGCCTCAATTTTTTTCGCTATTCAAGAAAAAAGATTTCCTAATTTTGAATTGTTAAGGATTGACTAGTTAAGTTCTATGATAGAGTAACTGCAGCAGAAGTATTTTTTGCTGCAGTTTTTTTTGCAGGCATTCTATTTCTTGCGATTACCGGCTTCCGATTTCCATTCGGTGAAATAAACAATTAATTGCGCTTCGCTTTTCCATTCGGTAATATATATTTTCATATCAGCTTCCGATTTCCATTCGGTTAAATACCAAACACCACTTTGGGGCAAAGCTTCGCTTTTCCATGTTGTTTTATACACTACCATATCGGCTTCCGATTTCCATTGAGTAACATACACAATTTTATCGGCTTCACTTTTCCATTGCGTAATATATACTTTTTGCGAAAATGCTGCAGTAGCAAAGCAAATCATCGAAAACAGCAATAATGTCCGAATCATAATCAAGGCTTAAATTATCAAGGTCTTCAATAATGCAAAAATCGTGCATAAAACAAGAAATGACCGCCACAGGGACAGTCATTTCTTACATATTTATTTTAAATATTAATTACCGGTTAAGCGTTTGTAGTAGTTAAAACGCCATTTTGCATTGCGTTCGGCTTCTTCGAAAAGGATCTTTGCTTCCTTAGGAAACGATTTAACCAGCGACGAATAGCGTACTTCGCTCATGAGAAAATCCTGGAACTTACTCCAATCGGGCTCTTTACTGTCGAGAACAAAGGGATTTTGTCCTTCGGCTTCGAGCAGAGGATTGTAACGGAACATCTGCCAGTAACCTGCCTCTACTGCAAACTCTTGTTGCGCTTGAGTTTTACCCATACCGGCATTCAACCCGTGATTAATGCAAGGCGAGTAGGCAATAAGAATTGAGGGTCCCGGGTAGGCCTCGGCTTCTTTTAATGCTTTGAAAAACTGGTTTTGGCTAGCACCTATTGCAACCTGAGCAACATATACATAACCATAGGTCATGGCCATAGCTCCCAGGTCTTTCTTCCTTGTACGCATACCTGCAGCAGCAAATTTAGCAACTGCGCCAACGGGTGTCGATTTTGAGGCCTGCCCCCCTGTATTGGAGTACACCTCGGTATCGAGCACCAAAATGTTTACATCTTTACCAGTGGCAATTACATGATCGAGACCTCCAAATCCTATGTCGTAAGCCCACCCGTCGCCACCAATAATCCATATAGATTTCTTAACCAAATATTCTTTTAGTTTTAGAATTTCGGTAGCACTGTTGTCAGTTTTTGTCTTTAGTGCATCTATCAGTTGCTTCGAAATGGTTTGAGAAGCTTCAGCGTTATCCTTGTTTTCGCGCCATTGTTTTGCAATATTCATGGTAGCCTCATCCCAGTTTGCTTTTTCGATGAGCAGGCAAATTTTCTCACGCATTTTTTCGATACCTACCGAAATGCCAAATCCATATTCGGCATTGTCTTCGAATAGAGAATTTGCCCAGGCGGGACCACAGCCTGATTTTGAATGGGGACGGTAAGGAGTGCTGGGAGCAGAACCACCATATATGCTGGAGCAACCGGTAGCGTTGGCTACAATCATGCGTTCTCCGAACAATTGCGATGCTGCTTTAATATAAGGTGTTTCTCCGCATCCGGCACAAGCGCCCGAGAATTCGAACAAGGGTTGTGCAAACTGACTGTTCCTTACGGTTTTTTCTTTGGGTAAGATATGATCTTTGTAACCCACAACCTCATCCATATAAGTCCAACGTGCAATTTCATCTTTTTGAGTATCGATGAGTTTCATTTCGAGTGCTTTTACCTTAGCCGGACAAACATCGGCGCAATTTCCGCAGCCGGTGCAGTCGAGTACGCTAACTTGCATACGGAACTGAAACTCTTTGGTGCCTCCTGTTCCGGTGATGGTCTTTGTTCCTGCCGGGGCATTTTCAAGCTCTTCTTTAGTGAGAAGGAATGGTCGTATGGCAGCGTGAGGGCAAACAAATGCACATTGGTTGCACTGAATGCAGTTTTCTGCTATCCATTCGGGAATATTCACGGCAACTCCTCTTTTTTCGTATTGTGTGGTTCCCGATGGAAAAGAACCATCTTCGCGGTCGATAAATGTAGATACGGGAAGGTTGTCGCCGTTTTGTGAATTAATTACATCGGCAACTTCACTTATAAATGTGGGTACTACACTGTTGCGTTCAACCGAAAAAGGTTTTGCGTTAATTGTATTCCATTCTGAAGGAACATCAATTTCTACGTAGGTGCAACAGCCTGCATCGATGGCATCGTGGTTCATTTTAACAACGTGTTCTCCTTTGCGGCCAAATGATTTTACCACCATGTGTTTCATTTCCTCAACAGCCAATTCATAAGGAATTACATTGGTGATTTTAAAAAATGCCGACTGCATGATAGTGTTGGTGCGATTGCCAAGTCCGAGGTTTTCAGCAATTTCGGTAGCATTAATAACATAAAACCTTATGTTTTTGCCGGCAATTGTCTTTTTCATATGATCGGGAAGTTTTTCGAGAGTTTCTTTCACCGACCAGATGGAGTTGTATAGAAATGTGCCACCGGGTTTTATGCCTTTAAGAACATCGTAGAGATAGATATAAGCCGGAACATGACAGGCAACAAAGTCCGGTGAGTTAATCAGATAAGGTGCACGGATGGGTTTGTCACCGAAACGGAGGTGAGAAGAAGTAAAACCTCCCGATTTTTTGGAATCGTAGGCAAAGTATGCCTGACAGTATTTATTGGTAGTTTCTCCAATTATTTTAATACTGTTTTTATTGGCGCCCACCGTACCATCAGAACCAAGTCCGTAGAATTTACTTTCGAAGGTTCCTTTGGGTAATACCGTAACATCGGGTTTAAGCGGTAACGATTTGTAGGTTACGTCATCAACAATACCAACGGTGAATCCGTTTTTAGGTTCATTCATTGCCAGGTTTTCGTAAACCGTCATAATCATTGCCGGAGTGGTGTCTTTCGACGATAGCCCATAACGGCCGCCAACAATAAGAGGCGCATTTTCATTGTTATAGAATATGTCTTTCACGTCAAGATAAAGGGGTTCTCCGTTGGCTCCCGGTTCTTTGGTGCGGTCGAGTACTGCTATGCGTTTTACCGACTTAGGCAACACCTTACGGAAATATTTTTCGGAAAAAGGTCTATAAAGATGAACGGTGATAAGTCCTATCTTCTCTCCTTCATTCATCTTGTAATCGATAACTTCTTTAATGGTATCGGTAATCGATCCCATGGCAATGATGATGTTTTCGGCATCGGGAGCACCATAGTAGGTAAATGGATGATATTCACGACCTGTTAAAGCACTCAGTTGCTGCATATAATCTTCAACGATATCGGGCACAGCATCGTAATATTTGTTACATGCTTCTCGTGCCTGAAAAAAGATATCGGGATTTTGTGCTGTGCCACGGGTAACCGGTCTTTCGGGGTTCAAACTTGAATCGCGAAAGTGTTGTAGCATTTTCTGGTCGATAAGGTCTGTCATATCTTCGTTTTCGAAATACTCAACTTTTTGAATTTCGTGTGAAGTGCGGAATCCGTCGAAATAATGAAGAAAAGGAATCCTCGACTTGATTGCTGCTAAGTGCGCCACCGGAGCTATATCCATGATTTCCTGTACCGAGCCGGTTGCCAGCAGGGCAAATCCTGTTCCACGGGTGCTCATCACATCGCTGTGGTCTCCAAAAATTGATAAGGCATGCGATGCCACGGTTCGTGCACTTACGTGAAAAACAGCAGGAAGTAGCTCTCCGGCAATTTTATACATGTTCGGAATCATCAGAAGCAGCCCTTGCGAAGCTGTATAGGTTGAGGTTAATGCTCCGGCTTGCAATGCACCGTGCACTGCGCCGGCAGCACCCGCTTCGCTTTGCATTTCTTCGACCCGTACTGTTTGTCCGAAAATATTTTTTCTGCCGGCTGCAGCCCATTCGTCAACATTTTCTGCCATGTTCGACGAGGGAGTGATTGGATAAATACAAGCAACTTCGCTGAACATGTAAGCTACATGTGCTGCAGCGTGGTTTCCGTCGCATGTAATGAATTTTTTTGCTTTTGTCATCGTTTTAACCGATTAGTTTAACTATATTTTTTAATAACCCTGATTTTTTTCGAGTTTGCTAAATTAATAATTTTAATCAATTTATTTGCCGATTTCGATATGTTGTTCGGTTAGTTTTACCTCTTTGTTCGTCTTTGGCTGCGACAAACTTGCTCTGAAATTGCATTCAGGTTCTCATCAGTATCTTCAGCAAGCTTGTTTAATCTGATTTCTGGCCAACAAAATAGTCAGCCTTATCATGAAACAACAGATTGAATGTTGTGAGCGAACCATAAATACGGGTGATGTATTGTTGTAAATTGATTTTTTCTTCATCGTTTAACTTTGCATTACTGTTGATATTCTGCTCTAATACACGCAGACGATCGCGAAGCATCACGATTTTATGAAAAAATACCTCAATGGGAATCTCCTTTTCTTTCAAGCCCTGGGCTCCGGGTCGCAGGATTATTGTTCCGTTTATCCACTTTTCGCCCAATTCTGTTTTTTCGTGCCAAAGTCCATAGTCGTCTAATACATTGCGAATCATGGTTTCTATTTGGGTGATGTTAAATTCGGGTCGGGGAGCATTCTCGGGGAGATAAACCACCTCGGCCTCCATCTTGCGCTTCGATATTTGCATTTCGCCTGCTCGCGCAAATATGATGTCATATGAAGTGATATTATCTTTTACAATAGCTCCTTTCCCATATAAGTCGTGCTCAATCACTGTTCCTACAGGTAAGTTTTCCATATTTCAAATTGTTTTGTTTACGAATCCAAATATACAAAAACAAGAAAGACGCTCAAAGCGTCTTTTCAAAAGAATATTACGATAAACAACTACAGTTTATCCATAGTCATTAAAAATTCAATATTCGACTTGGTGTTTGGTAAACGTTGTCTCATAAACTCCATGGCTTCGAGAGAATTCATGTCGGCCAAGAACTCTCTTAAAATCCAAACGCGGCTCAATACGTCGCCGGGTATAAGCAAATCTTCGCGACGTGTGCTCGAAGCAGTGATGTCGACTGCAGGATATATGCGGCGATTCGAAAGCTTGCGATCGAGTTGCAATTCCATATTTCCGGTACCTTTAAATTCTTCGAAAATCACATCATCCATTTTAGAGCCGGTTTCTGTTAATGCAGTTGCCAAAATGGTAAGAGAGCCGCCACCTTCTATGTTACGTGCTGCACCAAAGAATCGTTTGGGTTTATGAAGTGCATTGCTGTCGACTCCGCCCGACAACACTCTTCCCGATGCAGGAGCCACGGTGTTGTAGGCTCTGGCTAAACGAGTAATCGAATCGAGGAGAATAATAACATCGTGGCCACACTCCACCATTCTCTTTGCTTTTTCGAGTACGATGGTACTAACCCTAACGTGTCGCTCGGCCGGTTCATCGAAGGTGGAAGCAATTACTTCGGCATTTACATTGCGAGCCATGTCGGTAACTTCTTCCGGTCGCTCGTCAATGAGAAGAATCATCAGATATGCCTCGGGGTGATTGGCCGCAATGGCATTGGCAATCTCCTGTAACAATACTGTTTTGCCGGTCTTGGGTTGTGCCACAATTAGTCCTCGCTGACCTTTTCCAATGGGTGAAAACAAATCGACGATGCGTGTCGATAAGGTTGCTTTACCGTTTCCTGTGATATTGAACTTTTCATTTGGAAACAACGGGGTAAGATGGTCGAAAGGAATTCTGTCGCGCATCACCGAGGGGTCGAGACCGTTGATTTTATTAATTTTAATCAAAGGAAAATATTTTTCTCCTTCTTTTGGAGGCCTGATGGTCCCCTCAACTGTATCGCCTGTTTTTAGGCCAAAGAGCTTTATTTGCGACTGACTTACATAAACGTCATCGGGACTGTTAAGGTAGTTGTAGTCTGACGATCGCAGGAATCCGTAACCTTCGGGCACAATTTCGAGCACACCGGTTGACGTAATTATTCCACCGAATTCAAATGTTTGTGCAGGCGTTTCTTTGATAGGCTCAGTCTTAGCTGAATGAGCTTCTTGGCTGATTTCGGCAGGCTTGTTGTCGGGTTCTTTGGGGGCTTGCGCACTGGGCTGAGCTGTTATTTTCTCGTTTGCATTTTCGTGCTTATGCACGGTTTTTTCCGGTTCAATTGCAATTGCTGTGTTTTTTTTGTGAAAATTCTCTTTGTGCTCTTGCTTATATCCTGTTCTATCTTTTATTTCGGGCTTTTCGGGAACCACCACGATTTGCTTTTGAGCAGGTGTGTTATCTACTTGCTCGCTGACAATTTTTTCGGCACGTGCATTTTTTCTGCGTTTGCGCTTTTTTGTGCTTGGTTCTTCTTTTGTGGTTTGCTCTTTTTTCTCTTTCTCGGCTTTCAGTATTTTTTCGATAATATCATCATCGCTGTCTTTTTCTTCGGGGGTCACAGGTCTGCGCTTGCGATGCGGTAAGTTTGAAGCATCTTCTTCATTGAATTCGCGAATGGCAGGTTTGGCTGCTGAATCATCTGCTTTTGTCTCTACCTGATTTTGAGCAGAAAACAGCGTGTATTCTTTGGGTTGATTTTCGTTGGTGGTTATTTTTACGGCTCGCCTTCGTTGACGTGGTGGGCGTTTTTTCGATTCATCAGGTTTTACGGCCTCTATTTCGGCCTGTTGATCGAGGATGCGATAAACCAAGTCTTCCTTTTTCATTGTATCGATGCGATTAAGACCCATTTCTTTAGCAATGAGTCGAAGCGCAATCAGTGTCTTCTCATTAAGTTGGTTAATGTCGTACATTAAAATTAATTTTTAGATAGTAAATAACATTTTTGTGGGTAAAATACAGTCTCTAATAAAGATGGCTGTGAAATTCGATGCAATTATAGCTAAAAAAACAAACAATAACAATAAAAAAGTATAAAAACAAAAAAAATCATGTTTAAACAAATCCTTGAATATCTTGTTTTTACCAAGCAACCTTTTAGTGTATAGTTGCGTTTTATTATTGTGTGAAAATTTTAACAAAATGCGTCAATTAAAAATAGTAAAACAAGTTACGAACCGCGATACACCTGCATTTGAAAAATATCTGCAGGAAATCGGTCGTAAGGATATGATCACACCCGAAGAAGAAATTGAATTGGCTCGTAAAATAAAAATGGGCGATCGCTCGGCTCTTGATAAGTTGGTTACATCGAATTTGCGGTTTGTGGTTTCGGTGGCTAAGCAATACCAAAACCAGGGGCTTAGCCTTCAGGATTTGGTAAATGAGGGAAATCTGGGGCTTATGAAAGCGGCAATGCGCTTTGACGAAACCAGAGGATTTAAGTTTATTTCTTACGCGGTGTGGTGGATCCGCCAGTCGATACTTCACGCACTTGCCGAGCAAGGTAGAATGGTTCGTTTGCCACTGAACAAAATTGGGGCAATCAACAAAATTCATACGGCCAGCGCTAAACTTGAGCAATTGCTTCAGCGTGAACCTACATTAGATGAAATTGCCGATTTTACCGAAATGTCGGCCGTCGAAATCAAAGAGAACCTGAAGAACAATGTGCGACACCTGTCGATGGATGCACCGATTAATTCCGATTCCGATGATGCAACTCTGTATGATGTTATCGACTTTAAACAGAATTTGCCTCCCGACTATTCGTTGATGCGGGAATCGATGCTTAAGGAAATTAATGCAGCCCTAAGCGTATTGGGTAAGCGTGAAGCCGAGGTAATAAGAATGTTCTACGGGCTCAATTGCCAAACTCCCAAAACACTCGACGAAATTGCTGAACACTTCAACCTGACGCGTGAACGGGTAAGGCAGATAAAAGAATCGTCGATTCGACGCCTGAAGCAATCATCACGACATCGGAAACTAAAAAACTTTAACATATAGTTATTCCAAAACGCATTTTTAAAGCTCAATAAATCGACTTATCTTTATAGGCAATTTTAAAGCATTGCTTATGTCAGTAATTATTGCTCCCTCTATGTTGTCGGCCAACTTTTTAGATTTGTCGGCCGATATCGATATGATTAATCGCAGCGAAGCCGACTGGTTTCATCTCGACATTATGGATGGGGTTTTTGTTCCCAATCTTTCGTTTGGATTACCGGTAGTAAAAGCCATTAAAAAAGAAGCCCGAAAACCCCTCGATGTGCACCTGATGATTGTGTCGCCCGAAAAATATATTCAGGCTTTTCGCGACGCAGGTGCCGATATCCTTACGGTTCATGTGGAAGCCTGCACACACCTGCACCGCACCATTCAGGAGATTAAAAATGCAGGTATGAAAGTTGGCGTTTCATTAAATCCCCATACTCCGGTTCAGATGATTGAAAATGTGATTGCCGATATCGACCTGGTGCTGGTGATGTCGGTGAATCCCGGCTTTGGCGGGCAAAGTTTTATTCAGTCGACCTACCGCAAGCTGGAATTATTATCGGAATTAAAGCAATATGACAACCCGGATTTAATTATTGAAGTGGATGGCGGAGTTACCCTCGAAAATGCTCCCGAACTGGTGAAATCCGGAGTAAATGCGCTGGTGGCAGGTAATACAGTGTTCGCATCGAAAAATCCTGTCGAAACCATTCGGCAATTGAAGCTGGTGGGATAATTTTGGGGGTAATGCATGCAATAAAAGATAACGATTATCTGGAATACAGAAGTAAGAATACAGAATACAGAAGGGTTGGCTTTCAATCAAACAATATTCTCCTCCGAGTTGAATTTTACTATTTTCTCGGAACAGCAGGTTTCTATCTCCCAACGAAAAGCATCTTCTGCATTCTGTCTCCTGTATTCCGAATTCCCAATTTTAATAATACGTCATTGGTAGTAGCGAAACGCTAATCGAATTTGTCACCCTGAGTAGCGAAGCGGTAATCGAAGGGTGACTGCCGAAGCCTTTTTCCATCCCCTGCCTATGCTTCGATACTTCGGGTGCCTCAGTATAAATTCAGCCTTCCGCTACGCTCCAGTACTCAGCATGACAGGGGCTTTATCAATCAGGCAACATTCATCTCTGGCTGAAATTACTAGTTTCTCGGAGCAGCGGGTTGCTCTCTCCCAACGAAATACCCCCTTCTGTATTCTGACTCCTGTATTCTACCTAACTATTTCCCGTTCAAAAAATCCTCAAGATAAGCATACCTTTCGGTGAGTTGTCCATCGCTGCAAATGGTTCCCCGCTTAATTATTCCTTTATCATCACCTTCTACAATAGCTGGAATCACTTCGTCAATAAAGCGTGCCCCAAACTCACCCGAAGCATCGCGGGGCAGTTCGCCGGGCAGATTATCAACGGCCATTACTGTTACATTATTCTTGTCGAATGCATCGCACTCGCTTTCGGTTTTCGGATTGTACCCATAAAAAGGCTCCTTAATAGTAGAAGCGCGCAGGGTAGAGGGTATGGGGTCCTTAATATCGCAGCTTACATCGGCAATAAGTTGAATTCTGAAATCGCGATCCCTGTAATCTTCGGCTTGTAAAAAGGCCGGAGAATTCTGGTCCCAAAAATGGCAGGGAATCCAAATATCGCATGCATTTGCAAATGGTTTGAATGTGGAAACATATTCGTGGGGATGCTTAAAGAAGTGCCCGAAATCTTTCCATCCGCCTTCGTTATGCGCCACATAATCATCGGCATCGATATGGCAAATTACAGGCTCATCGAATTCGTGGGTTAGAAATTCTTGAGCACTCACATTTTTCAAATTTAGTCCCGATAAGGTTTCCATTGCGCCCAAACCAACACGCCCCTTTCCTGTGATGAGAATCTTCAGGTTTTTCGCCAGTGTTACATTTTTCAACTCTCCCATCATTTCGTTGCGGTCGAAACAGTCAACGGCACGTTTCAGATGGTAGTCTCCGGTGCGCAATCCCCATCCCAGCATGGCATTGTAAGCACCCACAATACCGGCCCAACGACCAAAGGCCACAACCCGGGCTCCGTTTTCGTAAGTGAGGCATTCGTGATCGACCATGGTAATATTGTGCTTTACCAGTGCCTGCAACAAAGGGCGGTTGTAGCTTTGTTTTTTGTGGATGTGCGAGAAAAAGTGATATTGCTTGTTGGCAATCAGTTCGGGAATATGCACTTCTTTTACGCCCATCAGTACATCACAAACCGACATATCATCGGCCATGGCAATGCCCTTTTCGAGATATTCATCATCGGCAAAGCATCGCAATGTGCTTTTTTGCACCACAAATTCTGCTTCCGGAAACTTTTTCATAGCTTCCATAACATTTTCGGGGGTCAGTACTACCCTTTTGTCGGGAGGGGTTTTGGTTTCTTTCAGTATTCCGATGCGAATTTTTGATGCCATAACTATATTTTTTTGTTTCAGGTGGGTAAAAATACAATTTTTGGGTCGGAAACCTGCACAATTTGTGCAACATCAATGTTTTTCTTGCAAAAGCGGTGTAGTTTTTGTATATTTGCGGCCTTGTTTGGGGCTGACATGGTATTGACAGCAGATGAGGTGATTGTGTAAGCATGCCGGGCTAGGTGGATTAACCCGTTAAACTGATCCGCGACCAAACAACTGGCGCAGATAACTATGCTCTTGCAGCTTAATTTTACGATAGTAAAATGAGCCTAATTCCGACACAAGGTGTTGGAGCGGGACATCTCCCGGATGGACAGACCCGGTTCCGGTCCGATAAGGAGGTGGCAGCAATTCCGGGGTGGTTGTGGTAAGCTTCGTTGCCACAGCGAGAAACAGAAGATACGGAGTTGTTTTGGATGCCTGTTTTCGCGACAATTCCCGACAATCAATAACAGGATAAGCATGTAGAAAGCCCTTTTGTCTCCTGTTTGGACGCGGGTTCGATCCCCGCCAGCTCCACGGAACTCAGGAAAAACCTTACGCTTCGGTGTGAGGTTTTTTTATTCCTTTATTATATTGTTCGACCATAATTCTTGTAAAAACTTTTCGACCGGCATAATTTCTATGTTGTCAATTTTGCGGTAATAAGGATCTTTGCTGACAACAATCAATCGTTTTACATCATATTCCGAAGCAAATTGCCTGAGGCCTTTTACATGTTTTGGCTGTATGTTTTCATTCGATTTTACTTCGATGGCTATTTCGCCATCACCCAGAATAAAATCAACTTCAATTTGAGTTGCAGTCCGCCAGTAACTAATGTTGTAATGTAGACCGGAATACCTGCTGTGTGCATAGAGTTCAAGATAAATGAATTGCTCCAAAGCTTTACAGTATGCCTCGCTTTTTTCGGCTAAATGATTTTGGCTTAATAAATAGTTGGCAACCGCAATGTCGAAAAAATAGAATTTGGGTGAAGCAACAACCCTTCTTTTGGCTCTCCGCGTAAAAGCCGGAACGAATCGACCAATTAATGTATCTTCGAGTATGCCGAAATATTCTTTAACCGTTACCGAGCTAACACCGCAATCAGTTGCAATATTTGAATAATTTACCAATTCAGCATTCGAGAATGCTGCACTTTCGAGGAATTTTGTAAACGCTGATACGTTTCTCAACCGAGCCTCCGAAATGATCTCATCGCGCAAATATGAACCAATATATGCATCCAATAAACGTTTCGGATTTTCAGATAAATAATGTCGGGGCAAAGCTCCCCGATTCAATATTTTGTTAAGATCGAAATTGTGAATTTCGGGATAAACCAGTGGATATAATTCGTAACGCAATGCCCTGCCACCTAGTAAATTAACACCGGAGCGAATAATTTTACGTGGACTGGAGCCGCTCAAAATAAACTGAGTCCTTTTATTAACTATTAACCAATGTACCTCATTAAGCAACTCGGGAATCCTTTGAATCTCGTCAATTATTATTGGCTTTTCAGTTGGGTTTGCTTCAACAATTTCTCGTAGCAAATTTGAGTTTTGGCTGAATCTTAGGAATTCGGAGTTTAGCAACAAATCAATATACATTGAATCGGGAAACATTATTTTCAGAAGTGTGGTTTTTCCCGTTTGTCGTGCTCCCCATAAAAAAGCCGATTCTTTGCCAATTCCTTCAAATATTTGCCTTCGTAAATACATGAAAATTTAAAGTATAAGTTAATAAAAACAATGTAAAATTAAAGTAACAAATTGAATTATCCAAAAATATTTTTCGATTTGTATTAATTTCCTCTCCAGCCGAGTCACTCAGAGAGGAATCGGATGGAATAGGTATGCTGTAAAATTTACATTTCCCAATGAATACAAATAGCTCCGAGTCCCGTTCCGGTAACTCGAAGGGGGAGGGAATCGCTCAATTGTTCCAAAATATCAGCATTTGTTTTTTTAATTTTAATTCACTTCTCAAGGAATTTTTATCAATAAATATTTTCAGGGTTACATTTTTTTGCAAGTATGCAGTGCACTGGCTGCTTTGTTGAAGTTGCGCAACAAACAATGCCGATTTCGGTTATTATTACAGTTTAAATTCAATTAGTAAATGCGACAGAGATTGATTTTTCTCTCTTTCCGAAATGGAGCGTAGCGGAATGAAGGAAAGAGAGAAAAGCCCGAAAGCATTTTCTCTCTTAAAATAAATGTTCGACCTT
>Ga0334884_1005209_pt1 | contig 12627 bp, 11 predicted proteins | sample GraSluR1_MG_7_FD_207215 | JGI IMG/M metagenome (GOLD analysis project Ga0334884, IMG submission 207215) | Sludge microbial communities from methane-producing bioreactor in Wageningen University, Netherlands - Granular Sludge_12_05 R1 | ecosystem: Engineered > Bioreactor > Anaerobic >...
AGCTCCCTCACCAGGAGGGCTGTGACGTACTACCTGAACAACGCCAACTGCACCAGCATCCAGACCCATGAGGTGCAGATCGACGGAAAGCCCGCGATCCTGGGCCTCGGGGAGAGGCCCAGCGGCGAGATCCTCGTCTGCGCCGTCTACTGGCCCGACATCCGGGACGTCAACGGTACCCTCTATGCTCAGGTCGACTGCACCATCGCCTCCGAGGCGTCGGTGGCGGTGACCGAGAGCCTCCTCAACACGATCCGGGTCGTCGTTCCCAGCGAAGAGGGCGGCGGATCGGAGAGGGAGAAAATCGAGCTTTGAGGCGGGGGCTGAGGTATCACGGCCTCGGGATCTCCAGGGGATTTCAGATGATGGCCCAGACCGCCGCCCCCACCAGGGCGCCGAAGAGGGTCGCGAAGAGGTTGACGCCGTTGTTGCTGAGGAGGCCCCTCGACTGGAGGGTGGCGCCGAGGAGGCTATCGAAGTTCGTCCCGAGGAAGCCCCCCAGGAGGGCGGCGGCGAGGCCGCCGTACCCGGCCATCCCCGTCGCGATCGCGAGGCCGCCGGTGAAGAGGGCGCCGAAGAGGGAGGCGGCCTCGCCGAGGAGGGTGACGCCCCCATCGACCCCCGGCTCGACGGAGCGGAAGTTCGTGATCATCCTCGGCTTGGATCGGGCCGTCTCGCCGATCTCGCTCGCCAGGGTGTCTCCGGTGGCTGTGGCGACCGACCCCAGGAAGGCGAAGGCGAACAGATCTGACCCGTAGACCCCGTAGAGGACCGCCATCGCCAGGGGTACGAGGCTGTTGCTGTAGACGTTCTTGTACCCCCGGACCCCGCCCCGGGCCTGGGCGATCCGAAGCTCCTGCTTCTCCATGTACTTGTAGCGGGTGAAGCCGCTACCCAAAAGGTAGAAGGAGAGGAGGAGGAGAAACCAGAAGATATCGGCGAAGAAGATGACGAGGAGGCAGATTATCACCTCGCTGATGACCGCCTCGGCGTCGGCGGCCTTCATCCTGTAGGCGCCGATCCCCAGGGCCAGGGCGAAGAGGTATATGCCAGCCATGTATTGGAGATCCGGAAGAGGATAGTCGAAGCAAAAGAGCCACATCACCATGCAGGAGCCGAAGGGGACGGCGAAGTCCCGGGAGGTGGAGGCGGTATGGAGGAAGGCGCCGGAGAGCCCCCCCAGGGTCGCGAGGAAGAGGATCCTCTCCGGCTCTATCCCGGCTCCGAGGGCAGGACCTGTCCCCAAGGCCGGGGGAAGGGTCGTCCAGAGGATGGCGACGTACCCCAGGGCCGTCGTCGTCGCCAGGTAGGCGAGGCTCTTGGCGAGATCTTTGAACCTATCCGAGACGAGGGCCCCGAAGGTGGGGGCTACGAAGGATACCGCCACCAGGTAAAGGGGGAGGTGGAGGCTCGTCGCCTCCAGGGCGAAGCTCAAGGTGAGGAGGAAGGCGAGGGAGGCGGCGAGGACCCGGATCCTCCTCTCCATCAGGAATAAGGCGGATAAGGGGAGGATGGAATAGACCCCAGCGTAAGGGAAGAGGAGGACCGTCATCCCCACGCACGCCCTCGCCACCGCCTCTCTCTTCATGGGCCGCTAGATGAAGCCGATCGCAAAAATACTTTCTCTCCGAGAGACCGTCCTGGTGCCCCGATGCTCGACCGCTTCCGCGAAAGGATCCTTGAGAGGGATATCAGGGGGGGAGAGGTCCCCTCCTGCATAGCCTTGGTCATCTCCGCCGAGGCGGTGGAGGGCCGCTGGTGGCGGAGGGTCGGGGAGGTGGCGGGGTGGTGCACCTCCCTGGGGATCCGCGAGGCCGCCATCTTCTCGGAGATCCCGGCCGTCGGGGCGATCGAGGATCTTGCGAGGGATATGGCGGAGGTACCGGCGGAGGGGAGTTTGGTCTATCGAGAAGGCGAGGCGAGGTTTGGGAGGGGTGGCTCCCTCCACCTCGTCGTATCCGCGGGGCCTGGAGGAAGGGAGGAGGTGACGGGGGCGATCAGGTCCCTCCTCGAAGAGGTGAGGGTGGGGCTCCTCGACCCGGAGGCCGTCGACGAGGCAGCCATCGAGGCGAGGCTCCGGCTGAAGCTCCGCCCCGACCTTCTGATACGCCTCGGCCCTCGGGAGCTGAGCGACTTCATGATCTGGCAGTCGGCCTACTCGGAGCTCTACTTCATCGACCGGTCCTGGGAGGGTCTGAAGAAGGTCGACTTTCTCCTGGCCGTCAGGGACTATCAGAGGAGAGAGCGGCGGTTTGGGAGATGATCACCCCTCGGAGCTCGGATGGGAGAAGGGGACGGGGCTGAGGTGCTCGGGGGGGACGTTCTCGGAGATGACGATGTCCGGGCTCACGGTCATCATCTTGACCCCGGCCCTCATCGCCGCCTCGGCATCGACCCTGATCACCCGGGGGCTGTTCGTCCTGAAGGTTCCGACGTGCCACGCCTTCTCCGGCGTCGTGGAGAGGTGGACGTAACGCTGGGTTGCCGCCTTCAGCCCCACTTCCAGGATCCTGTCCGCCTCCTCCTCGTTCGCCCCGTAGTAGAGGGATGCCAGCCGGTTCTTTGGGTAGTCGAGGCTTACCCCCACCGAGTGGCCGTACTTCGCCCTGATCTTCCCCTCCCGGATCTCGTACCTCTCCTTGGGATCGGATTGGACGAGGGCTATCACCAGCCTTTTATTCGCCCAGCGGTACCTCGTCCCGATCGCCTCGGAGAGGGCGTCCAGGTCCACCCATCCCCGAGGGTCCATCACCAGGCCCAGATCGTCGGGGAAGTGCCTGAGGGCGCCCGCCACCAACCTGCCGAGCCTCTCGCTTCTCTCCTCTTCGAGGACGATCTGACCGGCGCTGCCGCAGGCGCAGCTCTCCCCCCGGAAAAATCCGTGTTCTGGACATCTCTTGATCACGATTCAGCCTCCGGCTGAAATTAAAGTTGCCCTCCAGATAGATATAGCTGACTCTGGATCCGCCGTCCCGGAGGGCGGAATCGCGCCCCAGTCTCTCGATTCTGCCCTCCGGTCCGAGGGATCTTCGGCCTGCGGGCAAAGGCTGAAATAGAATTTGGTCCCTCTGATCCTCTCATGCTGGAGTTGGAGAAGATCGAGAGAGGTCTTGAGGGCGACCTCCTCGATCTGGACGATGAAGAGCTATCCATCGATCTGGAGGCTTTCCTCAAGGCTCTGGAGGAGCGGGATCGTCAGATATCCGAGACCCTGGACGCCCTCCTCGAGGAGGTGGAGGGGCTCATAGCCCTCTCCGAAGAGATGGAGTCTGAGGAAGATATCTGAGGGTGATCCCCGTTGGAGACGCTGCCAGATGTTCAGGCCTGTCAACCCGAGTACCCCATAAACCTCACCAGGGTCGGCCTCACCGGGGTGAAGAAGCTGGTGAAGGTCCTCCGGGAGGACGAGGAGCGGCCCATAGTTCTGATATCGAACTTCGAGGTCTTCGTGGACCTCCCCTCCGACCGGAAGGGGGCGAACCTCTCCCGGAACTTCGAGGTGATAGACGAGGTGTTGGAGGAGGCGATCAATGAGCCGGTCTACGTCATCGAGGAGCTCTGCGGCGAGATCGCCCGCCGGGTTTTATCAAAACACGAGTACGCCACCCGGGCCGAGGTGAAGATGAAGAGCGAGTACATCGTCGAGAGGAGCTCCCCCGTCACCAAGACCGCGGGGCAGGAGGTGGTGGACATCTTCGCCGAGGCGGTGGCGAGGGCCGGCACCGTGAGAAAGCTGGTGGGGGCGGAGGTGGTGGGGATGACCGCCTGCCCCTGCGCCCAGGAGATCATGAGAGAGATGGTCCGAAAGGAGCTGTCGACCCTGGGGCTCAGCCCCGAGGAGGCGTTTGAGTTTGCGGCGAAGCTTCCCGTGGCCACCCATAACCAGCGCGGCCGCGGGATGATATCGATCCAGGTCTGCGACCGCCGGTGTGTCTCCCTCGACGACATAATCAAGATCATCGAGAGGTCCATGAGCTCTCGGGTCTTCGGCCTCCTCAAGCGGCCCGACGAGGCCCTGGTGGTCCAGAGGGCCCACAGCAACCCCAAGTTCGTAGAGGACTGCGTCCGGACGATGGCCCAGAAGGTGGTCGAGACATTTATGGACCTCCCCGACGACGCCGTCGTCGTCCTCAAGCAGGTGAACGAGGAGAGCATCCACCAGCACAACGCCTTCGCCGAGAGGAGCGCCACCATGGGGGAGCTCCGGGGGGAGCTGGGGGCCGAAGCCCTATCCGCTTCCAGCGAGGTTCTGATAAAATGACCGCAGAAAAGATCGAGTTCATAGGAGGCTGCCTCTCGGAGCTCCTGACAGAAAAGGAGATCATCGCCAGGTACGAGCTTCTCCAGCGGGTTTATGACTGCGTGCGGAAGGCTGATCTCACGGCGGAAGAGAAGGAGGAGCTCGTGAAGACCCTGGGGAGGAGGAACGTCGCTTCAGGCATATTCTTTAACATCCTCTCCGGCGAGCCGATCTTCATCAACCTCCCCAAGCTCGACAGCGTGATGAAGATCAACGACAGGGCCTTCCACTTCGTCCACACCGGATGCTACGCCGACCCCGACTTCACCCGGGCCTTCAATCAGTTCAAAGACTCCGAGAAAGAGATAGAGGAGCTGGTGAGGCTGAACCTGAGAGACCTCCTGGCCGAGTTCATGGCAAAAGCAGGCTACTCCGTCACCGAGGGCACCTCAGGGTCGGGGAAGCTGACCTTCGCGGGCTCCGAGGGCAAAAGGCTCGACTTCTGGATCTTTCCATCGATCGAGGACGTGGAGCTGGTGGAGGGGATGGAGGGGTCCGTGGTCATCGTCCCCCATGCCGAGAGCCCCGGCCCCTTCATCGCCTTCTTCCGGGAGCGGGGTAAGGCGGCGGAGGAGGCGGAGATCAAGGTCTGGGTCGCCAACATTGAGCAGGGGACGATCGACCCCTTCATCGGCTACCCCAAGGACCTCGCCATCTACAAGCAGTTCAACAACCCCCGGATGGCGATGATGGTGAAGACGAACTGGGGCCGGAGGATGGAGTAGGGGCGCTGAGGTAGGCGTTTCCTATTTCTTATTTCTTTCAGTCAGACAGCGCACACCGCTGCTCTGCTGCGGGGATGAGCATGTAACTGACAAACCGTTGCTGTGTTAACATATTTTTAGACTTTATTATGCGGTTTATAATGCAACGCGTTTGGGGCCGTCCTACGAACCAGGAAGACTAAGGCGGCGGCGCGAAGCATGCCTCGCAGCTCTGCTGCAGGGTGCAGCGTCGCAATTTGACTGAGCATGTTCCGTTCCACAACGCATTTGTGCATCCGGAGAATCGATGGCCAGTTTCATAGTCCGGGATCACAGTCCCACATAGCGATTGGCCTTCGCTGCCCATATCATGTATTAGATTGGATAAAGTTGTATATTATTTTTTCATTCTTTGTGCATGAGCCCGTTGGGATCATGAACGTTTTGCATGTATCTCTATTGATCTTCGTTTTAATAGATGATTATGATTTATGGCCTGGATCGCTGCTGCCCCCAGGATGAGAGCAGAAGCAACCTGGTCAGAAGTGATCATAATATCGGAGCTAGTCGTTTTGCTACCGCTCTCATCGCCAGGATATCTCCCCGGCAGTGCCTGGCAATCTTCCCCACTTCCCCTGACTTCCACCATCCCTCCACCTCGTAACCAGTACCATCCAGGAACATTCATTTTCAACAGTACTATCCATGGCTGAAAAGTCGTGGCCCCATTGAAAGTGTCCCCGGAATCTACCAGCTCCTGCTCTGTCATCGTCTATCCATGGCTGAAAAGTCGTGGCCCCATTGAAACGTTTTGCGAAAAACAATACGCTCTTCTCAATAAGAGCGGGATCTATCCATGGCTGAAAAGTCGTGGCCCCATTGAAACCAGTAACTTGCGAACAAAGCACTTCATTCGCTAAGTCAACATAATCGGTGAGATCGCCGTCGTAGCTTCACATTAGCACAGAAAAATTCATAGATCCAGATGGCCAATAGATGTGCATGAAGACTATTTGGACTATTGGGCTGGTCCTTCTGGCACTTTCGACCACGGGAATTTGTGCAGCGGAAATTCCGAACTTGGTAGGGAACTGGGTTGGTACTGGACCTGGATATAACGAAGAATCTGGCTACGTAGAGGATACGGATAACATTCTGACCTTCTCGATAACAGAGCAGCAGGGTCGTATCTTCAATGGAGAACTGACATACCAGTTGAACGGGACCGATGTTGTGGAGAGCTTTGCTGGGATCATCGATTCTGATAACAAGACTATCTACATAGCAGAATTCGTCTCTGGTTACGATGTGGGAACGATCATCTCAGAAGAGGAGATAGACATGATGTACCTGGACAGCGAGGCAGGTGAAGTATTCATAGAGACGCTTCACCGTGTCGCAGAGTGAGCATATATACCAGGGAATGGGCGGAAGGGCGATACTTGCGCATCCGCCTATTGGTCTTTTTCTGGATCAGGTACACCGGAGGTTAGCTCCCTCATTTTGATGAACTTAAATTAGGCTGAAATTCCAACCCCTAAAATCTCCAAAAGTACGTATATTATCCTATACGTGAAAATGGAGAAAAAAGGGATTGAGATTTCTTAAGTGGAGAGGAAGAGGCGTGAAAAAGGCGGAATGCTCCTGCATGCATTTCTCACCAACTGTATCGAAAGATTTAATATTGTTTGAGATATAACATCAAGCTTGCTAAATCCAATATTTTGGCGGTATTATGATGCTATCGAAGAAGACCCCAAAGACAGGACATCTATTGGGAAGGAAACAAAAGAAGCTTGCCCTAACGATGTTGGCCATGGCTCTATCAGCCATCCTTGCCCCCTCCGCCTTTTCTGAGGAAGCTATATCAGAGAATACATCCATCGACGCGGATCTTATCTGGAACTTCGTCCTGGCGACCGACGCTGTAAGCTCAAACCTCTCGCGGATAGATAGTGCACTCCTGGATGCAAGCCTTGCTCTCTCTGATACTGGAATCGAAGGAATTGAGGCTCAGCAGGTTCTCACCAATCTCACAGCCATTGGTCCCTGGGTAATTGATTGCATAACCTTCGACCTCAACGGCACCATCATTGAGGTAGAGCCAGATGAGTACCGGTATATAGCAGGCATGAGCGTAATCGACCAGGAGCATAGCCAGCAGCTACTTTCGACTGGACGCCCTGTAGGGCTCGCTTATTTTGAGACCGTCCAAGGATTTTATGCGATGGTCTTCGGTTCGCCGATCTTCGATGAGGATGGCAGACTCATGGGAGCGGTGACGGTCCTAGTCAATACGACGGAGTTCTTCGAAGCGGTTCTGGCATCCTATCAGCTTGGCGACTCCGCAAAGATCGGAGCTTTGATGCCCGACGGGACAATAATCTACAATACTGATGCCATGCAGATCGGCAGAAACCCCTTAACAGACCCCCTCTACGCAGAGTTCTCGGAACTTCTGGCGTTGGCAACAAGAGCCGAGACGGAGAGGACCGGAACAGGAGCTTACAAGATATTTGGTACAACGAGGCAGGGCTTCTGGACAACTGTCGATTATCAGGGCAGGGAGATCAGGCTACTTCTCAGCGTAGACGTAGGTGAGAATTAGAGATGCGTCTCTGAATAAGCATGTGGTCTAGCAGAACAATGTAATCCAGTTAACCGCGAAAGCATGGAAACGCCGGGATTCTGCCCGGCACCCCAATTTTATAGGGTCGATTGACTCTCCCTTGACTGCAAAACATCAACCTGGATCGTTACATATCGAGGCTTTAAGTCCCTCATTTTGATGGACTTATTTTCCGGTTTGCAGAGTAAGAAGTTGTGCGTGTTGAAATCCCGATCCCCAAAATCTCCAAATGTGCGTATATAATCTTATACGTGATTGTGGAGAAAAAAGGGATTGGGATTAGACCTTCGATAAGGTCAGTCATCAAGATCTTCGTCACGAAAAAAGTGCATTGTCCCCATTGATGCGATTATGGGGACTTGAGACCTTGTGTCTCTTCTTCAGTTCAAGTGGCGGACGTCCCCTCATCGCTAAGGTATATTCCAGCTCCCAGATACCATTCCTCGTCGACTTTCGTCACGTAGCTCGTCTTTGGCTCGGTCTGGTTTGTGATGGGATTTGTCCAGACGTAATCGAAGAAGCCACTACCATTGAGCGCTATAGACCTCATCTCGCGGTTGATATAGACCCCTTCGGAGTTCTGAATGTCGAGCCGGTTTGTTCCGACCTCCGATGGCAGGAAAGGAAGAGCGAGGCTCGTACCGTTGAAGTCTGCGGCGAATATGTAGACATCCCCTCTCACAAATGGTCCGTCCAAGTCCATGAAGTCCCTCGTCGCGATGTCTTTACCATATACCCGGGCATAGGAAGCTGTAGACTCGACAAAGGCAACAAGCTCCTCTTTCGTAACCGGAGGTTTATAGGACGAGGGGGTGCCATCTTCGACTTGCTCCGCCTCTTTTACGTAGATTCCAGAACCCAGTAACCAGTCGTCATCCACAGCTCTCACATGGCTCAGCTTTAGGGCTGGTATCATGTTGTTCTCTGGTTCGGGGTAGGTGTAGTAGAGAAGACCAGTCCCAGCCTTTGCCGCATCGATGAGATCGCTGACGTAAAGAGCCCCGTAAAGGTCCGGCTCTTCAGACCGGTTCTTTCCCACCCTTTCCGGTAGAATGGGGTTTGCCAGGACCGTTCCATTGAAGTCTAAAGCGTATACGTAGTAATCGCCGTTGACGAAATCGCCGTTTGCGTCATTAAATGCCTCCAAGGCATTCTCCTTGCCGTTCTCCTGGGCGTAGGCGAACGCCCTGTCAACCAAATTCACAAGAGCGAGTCGAGATTCAACGTTGAATACTGCCGGGACCTCTGGCAGCCATGCCCCGCTTGAAAGCCACCAATCGTCATCGACCTTCTCGATGTAGCTCAACTTCAGCATTGGGGTGTTGTTCTGCTGGACGTTAGGGTTGACCCAATAGCAGAAGCCCTCGCCTCTTGAAGCAACGTTGTTCGAATTGTTGCCTATAAGAATACCGTTAACGTCGCGACCGCCTACCTGGCTTTCCTCAACTAATTCCGGTCTGAAGGGTTGAGCGAGACATGTTCCATTAAAGTCGAAGGCTATAACATATTGGTCCCCCTCGACGAACTGCCCGCTTTCATTATTGAACTCTTCCAAGGCAAGAACTTTGCCATTCTCTTCGACATAGATCATAGCCTGGTCGGCTAATTTAATGAGGCTCTGAGACACTTCGGGAAGCTCTGTCTGGTTCAAGCTCCCTGTAGCTCCGAGGTCTGCCGACTCAAGTCCAAAGGCTGATGCCGACAAGACCACGGTCAAAAAACCGATGGACGAAATCAGTTTTATCCACATAAAGGTATGTATAAATTCTTTGATATAAGTTAATTCCGAATAACACTGATTGGTTTCGGATTTGAGATCCATCCAATCTCATCGGACCTGATGTCAGGGAAATCTTAAATTTAGTTGAGTTCAATTATAGATCTGGGTAATGCATTTGAGGTGATCAATTTTGAGAACTATTGTGCTGTGGGGTCTAGTCTTGGCAATATGCTTTGCTGTAATATCGGGGACGGGCTTTGGGGCTGATCTGGTCATGGAAAGGACCCCAACGAACATCCTTAAAAGTCCCCTGGACCTATCCATCGGAGATAGGCTGAGAATTGTTGAGCCAGTCGAAGAGGTGAAAGAGCAGGGAGAGAGTTACAGCCTTGTTGGTAACCTAGAAGATATCAGGGCAGTCGTCGTCACCGATGCAGGTGAGCAGCAGCCCAGATTCAAAGGCGAGATCGCTTTTTCCGTGACGACAGGCGAGCGGGGTGATCTGAACTTGGTTCTGACCAGGCTCAACTTGGTATCCGGCGGTGTTGCCACAGGAAAGGGGGATTCGGGCGTCATCGGTCTCAGCCTCGTTGCACAGGGTGACCTGCCGGAGTACAGGACCTCCTACGACTCCCGGACGGGTGCCTTCTCGTCCGAGTTTGAATCTACCCTCCACTACGCCCAGATTGATGAGATCATGGGCTTCATCCCCAGCAAGTCCGAAGAGGGCGATTTGTTCTTGTCTCACACCGAGTCGATGGCTGGCAAGATAGAAGGAAGGCTTCCCGAGGCCATGCAAGCGGCGGACGAGGGTGAGGTCACAATGAACGCCGAGATCCATTTAGAGCTTGAGAAATCTGTCGTTGGATCTATTCGGAGCATTAGGGTGTACCTCGACATAACCAAGCTCTGGTGGTACCAGGAAACAAGCCTCACTGATATTCTCTTGATCCAGCCGGTCTTCATTGGAACCGGTCCTTCAGACCCTTCGGCTACTGGAACGGTCTATAACACCCTTCTCGACAGATCGGCAGAGATATGGGATCGGTGCGGAACCGTCCGATGCATCTCGATACGATCCAGAACCCCTCTCTACGTCAACAACAACGCATATCTGGTGCTGAACAGCGAGACCGAAGCTGCCGCCCTCCGGTCGGAGGTTGACGCTACTGACGCGGTGGAGGTCTTCGTGGTCGAGGAGTGGGACCCTGACTTCGACGGTGGTGGGGCGTGTTGGAGCAGCGGTACGGCTTCGGCCAAGATAGTTACCTGTGATCAGCAGCTGGCTGTACCCTGCCCCATGCCTGCCGGGCTTTGGGGATGCTCGGCTGCCGAGGGCGGCACATGCGGCGCAGTGAACTACTACCATCTGGCTCATGAACTTGGCCACGCGTTGAACCTCCTCCATCCTGGTGACTATTGGACTGGGATGGTGGCAGGTTCTTCTGGCTCGATCATGGAACCCAGCGGCTTCTGTCGCGACAACCCCAACGTCCAGAGCGCCCGGAACTGTCGCAGTGCCTCTAGCCCTCTCCTCTATTCGGGGAGAGCCTCCTGCGCAGGAAGCCCAGATATCATGGACTGATAGATCAGAGGCTGTCCGTTTGACAAACCGGGGCAGCTCCTACTATTTTTTCCTGGGGAAAAAGTTTAGATCGCTATCAGGATGAAATCTTTGATGTTTATGTAACTCAGAATTCTAGGATTGCATCCTGCAATGCATCCCATCTGGAGATGAGCAAGGTGTTTTTGGATGGGAGCATCGTTGAATGATAAAATATTGCGTCTGAAACCTTGATACAACACCATTCATATTGATCTGCGAGATGCGAGTGATCCTCCATGTCGATCTGGATGCCTTCTTCCCTTCCGTCGAAGTTCGGGAGCACCCGGAATTAGAGGGCAAACCCGTGATAGTAGGTGCCGACCCGAAAGAAGGCACAGGCAGAGGTGTCGTTAGCAGTGCCTCTTACGAAGCCAGGAAGTCCGGTGTTCGATCAGCCATGCCCATATCCCGAGCATGGAAGTTGTGCCCTGAAGGCGTTTATCTCCGACCTCACTTCGACCTTTACACAGCAGCATCTAACAACATAATGCAAATCCTGAGAAGCCATGCCGACAAGTTCGAACAGGTAGGAATCGACGAAGCCTACCTCGATATCTCAAGCAGGGTGAAGGACTTTGACGAAGCCGCAGGTTTCGCAAAGAAGCTGATGGAGGAGGTACTGGACAAAGAGAATTTGACTTGCTCTGTCGGCGTGGCGCCAAACAAGATGCTTGCCAAGATCGGCTCAGACTACGAGAAGCCATATGGTCTGACCGTGATCCGAGAAGAGGACGCCAAGGACTTTCTCGCCCCATTGAAGGTCAGGAAGATACCTGGCATCGGACCCAAGACCGAAGAACGGCTACAGGACCTCAATATCGAGACCATAGGCGATCTGGCAGCCACAGACTCCGATCTACTGGTTCGACTCTTCGGCAGTTGGGGCACCAAGCTCCATGAATATAGCCATGGCATCGACCACCGAGAAGTCATCGAAGGATATGAGACCAAGTCTATTGGAAGAGAAGTGACCTTCGAGAAGGATGTCGATGACGCGGGTAAGATCTTTGAGACATTAGATGATCTGGCAGGGGAGATTCATGCAGAGCTTCTCGATAGTGGATTCCGCTTCAAGACCATCACAGTAAAGGTCAGGTATGAGAACTTCGATACATATACCCGTGCCAGGTCTCTATCCTTTCTGACGAATGACGTGTACATCCTCCGGAATAACGCCAAAAGATTGAGTGATTCCTTCTTGAGGGGCAATAAGAAGGTCAGACTGATCGGGCTGAGGGTCTCCACTCTGGAAATGGGTAACAGGTAGCGGATGCCTATTTGACAAGCTGGTCGGGACCGAGTGCTGGCCGTACCAAGAACCAGAAGGAACAAAATGATAACATTTTTCATAAACAAACCCCACAGCACCCTTTATAATTGGCATTGCCCACCATTCGATAAAAGTCTTTCGAGATAAATTTAATTTTTTTTATAATGCATTTAAACATAGAATGTATCGTTCTATCCGCACTGATTGATCGATGTGTTGCCCTTTTAATTTTTATCGAATACCCCGCAGCTCTGCTTCGGGGATGAGCATATAACCGAAAAACAATTGCTATGGGCTCACATTCCAAGTTAATCTCATACAGCAGAATATTTCAACGTGATGTAGAAGCGACATATAATTCAGGATACGAAGGCGGCGGCGCACCCCGCAGCTTGCTG
>Ga0334884_1005215_pt1 | contig 12619 bp, 3 predicted proteins | sample GraSluR1_MG_7_FD_207215 | JGI IMG/M metagenome (GOLD analysis project Ga0334884, IMG submission 207215) | Sludge microbial communities from methane-producing bioreactor in Wageningen University, Netherlands - Granular Sludge_12_05 R1 | ecosystem: Engineered > Bioreactor > Anaerobic > Unclassified...
CGGCTTGCGCCGGCCCCGCGATCGAGCGGCTACTCGCCGATCAGAACCGCACTTCGGCCCGGAGCACCAGGCCGTCGAAGGTCAGCTTGTCCCCTAAGCCGACGAAGTTGTTGTTCTGCACCGCATCGATCCATTCGTTGGTCTTCACCGCGTCGATCCAACTGCTGACCGTGTAGCCCGTGGTGAGCCGCCAGCGGTCGCAGGGGCTGGTCCAGCCGACCCCGAGCTCGAGGTCGAGCATGGTGACGATCCGGCCGGCTTTCCACGAGGTGTTCACCACGTCGGGATCGAACTCGGTTCCTTGGAGATACGCGGCCCGGAAGTCGCCGGCCACGAAGCTGGCGGCGGCTTTTCCGTAGACCATCAGGCCGGAGTCGGGGGCATGTCGCTCCCCCTCCAACCCCAGGCGGATGCCGCCGCCGTCGAACCGGATGCCGGTATCGATCCATTGGCTTCCGAGCACGGAGGAGAGGTTGTAGAAATCCTGGTCGAGGTGGGCATAACGCAGTCCGACCAGGTAGTTCATCGAGTGGAGCTCGCCGCAGGAGATGATCCGCCGATAGTCGAGATCGACGAGCCGGAAGTCAATCCCATATTCGGCCGACGAGTCGAGGAAGGTCGACGCCGCCGTTTCGCTGCCGGGATGCACGACCAGCGAGGCGAGGACGTTCGGGCTTTCGGTCGTGACAAAGCCGACCGTGTTGCTCTCGTAGTGGGTGTACGAGGCCGAGAGGTTGGCACAATCGGCGAGGGCGCGGCCGAAGCCGATTCGAAAGCCGGGCTCGTAGTCGGGATCGACCAGGCCCACGGGGCCGATTTGCACGGGCGCCGGGCCGGTGGGATCCTCAATCGCGCCGTCGATCGCCACGGCATAGGCCACCTCGGCGTCCCGCGCGCGCAGAAACAGCAGCTCGCCGAAGACTTGCCACGACGACGTGCGGCACCCCCAGGGGCAGCAGGCGTCCGACATGCACAAACCGTCGCCGCAGGTTGCGTCGAGGGCTTCGGGGACGAGATCCTCCTGTTGCCAGGAGACGCGTGTTGGATTGTCGCGGGCGACGCCCGGGCCGAAACCGGCCGCCATGACCGATTGGGTCGTAACGAGCAAGGCCACCCCAACGCTTGCCCAAAATACTCGGATTCTCATGGTCCTGTTCTCCGTGCGGATCAGGAGGTTCGACGTGGACTCTACGGGTCCTTATCGACCCCTCCAAAGCCGACGGTGAGCAGAATCCTTGCCTCCGGCATTGTCCGTGCAGCCTTCCCAAATTGACCCGGGGGCGCGAGGGCGGCCGTGGGCTCGGGCTACCACATGACGGTGAATGCCTCGTCGATCGCCGCGTTGGTTTTGCGGAAGCTGTCGGGGTCGTCGCGGTCGACCTGGTTGATCTGCGCGAAATCGTAGAGCCAGATAACGCTCTCGATGCCGGCGGGCGGATCGACCAGGCCCTTTTCGAGCACGGCGTCGTAAAGCGCGGCGAGGTCGGCGCCTCCGCCTCCGAACACGCCCACTCGCTCGAAGTCATCGAGGCGATGCAGGAACCCCGAGCCGGAGAGGCGGGCGTAGTTGAGCGTGGCGTCGGCCTTGAAGTAGTCGTTGGCGCTGGAGCCGTAAAGCTCGGCCGCATCCACGCCGCCCGCCGTGCCGTAGGCGATGACGGTGCCGAACCCCACCGCCCGATTCGAGAACCGATCGCCCGAAAGCTGGCCGTACTCGGGCGTGCCCACGTACAGGTCGTTGCCGGCCGAGTCGAACAGCCTGGCCAGGTCGCTGGCATCGGTGGCATGGCCGGTCACGCGATCGAAGCCGACCGCGCGGTTGTCGAACTGCGCGCCGTACTGGTAGGCATAGGCCGGTTTGCCCACGAAGACGTCGTAGGTCTTGGGGTCGCCGAACATTTCGGCCGAATCGCCTCCGCCGGGCGTGGCGTAGCCGAACACTCGATCGAACGCGACGGCCTCGTTCGCGAAGCCCCTGCCCGAGAGGGTCGCGCCCTGGGGCGTGGCGACCAGGACGTCGGCGCCGGTCGGATCGTCGTAGAGCTTGGCGACGTCGCCGCTCCCCTTCGTGGCGCGGGCCACGACCGAATCGAACCCCAGGGCCCGGTTGTAGAAGGCGCTACCCACGAACGCCGAATCGCCCGGCTTGCCGAAGAACTTATCGGGCGCGGCGGGGTCGTCGTCGAGCCGGGCCTGGTCGCCGCTTCCCGCGGTGGCGTAGGCGTAGACCCGGTCGAATGCGAATGCCTGATTCGCGAACCCGTTGCCGGCGAGCAGGCCGCGCTCGGGAGTCGCCTCGAAGAGGTCGGGCGCGGCGGGGTCGTCGTAGAGCCGGGCGACGTCGCCGCTGCCCGGCGTTCCATAGGCCCGCACCTCGTCGAACGAGACCGCCCGGTTGAAGTACCTCGAGTAACTCGGGCCCGAAAGCACGGCAAACGCCGGTTTGGCGAGCAGGACGTCGAGGTCCGTCGGGTCATCGCGGAGAATGGCCAGGTCGCCGTCGCCCCGATGACCGTAGGCGTGCACCTCGCGGAACGACTCGACGCGGTTGAGGTATCCGTCGCCCGAGAGTTCGGCGTGCTGGGGCGTTGCCTCGAGCGAATCCTTGGCGCCTTTCCTGCCGTAGAGCTTGGCGGTATCGGTTCCGCCGCCGCCCCGGACCTCGATCGACTCGACGTTGGCCACGGTGACCTGGTAGCCCTCGCCCGTCAGCACGCCGCCGCCCGGGCCGAGCACGGCGTCGTCGTCGCCGCCGGAGCCGACGAGCACGACCGTATCCTTTCCGCCGAGCCCGTCGAATTCGAGAGCCGCCACTCCGGAGGGCAGGAGGTGCGCGACCCCGTTGATCTCGACGATCCACGATCGCGAGTTCGGCGCGCCGACGAAGCGGAAGACGTCGTCGCCAGGCGTTCCTTGGAGCTTCAACGTCGCCGGAACGGTGCTGGCGGCCGTCGTGGGCGGATCGAAATTGCCCACCACCGGCAAGGCGAAACGGTCGCCGAATTGGGCGAACAGGTCGTTGCCGAAGGGAACCGGGTTGAACGGGATGACCGGGTTGCCGCGGATCGGGTCCGGAATGATCCGTTCGAAGATCGGTCGACCGCCCGAGATGATGAAGTACCACTCGCCGGCCTCCTCGGGCGTCGCGCCGCTTCGGTCGGGCACCCAGAGGCCGACGTCGACGAAGCCGTCCTGATCCATGTCGGCGGCCACCGGACGCTCGCGAACCCCGATGAAATTCAAGTCGATCGTGAAGGCGACGTCGACCTTGCCGTCGAGGCCGGGCAAGCCGGGAATGACCGTGCCGCCGATGCTGCTCAGGTCGAACTTGAACACGTCGTCGGCGTAGGTGCCCAAGTCGACGTGCCCGTCGCCGTCGAAGTCGCCGACGATCGGGTAGCCGACCAGGCTGCTGGCCAGCGGCGTCTCGACCACGAAGTCGTGGTCGAGGTCGAACCACCACTTCGATCCGGTGTAGAGCCCCACTTCGTCGCCGTTGAGAGGGTTGCCGTCGAAGTTCCCGGCCACCGGCAGCCCGTTGAACTTGTCGGACGCCCCTTGCAGGCTGACGATGTCGCCTTCGGCCGGATCGACCGTGCCGTTGCTGTTCGTGTCGATCAGCCAGCGGTAAACGCCGTCGACCCTGCCGTAGGCCGCCAAATGGTCGAACAGACGCACGCCGGGGTCGACTTCGACGCCCAACGGCAGAAACTTGCCGGCGAACACGTCGTCGGCGGTAAAGCCCATCGTGTACACGATGTCGCGGTTCGTGTAGTCGAGGTTCTGCGGGTCGAAGAGGAAATTGCCGTTGATGTCGACGTAGACGCTGCCGGCGGCCCAGGTGCCGATTTCGGGCCGGCTGTCGATGGTGAATCGGGCGATGAAGTCCTCGCCGGGGTCGCCGTCGCCGCTGGGAAACAGCGGCAGGTCGAGCGGCTCGATCGTGTTCGTCTCGCCGTCCAGGGCGTTGCCGGCGTCGTCCTTGATGCGGTCGGAAACGGTGAGCGTAAAGCGGTCGTCGGGCAGAGGATCGGCGAAGTGCAGGCGGATCGTGGTCCGCCCCAGGTCGCCCGGCACCGTCTCGTCGAGGAACTCGATCCAGTCGATGGGAATCACGCCGTTGTGATCGCCCACCAGCCGGATGTTGCCCGGCTGCGTGGCCAGGATCTGGTTGACGGCCGGGTAGAAGAACTGGGCCAGGCGCGCGGGCCGGTCGATGAAGTCAATGTCGAGCCGGAAGACCAGCGGGCTGGGCTCCAACTGCGACGCCTTGGGATCGAACAAGGCATAGTCGGGATCGTCGGGAGTCGTCACATTGAGCACCTGGGGCCCCCGCGTGTCGAGGAAGATCTCCAACACGTCGGCCGCGGCCGGATCGGTGACGTTCCCGGCCAGGTCCTCGGCGGTGACGAAGATCGTTCGCAGCCCGTCGATCGCGGCGAAGTAGTCGGGATCGTTCATGTCGACGTCGGAGGTCACGATCCAGCGTCCCCGCGGGAACTGGTTCGTGCCGTCCTCGGGCGAGGCGACCGTCTGACCGACGAGCAGATCGGCGTCGGGGTCGAGCACTCCGTCGCCGTCGAGATCGACGTACACGCGCACGATCGCGTTGGCCTCGGCAATGCCCCAAAAGGTCGGCGTCGTGTCGCTGGTGATCCGATCGACGAACAAGCCGGGCTGATCCTCGATGCCCGTGTCGCTGTCGGGATGGAGCCCGTCGTCGACGGCCAGGGGGTCGACGGCCGGATCTTCGCCGAAGAAGACGGGCGGGTCGATCGTGTCGACCACGATTTCCAGCGAGTCGCTTCGCCCGCCGAACCCGGTCTGGGTCGGAATCGAAGGATCGACCATCTGCACGCGAGCGCTGAGGAAGTGGCTGCCGTCGTCGAGCAGGAACGACGTGGTCGGACCGTTCGGCGCGGCCGGATCGATCGCGTCGATCGCGAAGTTGAACACGTACACGCCGGGGGCGAACATGCGGGCGTAGCCGATCGGCTCCTGCGGAAACGTCCCGGGCTGCTGCACGTCGCCGACCCCCTCGTCGAACACGGCCACGCGATAACCCGGCGTGGTCGTGTCGCGGGTCTGGTCGAGATTGAACGGGATCGGGATGACCTGGTCGGGAGGCGAGCCGGGGGCGGGGTTGCCGGGCAGGTCGTTGAGGAAGATCGCGTCGTCCAGGCGGAAGAAGATCTCCGGCGCGTTGTTGCGCGTCACGTTGTCGAATTGCGAGCGTCCCGTGTCGCTGTTGTTGGGCAGATCGTCGATTGTGTCGTCGCCCGGCGGCGTGTCGTCGAGTTCGAGGTCGTACGGCACCGGGGGCGGCGTGTTGACCACCGTCATGTCGTAGCCGTTGACGGCCGCGTTCAGTTGCAGATTGGTCGACTCGCCCACGACGCGCAGGTAATACGTCTGGCCCGCGACCACGGGGATCCGCACCCGTTCGTCGGCGTCGATCGGCTGCTCGTTGTTGCCGAAGGCGCCGGTTCCGGCGATCAGGTCGCCGCTGGCGTCGTGGACGGCGATATCGAGGTTTCCGCCGGCCGGCAGCAGTTCGGGGTTGTAGGCCTGGAAATAGATCTGGAAGTCGAGAATGCCCGTCGTCTGGGCCACGAAGCGGAACCAGTCGTTGTCGGCCGGCACGAAGGGGTATTCCTGGGCGTTGGGGAAGATCGCCAGATTGGTCACGTTCAGCGCGGTCCCCGAGCCGATGAACGCGGCCGTCGTGCGGAACTCGTTCGGCTCGTAGACGTCGGGCCCGAGGATCAGCAGGTTGGGATCGCCCGTGACCGGATCGATGCCGACCAGCGGCGAGACGATCTCGACGTCGCTGTAGAGGATGTCGGGCAACTGGATGGGCGGCGTGGCCACGTTCGGCGCTTCGTCGCCGACCACGCCCGTGGCGTCGCGAAACACGCGGATCACGCCCTCGTCGGGCCGACGGCTGCGATTGACGACGACGAAGTCGGTAGCACCCAAAGGCACGACGTCGGTGACCGGAGCGCCCGCTGAAGCCCGGACAACGTTGCCGGCCACCACCAGCGCGTCGCTGGCGCTGGGAGGGCCGCCGTCGACGTGGATCAGCAAGTTGTGTGGCAAAAAGCCTGGGGCGGGCGGAACGGCCTGGGGCGCCGGCACGACGACAATCGTATCGTTGCCCAGCCGCCCTCTCACCGTGACGGTCTCGACGGTGGGCGCCAGGGTGACCGGCGCGAGCACGACGCCGCCTACGTTCTCCACGTCGATCCGGCGGTTCGGCGCGTCGACGGTAATCACGTCGTGGCTGTTGGTGCCCAGCACCACCACGTGGTCGCCCGCGCCGCCGAGCAGATTGACGGTGAACGCGCTCGCGCCGAGGTTAACGAACTGGAACACCGTGTTCAGCCCGTCCAGGACGAAGGTACCCGACTCGGCCCCAGTAGGGGTATAGGTCAGCGTATCGTCTTCAGCGGTCCCATTCACGGTCAGGGTGTCGTCGTCCCCGAAATTGCCGACCACTCTGACGACTTCGACTCCCGTGTAGCCGTCGCCGCTGGCGATGGAAAAAAGGCCGCGGGCGATCGCGTAGCCCCCGGGATCGTCAGGCAGCCCCGGGCTGAGGGTGATGTCGTCGTCGACGCCCGCTGCACCGACGATCGTGAACACGTCGTTGCCGGAACCGCCGCGGGCGGTGACGAACAGGCTTGGCTCCCCATCCGGACCCAGATTCCAGGTGATGTCGTCATCGCCTGCGAGAGCGTCGACGATGACCGCCGTAAACGTGCCGATGTTGTCGACAATGATCGGAACGCGCACGAACCCTAGAAACGGCTCGACGGCGTGGGTGATTTGCGCCTGATCGCCGACGAGTTCGGTGACGACAAAGCGATCGTTGAGGTCGGTGCCGAGGGCCGTCACGTCGCCGTCTCCGTTGACGACCAGCGTCAGCGTGCCGTCGCCCAGGCCGCTGTATTCCAAGGGAATGAATGGCGATCCCGTCTGCTGGTCACGCTCCGAATCGACGCGGCCGGCATCGGTCGCCGCGCCGGGCGTGTGGAGGTAATCGGCCGGCTCGTTGTTGGCGCCGGCGATGGTCAGCGCATCGTCGCCGCCCTGGCCGTTGATGATCAGCTTCTCCGCTTCGTTAACCGTCACCGTGGGCAAGGCCACGTTCGCACCGGACGGATCGACCGTGATGTCCACCGTTGCGCTGTCGTGGTCCACCAGCTCGACGCGGATCGCATCCTCGACGCCCAGCGAGCCGTTGACGATTACCGTGTCACTGCCGCCCGTCGGATCGCCGCCGTTGACGGTGGTGGTGGTCAGGCCGGTGGGAGGCGTCGGGTTGTTGAGGTTGATCGTGTCGTCACCGGCCAGGGCATTGATGATCAGCTCGGTCTTGTTGGCGAACTCGTATCCCTCGAAGTTGTCGACGGTGACCAGGCCGGTCGTGGCGCCCGCCGGGTTCAAGAGATTGACCAGGCCGCTGTTCGGGCCTTCGGCATAGTTGATGGCGTTGTTTTCGGGAGTGGCCACGACGGTGTGGGTGGCCGCCGGCACCAGGTCGATGAACGGCTCGAGCTCTTCGAAGAAGATCGTCTGCACGTCGCCGGCCCCGCCGGCGCCCTGGATGACGCTGATGCCCGATCCGATGCCGGGCCCGACCGCGTAGGAGCTCGTCGGATGGACGGCTCCTCCATCCTGGTGCAGCACGAGGACGTCGAATCCGCGGTCGTAGCCGAAACCGCCGTGCCCCAACTCCTGGTGGTCGGGGCAGGCGCCGTCGCCGTCGTAGCGGATGCCGCCCGGCACGTTGATCAGACCGTTGGTGCTGTCGACGATCAGGGTGTCGTTTCCCCCGACGCCGAAGACGTTGATCTGCTCGAGCAGGGCCAGGGGGACGGAGAAGACGGGCAAGGCGGAATTGACGAACACGTCCAGGATCAGCGGGTTGGCGGCGTTGCGCACGAGGCGAAAGACGTCGTCCTGGTTCACGTAATCCTCGTCGCCGCAGATCGTGAGGATGCCCTGCTCCATCACCGCAAAGGAGGCGTTTTCGACCATCCAGGCGCCGCGGCCCAACGTGCCGGCGACCAGCACGTCGTCGATGGGGTCGTAATCCATGTCCCAGACGGGCGCATTGGGCAACCCGGCCCCCAGCTCGGTCCACGTGCCCAGGGCCGTGGTGAGCGAGCGATACACGCCGCCGTCGCCACCGGCCAGAAGCGCCCCCACGCCCGCGAACGCGTCGAAGACGAACTCGAGCGAGCGGAGATTGAAGTCGACCAGGTTGCCCGTGATGTCGTCCCACGTGCCGCCGGCGTCGGTGGACTGGAACACCTGGTCGTTGTCGAGCGCGAAGACGGTCGTCCAGTCTTCGGGATGCATGAGGACGTCGACGATCGTTCCCACTCCGGGCGGCAGCGCGGCGGTGGCGGCCAGGGCGCCGAAGGTCGTCGCCGTCCGCGCCAGCACCTGGCTGCCCGAACCGACGTACAGCACGTCGGGGTTGTCGGCGCCGTCGCGCCGGCCGCCGTAGTCGATGGCGTTCCGGTTGACGATCGTGGTGCCGACCTGCGTCAGGTTTTCGCCGCGGTCGGTCGATTCGTAGGCGCCGTTGGCCCCGCCGATGACCAGCCGGTCGCCGACCACGTTGTTGACCGCCAGGGGGGTGACGAACTGGGGAGCCACGGCCGGGTCGGCGCCCGTGTTCAGCGCGGGAAAGACGGTCGCGCCCACCTGGTTGTTGGCGGCATCCATGACGCGATATCGGAAGCCACCGAGATTCTGAGTGCTGGAGTAGCGGATCGAATTCGGCGCCGCCCCGAGCACGTCGACCACGACGTCGCCGCCGTCGGCCGTGGTCACGCTTCGCCACACGAGGCCCCCGGAGACGATCTGTTCGGTGGTGCCGGTGTCCTGGTTGCCGCTGATGACGACGCCGGAAACGGAGTCGTAAACCACGTCGTGCATTTCGGTGACCTGGAGCCCGCCCGACGCATTGCTCAACAGCGAGAACCAATCGCCCGTGTTATCCTGCGGGCTGGTTCGCCGGTAGATGCCGCCGTCGTCCACTTCGATCAGATCGCCCAGGGCGTTGAACACCATGTCGCGCGAGTCGGCGTGGGGCGCGCTGTTGCCCGCCGTTCCTCCGCCGGCGAATCCCAGGTTCTGCGTGTGGGTCAAATGCTCCCACTGCGGCGAGAATTCGTTCGACGTCGACCCGGGCGCCACGGGGGCGACGGTCGTATCGCCGCGAAACAGCCGGCCGGTGAAATCGGTGGCGCCGATCGCGTTCGGGAAGGGCGTGTCCTGGCGGTCGCCTCCGACGTAAACGATGTTCGCGGCCGTGGGATCGGCCAGGATCGAAAAGTGAATCGCCCCTTGGCCGCCGGGTTTCTCGCGGGGGCTCAAGCTGGTCAATCCGCGCCACGTGCCCCCGCCGGCGTAGTTTCCGTTGCCCGAACTGCCGTTGAGCGAGAAGTTGTTCGCGTCGATGCGGGTGATGAAGAAGTCGCCGTTGGCGGCCGTATTTCCCAGGACGCCGGTAATGCGCACCTGGTTGCCGTTGATCAGGCCGTGACCGGCCGACGTGATGACGATCGGCGTCGCATTGGTCGCATTCGTGATGGCGACGGCCGATTCCAGCGACACGGGAAGGTCCATCTCAGTCCAGGTCGTTCCCTGGTTGTCGCTGAAGCCAATGTAGTTGGGCCGGCCGTTCTGGAGCACGCCCACGTAAACCCGTCCGCCGGCCGGCGAGACCGACATCTCGGTGTTGTTGTTGCCGGGGGCCTGGATCCTGGCCTGAAGGGTCGCGTTGTTCTGCGAGACGTTTACCCAGGTGGCGCCCGCGTCGTCGGTGCGGAAGATGCCGACGCCGCCGACGGACGCATAGAAGCGGTCGCCGACGAGCGGATCGCCGGTGAGATAGAACACCGGGCCCGCCGCCAGGCCGTTGAGCCCCGAGATGAAGGTGAACGTGGCGCCGCCGTCGGTGCTGCGGTACATGCCGGCCCCGGCGCCGGCCGCGTTGGCGCCCGCCAGAATCGTGTTCCCCCGGGGGCCGACGCCGGAGATGCTTCTGCCGGCGAGATCCGTTGCGCCGACCTGCTCCCAGGTGTCTCCGCCGTCCGTCGTGCGCAGCAACCCGGTCAAGGGTCCGCCGGCCCCGCCAAACGCGCTGAAACGCCCGACGCCGGCATACAAGGTGTTGTTCGTCGCATCCGTGGGATCCAATTGCAGTGTCCCCATGGAAAGGCCGGCGAACTGGTCGGTCAGGGGCTCCCAACTCGGATTCAGAGCCGTCGCGTTGGTGGTCCGCCACACGCCGCCGTTGACCGCGCCGGCGTAAAGGACATCGGCGTCGGTCGGATGGGCGACGACCTGGTGGATCGCTCCGCTGACCGGGTCGGCTCCGGGACCCGTGCTCGGGATGTTCTCCGTCTGCCCGTTGATGGCCGGCGAGGGTCCCTGCGCGAGCCAAGGGGACACGCCGTCCAGCAGCACGGCCAGCAGGGCTCGCTCCTCGAGCGGCTCGACGTGCATGCGCCGGGTTTGCCTTCGCCGGCTCGATTTCGCATGCCGACGGTTGACGGGAGGGACACAGGTGTTGAAGGACTTCCGAGAAGCGATTCGACGGGGCCACCACATGTCGAGTTCTCCGGTCGAGGTTTCTGGCGGTAATACCGATCGTGCGGCTACCGCCATCGTAAGCGGCTGAGACGAGACCTCCAGTAGCGCCGTGTGGGAGGGCTGGCGAAGCTCTGGCGGTGCCAGGTGGAACCGGGCCGGATGACGGGCGGAGCCGGTGCCGCCGCGGCCGAACGCGAGTCCGCCGAACCCTCGGGCCGACGCTTCGAGCGAGGCGCGGCTATGCCGGCCGGTAGAACTCGTGGGGATCGAGCCACGCCGGGCGAATCAGGGTCCAGAAATCGACGGCAAGTCGTTGCTCGACATAGGCATAGGGCATCCATCCGTACCCGCCATCCCCCCAATCGGCTCCCCACGAATTGCGGATCAGCAGGGCGCCCTTGCCCGCCGCGAGCCGGCGCTGGTCGTCGTAGCCGGCGGCCACGAGGGCTTGGCCGCCGCGAAGGCTGTGGAATATCGTGGGATAGGCCATCTCCTCGTCCTCCCCCAGGCAGGTATAGACGGGCACGCCGAACGCGCAGGCGAATCCGGCGGCCAGAAACGAGCGGACACTCCGCAAAACGCCCTTGCTCTTTCCCAGACCGCCCAGGCGCAGGTACCTCAGGCCGTCGAATCGGTCGGCGGCGGCAAAGGCAAAGGCCGAGGGCTCCCGCCCAAGTCCCGCGGCGTCGTAAGGCCAGAACCGTTCCGGAGGCGTCCCGAGGCGGACCAGCGCCTTGAACGTCGCGCGGAGCGAGGCGTCGCTTTCGGGCGGATGCCCGAGCAGGGCTCGCGTGGTGCGGTGCAGGAACAGCCGCGACGGATCGAGGTCCCGGCCCGTCGCGCGGCGCTCGAAATACTGCACCAGTCCCACGACCGCGTGCGCCGTGCTCGTCGGAAGCGGGCCCTGGTCGACCGGGGCCGCGAAGAACTCGCGCCAGTCGACGCACGGCGGCAGCGCGTCTTGCGAGGGCAGGCCGTCGAGCAGCGCGCGGATCTCGCGACGCTTGGGCCGGTCGTCGCGGAGATCGGGCAGGTCGCGCTGCCAACCGAATCCGTGGGGAGTGAAACCCGACATCGCTCGCCTGGATCTGAGGGACGCGGAATCCATCCAGTTCTACAAGGCTCGGGCCCGAGCACCTACCGGAGCCCTGTCGGAACGCCGTGGTAGGCGACGCCGCGGGAAGGCGACGTCGGGCAGCCCGGCACCGATGCGCGCCGCGCATCGCCCCGGGTTCAAGCCGTCGCGCGGCCGTTGCTCTCGTCGAAGTCGATGGCGCACCAGCGAACGCCCTGCCCGCTGCCGTCGCCGCGGAACCGCACCAGGGCGGCGATCTGTCGGTTGTTCAACGCGGCGATCGTGTCGTGAAGTCGCTTCTTGGGCTCCTGATCGCCGACGGGCGGCAGGGGATCGTCGATCCGGACCGGCCAGCCCTCCTCCTCAAAAGCGGCCAGCACGCGCTCCTGGTTGGGCGCCGGCGCCCGAAAACGCTTCACGACCCGGTCGCCCAACCGCAGTTCCTGCCGGTCGCGGTCCCAGGTGGGACGCAAATCGGCGCACCGCGACGGTTTCGACGCCGACGGTGCGGGCGAGCCATGGTCCATCCACTCCAGGGCGAAGCGCGCTCCCTCGGAAGTGAGAACGAAGCAGGTCTCGGCAGCGAACGTCAACCCGGCGGCCGGCTCAAACCGGCGCTTGCCGTCGGGCGACGGAGACGATTCGCGGCGATGCTCGGCGAATCCGCGGCAGGTCATCCAACGCAGCGCATTCGTCGACAGACCGGCCGCCTGCAAGACGTCGATGCGGATGGCGAAATCCCAGACGCTTCTGCCCACGTCGCCGGCGCAAGCGTATCCCTCGGCCAGAAGGGCCAGCGCTTCTCGGCCACGTTGCACCATCGATGCCACGATGGGAGCGTATTCGGTCGTGGACTCTTCGTCCGCCCCTACGCGATCATCTCCGGCCACACCGTTGCCTGAGCGTTTCGCGACCGCCCCCGTCGGCAGA
>Ga0334884_1005224_pt1 | contig 12600 bp, 19 predicted proteins | sample GraSluR1_MG_7_FD_207215 | JGI IMG/M metagenome (GOLD analysis project Ga0334884, IMG submission 207215) | Sludge microbial communities from methane-producing bioreactor in Wageningen University, Netherlands - Granular Sludge_12_05 R1 | ecosystem: Engineered > Bioreactor > Anaerobic >...
TCTGCAAAATGCGGATATACCGTTTGCACTTTTTCACCAATGCGCTCTCTAAGGCGATCAACGCTTCTCCTCCCAACTCACTGGTACCGGTTTTGAAGAAGTAATAATGCGGTGTTCGGCTCACACTCGCCGCTGCCTCCACCAGCTTCTCGATCGTCTGCCAGTAATTCTGCAAACTGGTGGCCGCCAATTGCCCCACGCTCGTTTCCTGCCCTTCTCCGTCGCTCCCCGGCAGGTCCCAAATTTCGTTAGGCGAATTCTTCAGCTTGCTGATATCCGCATTCGAGATCACCCACCGCTGCGGAAAAGCCCCGAACTCCGCCGCCACCATCATGTCGCTGAACAACTTGTTCACCCCATCCTGGATCGGGATCAACTCTTGCAGGTCGCTTTGCCGTTTTCGTCGATCCTTCCGAAAATGGAAAATCGGGATCTCCCCAAACGGATTCTCCGCACTCACATCTCCATCCACCGCATAAGGCACAAACTTCGCCCCCGTCTCAACCGATTCCCCCGCCTGGAAATAGTATTCGATCCGGTCAGCATAATACAAATTGAGCCGCCAGCCCTTCAAATCATCATCAAACCACCACTTGGCAGCGAACTTCTTTTTCCGTGGGTTCGTTTTTTCATAGAACATTTCGCAAAGATCAGCGTCATTCTCAAACGCAGTCACATGGCCGTCCTGATCCTTCCACACAAACACAAACGCTTCGCTGGTCACCAAAAAACTTTGGTGCACATCCTCCACATCCACATCCATTTCCGTCAGCTTCCACAGCTCATTCACCTTGGCCGTCAGATCCGGATTCCCATCCACCACGAACCGTTCCAAAACCACCCGCTCCAAAGTGGCATGAATCGCCACCCCGCACCAGTTCTGCACAAACCGGGTGGCAGTCGGCCCGAATACCTGTGCCAGCCGCTCATAGGTATACAACATCGGATGGTCGCCATGAAAATACCGCCAATATTTCTCATTCTCGCGTGCCTTCACCCGCAGCGCAGTCACAGCCTTAGTCAAATCGCTCATATCATTCTCCTTTTCATCCTTGATAAGATCCCGCTTCTTTCATTCTGCGTGGTTTGCGCAGCGCCAGCTTATTAAACGCCCCGCTGCTCGCATCCACCTGGTCCTTGAACCTTCCTTGCGGAAAACTTTCCAATTCCCGCAAATAATCCTCATTCCATTCCCCCACCAGCAAAGCCACATTCCCCGCCTCCACCTGGTCCGCAAATGGTTCAGCCCGCAGCTCTTTGCTGCCAACCGCGGTCTCCTTCTTCACCCGGTGCCCCGCAAGCAATTGCAAAGAATATTCAGCGGATTCCTTCCCGCCCGATCCACCTTCCTGCTCCACCCAGATCTCCACATTCTCATTGCCAAACAAACCTGCATCCCGCACCGCCATATCCTTCATTCGCCGGTTTCGCTTTCCGCTGGACCATTGTCCCTTCTCCACATGGCACACAATATACTGCCCCTCTGGCGCCTTCGCCATCAGCACACCTGCACTCCGTGCCCCACCGCCTTCAGTACCCGCCTTGTCCCAATAACGCACAAACTCGCACCCCGCCGGGAGCGCCTTCACAAAACGGATATTGTCACGCCGAAACCGTTGCCCTTCCTTCGACCGCGGGATCTGCTGAAACACCGGCCACCACTCGCTCTCCGTCGCATTCGCCCGTCGTTTTGCCATGCTACTCGCCGGGTATTCTTTCTCCCACACGCTCTCCCCCCTCTTTCTCCCCAACGGATCCCGAATCGGCAAAAACACCCCCTTTTCCATCCATCTTCGCTGTTCTTCCTCGTCTCGCGCATAAACCATATCATTGTCATCCAGCTCTCCTTCTTCCGCAGCCTCCCCCAATGCCTGGGCTGGCAGCATCACAATCGCATATTGATCCGCCTGATCATCCTGCGCCATCCGCTTCATCAACCGCCCCGCCAGGTCATCCTCATGCCAGCGCGTGTGCATCACCACGATCGCCGTCCCTTTTCTCGCGCGCGTATACACCGCGCTCTGGTACCACGATTCCACATCCTCCCGGCGGCTTTCGCTGTCCGCATCCTTGCGGTCACGGAACGGATCATCCACCACGATCAGGTCCAGCGCATGCCCCGTCAACCCGCCCCCCACACCACGTGCGATCACCCCGCCAGAATGCGGTGGTGCCAGCAGCCAATCGCTCACGCTCCGGCTGTCTTTGCTGAGCGTCACCATATCCTCCACCACGCTTTTGCCGCCAAACACATTCGCATATTCGGCCGATTCAATGATCCCTCTCACATTGCGGCTGTTGCGCTCTGCCAAACCGCTGACATAACTCGTCAACGCAATTTTCGTACTCGGACGTTTTCCCAGCACCCATGCCGGAAAAACCATCGAAACCAGCGTGCTCTTGCCCGTCTGTGGCGGCACAAACACCATCAGCCGCCCAATGCCTTCCTCCCCCCCGCTTTCAATGTACCGGTATACCCCCAGCAGCTCATCCGCGATCAACGAAAGATGCGCAGTGCTCTCAAACCAGGCATACACATATTCGCCAAAACGCAGCAAATGGCGCCGCGCCAGTTCTCGCCGTGCCTTCTCCGCCTTGGCCTCCACCCCCAACCGCAGCATTTCTTCCTGGCTCATCAAAGCCGACTTAGTCACCGTCGCCTCTCTCCCCGTCATCTCCGCTCGCCTCAATCATCCCATCATCCTCAGACACCGCCTCAGCCGCCTTGATCCACTCATCCAGCTGCTCCTCATCCATCGCCCTTGGATCCAACGCCGCGCGCAGCAGCAAAGTGTTGTCTTCCGCCATCACCCCCTGCCGTTGATAAAACAACCGCCGCTCCTGTGTGGTCCGATAACTGGGATCTTTGGCAACCTTCAACCCCACCCGGTCCACCGACCGCACCTCATCCGTGATCAACGCCCGCCACAGCGCCTCGATCTGCTCATTGATCGTGCGGTCCTTCGACCGCCACTGGTACAACTGCCGCCCCGATCGCAAACCGAGCTTTCGGGCAAATTGCTCCTTCGTCGCCGGATACCGCTCACCCGGCCATGCCTCCCAGGCGATATAAGCCGCCTTACGCCACCGGCTCTTCTCTTCGATCGGTCTCTCTGCCAGCACCACCGGGTACAGCGCCAGCCAGCCCAGCTCCTCCATCGCAATCTCGTCATCTTCCACCTGTAAGTTGCCCCCCTTTTCCGCCAGCCAGGTTTTGTGCAGCGACTCAAACGCATCCCGGGCGATCTCTTCCACCGCCTCGATGCCGCCATTGTTCCATCCCCCGGCGGCATCTGGCAGAAGAATTTCATCTCCCTCAGGAGTGATTAGCAGCGACTGAGCCATGCTCACAACCCCATCAGCGCCCCGAAGCGGTCACGGAGAACCTCCAGGTCGATCAGCCTGCGTCCCATCTGTGAACACCAATCTTCAAGGTCACCATACAGCAACCTCACCTCAGATTCTTCATCCACCGCCGATTCGTCTTCGCTTGCCTCACACATATAATCATTCAGGCCCATCACCCCGATCCAGCGGTTGTAGTCAATGCCATCTGACCACATCCCATATTTCTGCCCCCTGCCTTTCACCTTGTTCTCGCTGGTCTGGTGCAAAATCACCCTGGACCTATCCACCCCGCGCGGCAGCGCTGGTGGGCCTGGGTGTTCATCCTGGTTGCGCAGATAATGCGCCAGCCACCAATCAAACCCGTTATACCACGCCGCTGGTGCCTGGGAACCGGTGACAAACGTATCCATGAAACTTGCCCGACTATAGATCACCAACCGTCGCCTTGTCAGCCCATACAGCGCATCCAGATACACCTTCAGCCGTTCCATATACCGTTTGGGTGGGCAGGCATGCGCCCCGGCATGCAGCTCAATATCCGCCACCGGCCCAAATTCCCCAAAATCGCCTCCCATCACATTCACAAAGTGCTCCGCCTGTCTCACCGGGTCTTCATTCGGATAAAAAACATGATACGCCGCCCGGAAAACCCCCCGTTTCCGCAGCGCTGCCCAGTTATACGCAAAAGTCGGGTCCACGTACCCCCACGAGATACCCGCCCTCATCGCCACAAACCGCACCTTGCCCGGTGATGTCTGGGCCAGCGCCTGGTCCCAGTTGATATGATTCAAAACCACCTTGCCATCCGGCGTGCGCAGCGCTTGATTCCCGCTGACATCAATCCCAAATTCTTCTGTTCTCGTCATATCAGTCACCAAACTCCTCTTCTGATCCATCACCCATATATTCATTGATCCAATCTGGCAGCGGAGCCGGGTCACCGCCCCGCTCCACCAGCTCCAGCCAATATTCCTTCATCCGCTGCCCCACACAGCGCAGCCGACTGGTCAACCGTCGAACTTCCAATTTCAGCTTCCGGATCTCCCCGTCTTGCTCCGCCATCTGCGCTCGCATCCCCCCCATCTCCGTCCGCTGCTCTTCCAACTGTTCTCTCACCAACTTCATCACACGCTCCGTTGTCTGACTTTGCACATCCTCAGCTTCAGCGGATACTTTCTTTGCCTCTGCGTTCACCTTATGCCGACTCTGGCGGTACACCACAACCGTACCGCCAAAGCTCAGCAGCGCGATGATCAGGCTGATCCAATCCATGCCAGCCTCCCCGCGCCTTAATCTTCGCCGTATGCTTCCGTCTCGATCGATCCTGCCCGGTATCTGTTGAACTCGTCATACACCGCAGCCTCGATCGCCTGGGAGATCACCTCCACATCCACCTTCACCCCATACGCTTTCGCGATGTAACGCTCCACATAATCAATCGCATACGCTTTCTTCTCCTCGATCAGCCCGCCCAGGTTCGCTTGCTCCGCAGCCCTCACCGCTGACATAGCCGCAAACCTCACCATCTCATACGCCTCAGCGTTGCGCGCCTTCAGCTTGTGCGCCAGGTCCTGCACCACCCTCACCACCTGGCCAACCAGCAGGCTGACCAGCAAAGGCAGCAGCGCCAACATCAACGCCTCCAAAAACTTCACCAAAAATTCTTTCATCAACTCAGTCATCTTTCTCAATCCTTTCATCAAGTTAAAACAAAAAAAGCCGCGGTACATGCGTTCTTTGCATGTTCCACGGCCGCTCATCGTCCGTCTCGCCCCTGTCATTCACCGGGGCTGCTTGATAAGGCTCATCACCTTTCTTTTCTTAGTATATCAAATTATCAAGAAGTTTAAAAGTCCTTCTCTTCATCTCCCATCACTGTGCAGGTGCAATACATTGGCATTGTAGGGGCGCAATACATTGCGCCCTCCCCCCACGTAGGGACAGGGGGATTTCAGCTTTGCTGAATCCTAGACCCTGTCCGTCTATTCCCTCCCAATCAACCTGCCCCCTGTACCGTTTTTTTCCCTTCTTTTTCACCAGAATCCCACCATACAGGATTCATCTATCCTTATGCTCTTTTTTCGTCTTCTCTCGCCTTTTTTTACCGCCACCTACATTACCCCTTAAAAAGGGCAGCCGCCCCAGGGGGAAAGGGGCGGCGGCGGGGGTGGAGCGGATTTCATCCAGTCTCCATGTCAGTTCATCTGACTGTTTTTGCGAAACAACTATATTATAGCACAATTTGCCTAATTTATACCAAAAAAAGTAGCGCCCCTGGTCAGACTCGAACTGGCAACTTATGTTTCGCAAAAACATTACTCTATCCATTGAGTTACAGGGGCACTTGAGTTAATTCTAATGCAAATTTATTGAAAAACTCCTACAAAATTGGATATTCATCCCCCCTTCCTCCCAAGGAAGGGTCCAGGGGGTAGGACTGTACTACATTTCTGGGTATAATCAAACCAGCTGAACACCAGACCGACTTGTCCAGGACAAGTCCCCTCACCCAGCGGGAGATCACACCATGAACAAACTATTCTATGGCGATAACCTCACCATCCTTCGCCAGTACATCCCCGATGAATCCATCGACCTCATCTACCTTGACCCACCTTTCAACTCCAACCGCAACTACAACATCCTCTTCAAAGACGAATCCGGCAACCAGTCCGCTGCCCAGATAAATGCCTTTGAAGATACCTGGCATTGGGACATCAACACCGAAGCCATCTACCAGGAACTCACCACCGCCCACCATGTCCCTCCCCAGGTCTCCGACATGATCGCCGCACTGCGCGCCTTCATCGGAGCCAACCAGATGATGGCATACCTCACCAACATGACCATCCGTCTCGTCGAACTTCACCGCGTCCTCAAACCCACTGGCTCCCTCTACCTCCACTGTGACCCCACCGCCTCCCATTACCTAAAGATCGTGTTGGACGCCATCTTTGGGTTTGAGAACTTCCACACAGAACTTATTTGGAAACGGTCTGGGGCTCACAATGATACGAAACAAGGAGCGAAACAACCAGGACGAATCCATGATGTTATTTTGTTCTACTCAAAGACCAATGATTGGCTTTGGAATCCTGTCTTTACTGCATATGATGAAGATTATTTAAAGACCACCTACAGTCGTGTGGATCCCAATACAGGGCGCCGATTTAAGGCTTCAGATTTATCAGCCGCAAAAGGAGGTGGTGATACTTCTTATGAATGGAAGGGAAACTTGCCTCCGAATGGACGTTATTGGGCTTATTCAAAAGAAAATATGCAAAAATTTGAGGACGAAAACCGGATTTACTACTCCAGCACCGGTAAACCGTACCTTAAACAATACTTGGATGAAATGCCCGGAAAACATATTCAATCAATATGGGATGATATACCTCCAATCTCTGCTCAATCTGCTGAAAAACTCGGCTACCCCACCCAAAAACCCCAGGCCCTCCTTGAGCGCATCATCGCTGCCTCATCCAACCCCGGTGACGTCGTCCTCGACCCCTTCTGTGGCTGTGGCACCGCCGTTGCCGCTGCCCAGGCCCTCGATCGCCGCTGGATCGGCATCGACATCACCCATCTCGCCATCACCCTCATCAAATATCGCATCGAAGATGCATTCCCCGAAGCCCGATTCACCATCGAAGGTGAACCCGAATCCATCGATGCCGCCCTTTATCTCGCCGAATCCGACCGCTTCCAATTTGAATGGTGGGCGCTCTCCCTTGTCCGTGCCCGTCCTGTCGGTGGATCCGGCGGTCGCACCGGCAAAAAAGGCGCCGATCGCGGCATCGACGGCATCATCAACTTCATCGATGATCAATCAGCCCAACCCAAAACCATCATCATCCAGGTAAAATCTGGCCACGTGAACGCCGCCACCATCCGCGATCTCATCGGCACCGTCAACAACAGCAACGCCGCCATCGGCGTTCTCCTCACCCTGGAAGAGCCTACCCGCCCCATGCATGAAGCCGCCGCCCAGGCTGGCTTCTACCACTCCGAACTCTGGGAACGAAACTACCCCCGCATCCAGATCCTCACCATCGATCAGCTCCTCAACGGTGCCAGCCTGCAAATGCCCCCCACCGGTGGCGCCGCCGACCACACCTTCAAACGCGCCCAGCGCCACAAAAAAGATGACCCCACCCAACCCGACCTGTTTGGAGGTTAGAAAATGTTCGGAGATGCATCTTTTCACAAAGAACGATTATTAATCCTGGTGAAAACCTACCCCAACCCAAGCGCAACATACACAGAGACAGTCTGTGTAGCAGCCCTTAGCCAGAGCGGTGAATTGCGAAGGCTTTACCCGGTTCCTTTTCGGTCACTAAACAAAGAACAACAATTCAAGAAGTGGCAATGGATAGAAGCCAATGTTAAAAAGGCTTCATATTCAAGGTCACGCGATTATCGCCCTGAAAGTTATCGAATAGACAGAGATTCCATTACCTGCCACGAAATCATAGGCACAGACAATCACTGGGCGCAAAGGAGGTTTCTGGTAGAAAACCTCGTTATTCCCAGCTTCTGTCAACTGCTCTCCAGCTACGACAAGGACAAACCGGGAAAATACGACAAAACATTGGCTATAGTCAAAGCCATTCATCCCGTTTTTATCATTGAAGATGGTGAACCGGAATGGACCCCAGAAGAAAAACAAAAACTCGATCAGGATCAGGCGGGTTTATTCGATGACAAGTCGATAAAAAATACCTTGGAGAAAATCCCTTTCACCTTTAGATATTCATTTTGTTGCCAGGATCCAGATTGCAAGGGTCACAATCTCATGATCACGGATTGGGAAGCCGCTGCCTTATACCGTAATTGCAAGGCTAACTATGGCAATAATTGGAAGGACAAAGTGTTCGAAAAATATGGAGAGTCCTTTGTTAATAAAGACTTGCATCTGATAGTTGGAAACATGCAGAGGCTGCCTGAAAACTGGCTGGTTGTGGGAGTGCTGCCCTTTCCATCAGCTGTGGCACGGCAACCTCTTTTGTTATAGGATTAATATGTAAGATATCAGCTGATGAGGGACTCAGTCTCGATATCTGATCCGCCACATAAGTACGATGACATCGTAATGGATTGGCTTCAAAACACAAAAGGCACACCAGTTGCTCTTGGCACAATTCATATAAGTTTACAACTTCATCGCCCTGGGCATCCAAATAGCGCAAGTATGCGCTTGTGTATTTCTGCCAATTCCTATCTTCTTTGTAACTTTTCCTGATTGGCTTTGGACATCCAACTACCTTGGAATGGTAATAACGAATTCCATTCAATTGAAGATTTTCTCGCAAACTGGTTTTTGAGAAACCTTTTTTCCTGCTCAAAGGCATCTCTCGTACATCAACCAATAACTCGACACCCCATAATGTTAGGGAGGAGATAAATTCGTTGAGACTTGAGCCTTCATACCCAATGGTTAGTATTCTCATCAATCCATGCCTTTTGCGATCTGCCTTACCAATTCATTATATACAATTCCAAAACTTCACACGAACAAGATTTTGACATGAAACTCCATCAAAACGGCAGATCTTCTTCATCCTCACACATGCCATCCCAGTCCGCGCTTTCCATTTCGCGCGACTGGTGCTCCAATTCTTCCCAGTCGGGGCTTGGTGTATGCACTGGCATAGCCAGCATATACGGCTGAATGGGCTCTGTTCTGTTCCGATGCAGGTAACCGCGCACAATCTCATCCGACGTGGGTGTGATCGAGTAAATGGCGCCCTTTCCAAACAATCTGCTATAGGCCGGTCTTCCATCAACATCAGGCACATCAACCCGGATAAATGTCTCGCCGCCTACCGTTTGTTCGGTCACCCGGCCTGCAATAACCTGGTGGCCAAACAGCTCAACAATTGCCCACACATCAATTGCCCACACATCAAACTTTTCTGAATCACTCATCGGTTTTTTTCCTTTCACACAAATTCATCAAATAAAAAATAAACGGGCAGGGCCAATAACAATTACCAAATGCTCTTAAATGATTTTCACATCCTATTCAGGGTCAAAGGTCGTTCTGTCCTTTCTACTTTTCATCCCTGCCCGTCATCATCACTGTAGGGGCGTAATACATTGCGCCCTTCTCTCCGGTATCTGATCCCATACTTCGCCGTCCAGCGTTGGCATCTTCACCATCTTCCCGTCCACCTTCATCTGTTTCAGAAAGAACGGAACTTCTGTAATACGGCACTGATCACGTAATCTTCGCGCCCAATCAGGATTCATCGGACGAGCACCTGTACCGCTCTCTCCACCGCAGATCACCCAGTGAATACCGTTGTTAACTCCAATAAACGCCCACAGCTCCACCGGTCCTAACATCGGCTCTACACTCACGAATCGCACCTTTGCTTTCACCTGGAGAAGATAAGGGATCCGTTCATCCGCGCGCTGCTGATCCTCCGCCGTAACCCCCACCCACACATTGTCAGGCACCGCCCTGGTGGAGAAATATTCCGCCATCCGCTCCGCACGTTTCGTCAAAATCTGGAAGGTATGCTGCGGACTTGATTTGATCGTGATAAATATCGTGTCAATCCATTCGAACTTCACCTGTTCATGAAACAGATCACTCATGCTGCACACAAAAATCATGCGCGGATTTTCCCAGTGCCAGGGAATCTGTAAAGTTTTTCCCGGTGACATCAATATCTCACCAGTCCATCCCTTTTCATCCACCACATTCTGATACTGCGCCACGCCCATTGCCTTCAACCGCTTTGCCATGCGTTCTGCATAACAATTCTTACAGCCTGGTGACACCTTGCTGCATCCCACGATCGGGTTCCAAGATTCTTGGGTCCATTCGATTTTTGTACTCATTTCTCACCTCGAAACACAACCATCACCCACCAGCACAAACAATGCAGGTGCAGGCAGATTTCTTTCGGCTCCCAACTGATCGCCGCACCGATCTGCACACTGTTGAACAATCGACCGCGCGCCACGGTTTTCATCATTTTGATCTTCATTCTTTGCTTTCCTCCAGGTATTCATCATGCTGCCTGGCAACATACTCATCATGCACCGCCAAACTCACATACCCCCAACCATCGCACAAATAACAAATATCTTTGCCCTGCTTGCCCGATCCACCGCACTTCGGACACACCATCTCGATCAAATCACTGATAAATCCACTCACCGCTGTTCTCCTTTCCGCGTCGGGTAATTCACCACCACCCCAACCGCATCCACGTCGCGCCAAACGCCCCCTGCTTCCGTTCTTCCACTTCCTTATACCCATAATCACACGGCAGCCGCACCAAAAAACCTGTTTCCACCCCCGCCACACCAGGGTAATCCGGTTCATACAACATCACTTCTTTGCCATCCACCACCAGCACCGCCGTGTCTCCAACCCGCTGGTACCGTCGTTGAAACAACCACGCATACACCAACCCGGAAAACAAGCGCGCATCATGGAACCCGCTGGCATACACAAACAGAAACTCCTTCTCATAGTCCCACCAGCGCGCACCCACCTCAATCGCCATCAACGCTGCCAGTCGGTTATACACATCCAGCCTGGGTGTCTGCCTCCCCCTCTCAAACCTTGACAATGTACTCACCGACGTACCCGCCAGATCCGCCAGCCGTTCCCGCGTGATCCCATACTCTCGCCGCCAGGCGATCAGATCCCTGCGAAAAAAACCTTCATTTACCGGTTCGAATGCCATTTTTGCAACCTTTCCAATATTTGCGCCAGGTGTTCCTCACCCGGCACCCACAAACGTTCACCGCCGCATTCGCAGCCCACCCGTGCCTCACCCGTGATCGTCACCGCGCCCACCACCAACCGCCTGACGCCGTTCCCATCCCGGATCACCATCCCCAGCGCTTCCTTGCACCGCGGACATTGCCACACCTTTGGATATTCATCACCCTTTGCCATCATCCAGCCTCCAGCCTACACCATGATCAGATAACCGACAGGCACAGCCTGCCAGCCTGTAAATCCCACCTGGTAACCGTCCTGTCCATACCCCCTCAACGTCACCTCTCGCTCAGCTGCCTCATGCAAATACACCACCGATGGATAGTCGCCCGTGTTCCGTTTGACCATCAACCCGCACTGCTCCAGGTGGATCCGCAAACCAGCCTTCCCCCCATACCACCACAACCCCCAATTTTCACCAACCTCTCCTCCATTCGTTCCGAACTTCGGACAAACCACCCGCCGTGGCTGCCAGGACAATACCACCTTGCTCATCCGCAACGCTTCATCCACCTGGACCTTGCTCTGGAAGGTATGCCATTCATCTCGCCACAAATAATCCTGGATAGCCTCTCTGGTAGCATCATTGCCCACCGCTCGCACCAGCAGCTGGGCCGTGTGCAGCCCTGCCATGCCTTTTTTCTCGTCAATCACCGCATACTTCATGCAAACACCTGCCTTTCATCTTCAAAAAGTGTGTATGTTGTGTACATAGGGGTTTTACAACATACACACACCTGCACCCCGGCGACATCCCCAGGATGCAAATCTTCTTAACTCTCTTAAAGTACATACATATATATACAGATAGTGCACAAAAAACCGCCCAAACCCGATACCTATACGCAACACAACCGCGCCTGGCAGGCGGGTTGTGTATGTTGTGTACGTTGTGTACGTTGTAAGCCGGTTTCGGCCATATGTTTTGCATTCTCTTTCTGCCTTCAGAGAATACAAATCAAAACCCCCAAATCCCGGAAAAACATACACAACATACACAACGTACACACATTTCATATCGAAAACCCCTTTTGCGAAGCCGTCTGCATCGTTTGCAGCTCCTGTTGGTTCAAAAGTGCGCTTTCCGTCAGTCTCTCCGGCGTGATTCCGTACCGTTCCGCCAGCGCACTCACCGGCCCAGGAATCTCAGCTGCCATCAATGCCTGCGCAACCTCCGCCTCCCAGTTCAATCCATACCGCATCGCATGGCTGATCATCTTCATTTCATGCCAGGCATACCGGATCCCTTTCCGGCTTCTCTGCGCGCTCCGCCGCAGCTGAAGCTCCGCTTTCAAAATCGCGCCCACCTTGCGGCTGCTCACCTCGATCGCAGGTTTGAAGCGCGTCTTTCCTTCATCATCGCCTTCCTCTTTGCCATCATCATCACTGCGGTTCATTTCGTCGATCAAATCATTCACCACCTCGGCAATATCCCCCGGATACAGCATCCATTCGCCTTCCGCCTGTTCCACATACTTGTCATGCAGGTTCTTATAGAGGAAGATCTT
>Ga0334884_1005238_pt1 | contig 12576 bp, 13 predicted proteins | sample GraSluR1_MG_7_FD_207215 | JGI IMG/M metagenome (GOLD analysis project Ga0334884, IMG submission 207215) | Sludge microbial communities from methane-producing bioreactor in Wageningen University, Netherlands - Granular Sludge_12_05 R1 | ecosystem: Engineered > Bioreactor > Anaerobic >...
ATCGGATAACGTTTGCTGAATATTGCAACGAGAAATAGAGCCAATGACGCATTAAAGAGGAATTGTCGCGCGACCCCGAATGTCGCTAGATAAGTCCCGATTTGCATCTGGCTCCAACCGTCTTCGTGTCCGAGGATCATTGCCTGTTCCTGGACATAAATGCCCGATAATAGTTCTGCTGACAACAAGCATAATGCGGCAAGCACAAGGCAACAATTCAGAGGATATTTTCGTTTGTATAAGAACGCGATGCCTGCTCCGGTAAATAGTAAGACCAACGATACAGTGTGGGGAACTATGCCGGCGATTAACCTGATTTTGTATATATCCATTTGGCAATTACCTCCTGACATGGAAGGTTGTATACGGATCCTGATAAAAACCTCTGTGCTGCAAATCCGCACTATAAAACCCTTCGAAAACACCTGAAGGTCAAAACAATATCCAGCTGATTATCAAACACATATAGAGATAATGTCCATTTATCGGGGGTGTTATCTTGTCTGTGTAAGAGCAGGTCTTGATTCCTTGAAGCGCGGGTATGAATCGCCCCGCAGCAGTTTCCGTTTCTTTTCCCTTTTTCAGTGTCCGGCTGTTTGCGTTCTGTGCCCGGAAATCGCGCAAGCTTCCGGGTTTAAGATGAATTTGAGTTGGTTTGTTCCCTTTTTCTTTTTTTTGTTTCGGTGGCCGGTACCCTTTCTTCGCCGCCCAACCCCGTTCTCCATGCAGAAAGCCGGCATAGAGAAAACAACTTATTTTCAGGAGTCGCGAAACCTCCAAACCGGCAAGAGTGATTGACTGCTTTCCTCTGAAATGTTTGACGTTTTTATACTCCGATGGGAAGATAAATTCAAGTTACTTATTGAAAATCGGTAACCGGATGACGGTAGCAGGTAAGAAGAGATGGATTCGAAACTTTTTTCAATGCCTGTTGCGCATGTGGCCACAGGTGGGGGCGGGACGGAAGGCATTACACAGCTGAACAAGAAATATCTTGAGGAGCTGAGATTAAAGCCAATCGAATCCCTCCTGAAGAATGCAGTGCAGTGAACAACGGATTCCCCTTCTGTCTCAATGTGCAGTGATCACCGCACATTTACTGAAGGAGAGTGACTTTCGCGGAAAATACTTGACAGGAACCGGATATTCGAGGTAAATGGATTGCAAATTCAGGGAGAACACGAATGCCTTCAGGAAAAATGGAACATCGGACATCTCATAAAACAAACATGCAGCTCTGGTGGTGGCAGGCCGACATAGAAGGGTCTGTCAGCGTAAATTCCCATGAATGATTAAGTAACATAAGATACTACACATATTGGGACCGTCGGCAGTACCCGCTGCCCACGGTCCTTTTTTTGTCTGACAGAAAGGGGCGTGGTAAAATCCATTGCCCCTTTTTTAGTGCGGCCGGAAATGACCGGTCAGGACCCCCGCAGGCGGGTCATCACCGCCGTATGCGGGATGAAAAGGAGAATGAGTCCATGCAGGAACGATCAAATAATACAAAAGAAATACGGACGCCATATACGGGGACCATGCCGGACGAGGCCGGCCATTTCGGTCCTCACGGCGGGCGCTACGTAGCGGAGACGCTGATGGCGGCACTCCTTGAGCTTGAACGCGCCTACCGGGAGATTTCAGGCCGTCCCGGGTTCAGAGAAGAACTGGGAAGATTGCTGGCGGACTATGCAGGCCGTCCCACTCCCCTGTACTATGCCGGCCGGTTGAGCGATCACCTCGGCGGTGCCCGGATCTACCTGAAACGTGAGGATCTGACCCATACCGGAGCCCACAAGATCAACAACACCCTGGGACAGGCGCTCCTCGCCCACTGGATGGGCAAGGGAAAAGTCATCGCCGAAACCGGCGCCGGTCAGCACGGTGTCGCCACTGCAACAGTGGCGGCCCTCTTCGGAATGGGATGCAGAATCTTCATGGGAGTTGAGGACATCCGGCGTCAGTCTCCCAATGTACTGAGAATGAAGCTCCTCGGCGCGGACGTCATGCCCGTCGACTCCGGCGCGGGAACATTGAAAGATGCCATGAACGAAGCCATGCGGCACTGGGTGGGCTCGGTGGAAGACACGCATTACATAATCGGTTCGGTGGCAGGGCCTCATCCCTATCCCATGATGGTGAGGGACTTTCAAAAGATCATCGGCGAAGAGGTACGGGAACAGATGCAGACCGCTCTGGGCCGTCAGCCGGATATGCTCGTGGCGTGCGTCGGCGGCGGAAGCAATGCCATGGGACTTTTCTATCCCTTTATCGACACGCCGATTGAACTGGTGGGAGTGGAGGCTGCGGGCAGCGGCATCACGTCAGGAAAACACGCCGCGACGCTCGGCGAGGGTTCGCCTGGGGTGCTCCACGGATCAAAATCATACGTGCTCCAGGATGAAAACGGTCAGATCATGGAGGCCCACTCCATCTCCGCCGGGCTTGACTATCCCGGAGTCGGCCCCGAACACTCGCTCCTTAAAGACGCCGGCAGGGCCCGCTATGTTTCCGCCGACGATGACGAGGCGATGGAAGCATTTCATCTCCTGTGCCGGCTGGAAGGAATCATTCCGGCTCTGGAAAGTTCCCACGCCGTCGCATATTGCCTGCACGCTGCCCCAAAGATGTCCAGTGATTCGGTTATCGTGGTGAACCTCTCCGGCAGGGGAGACAAAGACCTGGGAATCGTTTCAGACTATGAAGACAAGAAAGGATCCGTCAAGCAATGAATAGAATCGATACACAATTTGCCGCACTGAAAAAAAGAAATGAAAAGGCCCTGGTCGGATTCGTCGCGTCGGGCGATCCGACTCCATCGGTTTCTCTCGAACTCATCATAGCCATGTGCCGCGCCGGTCTTGATATTCTGGAACTGGGCATTCCCTTTTCCGATCCGACCGCTGACGGTCCCGTCATTCAGCGGGCGTCGTCACGGGCGTTGAAGCACGGCGCCAGTCTTGCAAACGCATTGGAAATGACGGCGACCTTGCGAACCATAACCGACATTCCCATCATCCTTTTCAGTTATTACAACCCCATATTTTCCTACGGCGTGGAGTCATTCTACCGTGACGCCCGCGCCTCGGGCGCAGACGGCGTGCTCATCGTGGATCTTCCCCACGAAGAATCCCGGGAGCTGACCGGTTGCTGGGATGAAGACGACGCCTTCGCTCTGATCCGACTGTTGGCGCCGACAACGCCGACAGTCCGGATGAGAACGATCGCAGAAAATGCATCGGGATTTCTCTACCTGATTTCGAAAACCGGGGTAACGGGAAGCTCCGGGCTGGATGTTCAATCCGTCCGGAATCATATTGCCGATCTGCGAGGCGTTACAGACCTGCCCATCTGCGTCGGCTTCGGCGTCAACAGTCCCGCCGATGCGCAGATTCTGGCGCCATATGTCGACGGCGTCGTCATCGGCAGCGCCTTTGAACGGACAATCGAGGAACATCTGACCGATCCCGACCTGCTGAATCGACTGGAGGAGCAGGTACGAAACTACAAGGCGGCTCTCCGTCCGGTGCCGAGGGCAGAATAACGAAGATATCGAAAGTATCGCGCAAGATCCGCGATTACCCTGAATATCATTCCCGTTTCTCCGTTTTCCGCAGGAGCTTCGAACGATCTATTTCTTTGATACCGTCGATAATCCATTGGTCCACTTTAAAATATTCCTTCCGGTGTGATGGTTTCAGGACATAATAGTGCTCATCTTTCGGTTTTGAAAATACATATGTCTCCGTATCGCCCGATGACAAGGTCAGGGTGTACGCGAAATGAGAATCGTCACCGTTTACATGAGCCTGAGCATCCGGGCCGAGAACGTCACGGATTCGAAGATCGGCGATTCTCCGTGCCAGGCGGTCCGCCTCTTCCGCAATCGTTTCTTCCTCGTTTTCGTTTAACCCCTCAACAATGAGATTTCCATCCCGGCGTGACAGGGCAAAACCGGGCAGTTGAATACGGGCGATTTTCGAGACCTCATGTTTCAGTACCCCTTTGTCTATCCACTCTTCAGGCTTCGTGCCCGCCTCATAGACGTTGAAATCAACGGCATAGACCGTATCGTCCCCGGCTCGGCGCATGTGGACCTTTCGATATGTAGGTGATGTGCCGATAAACAGCTCGTCGATTGTCTTTCCGTTGCTTGAGAGGGTAATCTTTCTCTCATAGTCGGTCTCAGCAACCCTGAAACGCTCAGCCGCTCCTTTCGTAGTGGCAACGGGCCAGCCTTTCTTCATCTCCGCCAGCCTTTCAAAAAACCCACCGACCTTTTCGCGGTCGGCGGGAAATGCGTCCACGGAAGCTACGATCCATCCGCCTTCCTGCTTTTTCAGCACTACACGATTTTCGCTGTCGTTCCGCTGTATGAGGATGCCGTCCATCATCTCAAAGTCAGCGTCGAGAATCTTTTCCGTAGGAATAAACGTGCCGTAATCGGTTGTTACCAGTGCTGTTCCTGCCGCCACCACCAGTTGAAAAGCCAGAAATATTCCGAGAGAGATGATCCATCGTTTCATGATCTCACTCCTTCACTCAGTATCAGGTTATACCGTTGCCGAGTTCTTAGAATTGTCCAGCGCCGTATCATCCACACAACAAAAAGTCCCAGCCCGGCCAGGCTGTAATTCAGATACTCCCAGAAGACCTGGGCGGTACGGTCCAGGGGGATTAATGTTCTAGAGAAGTGCGTGCGTCCGCGGATACCGAGCAGATCACGGTCCTCCAGGGACCAGTCGACCACATTTTTTACCAGGTTCACCGGGTTGATATATTGCGTTCCCATCCCGCCTGAGGCAAGGTGCATCATGGTGTCGGAGACAAAGCTGTCTGACGCGAAGAGAACAATGCGGGCCGATTCGGGGGAACGGTCAATCAGCCTCTCGATCACCGGTGTTTCCCCTTCATTCTCGTCTTTCGTCGCGGCTTTCTTCCGGTTGACATCTTCCTTTTCCTCCCTGTCGTCAATAAGCGAAAACGGCCTGTCCGTGAAATAGGATGAAAAGCGTCCCTCGATCACGAGTGCCAGGAGCTTTCTGCCTGCATCATCCCCGGTGGGGAATCCCAATGCGCCGTGAGCGCTGAAATCGGGCTGCAGATTCGTTTCCTCGGATGTCCAGGCCTGCGGCGAACTCTGGAGCAGGCGAAGAATGTTGCGATCCTTGTTTTTGTCGGGATCAACGGCAATCGGCGAAGCCCAGTTCAGGGTTACCTGGTCTATCCCGGCGGCAATGCCGCTTTGCCGATCCATTCCGTCGGCACGGATATCCACAAAGTAGGGATACTCGACCATGCGGGTCTCTCTGACTGAAAACCCCGCCACACGTCGTTCCACAGGAATGGGAAACGCGGCGTTCTGCGGATCCAGAACCAGCTTGTTTTCAACATTGATACCGTGGTGGTCCAGCCACTCGGCGAGGCCGGAATCCTTTTTCGCGGCGGACAGCCGGTCCTGCAGATTTACCGAAAACGGCGACATCGCCAGGACCACCGTACCCCCGCGCATCAAAAACTGATCCATGGCAAATAACTGCCTGGTATCAAGCCGTTCCGGCGCTAATATCATCAGTAGGTCCGTTTCCTCCGGAACCCATCCGTTTTTCAGATCGACCGATTCAACCCGATGCTCTTCCCCAAGGGCATTTCTGAGCCATGAAAAGCCTGGTCCACTGACGGGCCTCCCATAGTCCGGAGGGGGCGGCGTATGCAGCGCCACGGTTTTGAGAAACCCCGTGGAAAAACGTTTGAGCCCCGCTTCAATGCTGCGTTTGACATTTTCCCTGCCGAGATCCTCCGGCAGGGGCACCTGGACAAGTCGGTTGCCACCCTCAAGCACCATGTAGAACCAGAATGTGTCCCGAGAAAAAATGCCTGACGCCATGGGCCGGAATCCGTATTCCGATTGAATCTTCTGGGCCAGGTCGCCGCCGTCGGCGTCGGGATCCTTGATTTCAACAATCAATTGCCCGCCGGACCTTTTTCCGATCTCTTCAAGCACATCCTGAAGATTCATCTTTAACTCAGCGAGTTGTTTCGGCAATTTATTGTCGGCCGAAATATATCCCGTGAATGTCACGGGATGTGAAATCGTGGAAAAAAGATCACCCGCCCCCTGGTATGCATACAGCACCTTCTTTATGGCGCGGGTAATATCGTATTCGGGATTTCGCAGATCAACACTCAGATCCGATTCGCTGCGGACTTTCACCTCGATGAGGTCCTGAAATCCGAGCGTTTCAAACTGGTCTCCATACTTCACAAGGATATCGAAATAGGAGTTGACCACCGATGACTGGTATTTGCTGGCTACCTGAAAGGGAACGGGCCTGATCCCGTATTTCTGACCAGCCTCCTGCTCCAGATCCGGTTCCTCCACGGGATCAATAAACTCGACCCTGACGCGACCACTGCCCGCCAGTGCATATTCCTTCAACAGGTCATGCAGTCTCGGAACAAGCGGCGCCAGCAGCGGGTGGGTCCTGGCGCTGAAATAGCCGCGGATCAGCAACGGTTCATGGAGCCGTGCGAGATAGCTCCGTGTGGCATCGGATATGGAGTAGATAGTGCCACTGGTGATGTCCACCCGTGCCTGACCCACCGGCGCCAGCCACAGGTTCGCCGCCAGGAAGTTGGCAATCAGCAGCGCCGTCAGCAGTCCCCACTGGCGATGGCGTCTGTTCGTTTCATTGCCGGCCCATCGCCGCCGTTCAAGCTCGAATATGTTAAGGGTTAGAAATATGCCCATGACGCACAGGTAAAAATACAAATCCCTGATATCGATAATACCGCGGGTGATGGATTCAAACCGTGACCCCGATCCCACAAGCTTAAGCATCTCCGATATTCTGCCGTCGAAGAGGCCCGTCAGTGCATCTGACCCGATGATATACAATATGCCGCCGATGAGCGTGGTGATCATGAGGCTGACGATTTGATTTTCAGACCTGGCGCTGACAAACAGTCCGATAGAGATATATGCCGCCGCCAGGAACAGGGTGGCCAGGTAACCACCGGCCACGGGACCCCAGTCGAGTGAGCCGATGAACGAAACCGTAACCGGCAGCGGCAGGGTCAGCGCCAGTGCCACCAACACAAGACAGAGACAGGCAAGAAATTTGCCCATAACCAGATGAAACGGCGGAGCGGGCGAGGCGAGCAGGAACTCCAGGGTGCCGGAACGTCGCTCCTCGGACCACATTCGCATGGTAATGGCCGCGGAAAGAAAGATCACCAGGATCGGCATCCATTCAAAGAGGGGACGTACATCGGCAATATTACGGCTGAAAAAAGTTTCGACCCAGAAGAAGATAAAAAACGTTATTGACAGAAAGGCTCCCAGAAAAATGAAGGCCGTGGCAGACGAAAAAAACGTGGATATTTCCTTTCGGGCAACATGCAGACTCTGTTTCATGATTTCGCCCTCCCCTCCTGTATGGACATGTCACCGAATATTGTCTCAAGATCCCGGCTTTCAGGATACAGTGAGAAAAGACGTGCGCCGTGATCAATCACCGCTTTCGCCACAGCAGGCGCTGTATGAACGGCACGACCGTCCCCATCGGCAGTAAGGGCGTATCGGAACGAACCGTTGTCGCCGGGCAGAACCTCGAAATTCGCGATGCCTGAAATTGCGTTGAATATCGATCCGGCCCGATCGGGTTCCACATCCGTGGCAATGACGAGGCGATTCACGCGACGGAGGTCCTCAAGCGGCGAATCAAGGTATTTCTTTCCATTGCGAAGAATGATGACACGATTGCAGATCGCCTGCACTTCCTGGAGTATATGGGTCGACAGAATAACCGTGGCCGTGCGGGCAAGGTCCCTGATGAGATTCCGCATCTGGAAAATCTGGCTCGGGTCCAGGCCGCTGGTAGGTTCATCAAGAATGATGATTTTGGGCGCATGCAGAATCGCCTGGGCCACACCGACTCGCTGACGGTAGCCCTTCGAAAGCGTGCTGATGCGCTCCGTGGCCTTGGACTCCAGTTCGGTTCGTCCGATGACATCACGAAGCATTTCGATCCTCCTGCGCTCCGGAATGCCATGCAGCGACGCCGCATAGTCCAGAAAGCCGATGACGGTCATGTCGTGGTACAGCGGACAGTTTTCCGGCAAATACCCTATCCGCTGCTGAATTGCACTGCGGTCGGTTTCCATGTCCAGCCCGTCGATGGCAATTCTGCCGCCGGAGGGTTCCAAACAGCCCGTGAGCATTTTAAGGATCGTTGTCTTGCCGGCGCCGTTGTGACCGAGAAGACCGACGATTTCACCGGTACCGATTTGAAAAGAGACATCATTGACGGCAATCAGCTCGTCGTACCGCCGTGTCAGAGACTCAACGTTGATCATCATTATCCTCTCCATTCCTTTTCTTCTGCATCATCCCCCGTTCCATAAGAAAGACTTTATCGAACATGAAATCGACATCTTTATCAAATTCACCGATATGTTCAAGTATTTTTCATGGAGCTGTTTCATTGCCGATCCTTTATCATGAGGAAATTCATATGGTTCCGGTCAATATCTCCGGCTGATACCTGTTGATATTCCTCTCGGAATTCGCCCCATAATAACGACAGGGCATTTTTCAACGCAAACGCTGCGTCCGGGTCGTAATCCCCTGAATGAGCGGCAAAATCGCCCATGAAGATCTCTTTAAAGCCGTTCATCCCGTATGGCGGCTTTTCGTCTTCTCCCCTTATTGCGGAAAAAAACTCCCGGGTCTGCTCCAGAGATATGCCTGCAAAAGCCGGTTCCATCTGTAACACCCTACGGGCCCAGAAGGTAAAAATGAAACGACGGCAGGTTGCCTCGGGAAAGTGCGCGACCCACTCTTTCTGCGGATATGATGCGGCAAGTTTCGCAAGCAGGCCATCCAGCGCCATCATCTCTTGAAGTGCCGTACGGCATTTATTGATATCGGAGAGCCACTGAAAGTCTCGGTATTCTTCCTTTTCCGATGATCCGACATAGTACTGCGGTCTCTGCGCCACAAGGCCCGACAGGATATGTTCCCAGTATTCTCCCCAGAAATCTGATTTGAAGCCCTGACGATGGAACCAACTTGCCTTTATCCGGGCCTCCGCTTCACACCGCAATGCATCGACAACACCGTACCCCACCCGGAACAGTGTTACGAGGTGATGACGCTCCAGAAGCTTCACCGCCGACGCATGATCATGACCGCAGGCCGCTTCAATGCCCAGATTGATTATGCAGGCCGCTCTCTTACTAGCCTGCATCAAATCTTCGTGTTCCGGCGTCATACATCCGTCCGCCGAGAGGATCTGGTTGGCAAGGCCTGCGAATTCCAGCTTCAACCGGTCCAGAAGCGGAGGGTCTCCGATACAGCTCACAGCTTCCGTGAACAGATTTCTTGTCCCGGCCTGGGCAAGCGGAATAGCAGGAACCGGTCCGATGATTGCTTCATCATGGGCTGAGCCGGAAACGCCCGGCCCGTCCGTTACGAGAACGGCGGCATCCAGGGGAGCGTATACGGCGAGGGCTTCCTCATATGGCAGGAATCCGTGCTCCGCAAGACGCGCACTTTTCAGCTGGTACATCTCTTCTTCCAGTTCGGCAGGTATTGTTCCCCCGAGTCCACAGATGAGACTCGCATACCGCTGAGAATCTTCACGCGCCAGTGCGCTGATAATATCTTCAATGCTTTCCCTGTATTCCCGGTCAACTGCCCGTATATGGAAGACCCCGTCGATGCTGAAAAACCCCTCCGGGAGATCAAGGAGATCATCCTCATTGTTGATTTCCATCACCTCAGCGGTTTTGAACAAGTAATAACAGGCGAGATATTCACCCTCGCCCAGAAGCCACCGGGCGAGTTTTTGACGGTCGGCCTGACGGAAAAGATTCAACCAATGAAATGTATGGGATATATCGAGACGGTCTTTCTTCCATAATTCCAGATCAAGGAGATACTGCCACTGGTCGGTTGTCGCCGATGAAAGAATGGCCATGGAGTCATCCGCTCCGACTTTTTTGATCAACCAGAAGAAATCTTCACAGGGGAGCTCCCGGATCAGCGCTCCCGGGTCATGACTGTCGAGTATTTCTTTTAACACCTCTCTGCCTGTCAAGGCATGCAGCTTCCTCGACAAACATTCGCTTTCATATACCACCGCAGGCATTACCGGTTCGGTTTCGTTCACTCTCTTACTGTTCATAACGGTCAAATCGGAGATACTGTCTTCAGCCTGATCACTACATCAACAATTATGAAACTTTCGCGTGATGACCGGTTTCAAACACAGCCGAACGTTCATTGCCCGCATCACGGAAATGAGAATTGATGGCCTTCCGGTCGTTCCATATATAGTCTACGATATCACATAGAGAGGCGTCTTTCCGGCTCAGCCATCCGGGGCAGCTTGCCGATACCTTGTATCGTCCCGTATCATGATTCCAATGAATCTCCATTATCCCTCCATTGACACCCATCAGGGGCAGAAAGTACTGTAAATCTTTTCCGTTTCTGACATCCTCGGCAAGACGCCCGGCATCCTTTTTTGACCTGATCTGAAACCTCTTATGATGTACCATGCCTCCTCACCCCGACACCATCATGATGATGCCGGCTTCCCGGAGCGTTGTCTCCATATTCCGCTTTATGCGGATCTTCGTGCACGGCCCGTACGCCCTCCAATATTGAAAGAGCCGCCGGATCTGCGTAAATAAGTTCACCGTTATTGTAAATTGCCTTCACACCGATCATCGGTGACGAGATGACTTTTTCTCTTTCCATCGCACATCCCTCCTTTTGTTTCATGTCTGAGACGTTCCGTGCAGGTTACTACCCGATATCATTATTACTTCGGCAACAATAAATATATGTCAAAGCCGTCGTTCTCGTGACAACGGGAATCCGGAATTGGCCTGGATGCCGGATCAAGTCCGGCATGACAGTTGATATGTTTAATTGCCGCAGTAATAATGCAATAATCTTCCGAGACTCTTCCCTCCCGATGGGGAAGGCCGGGTTGGGGTGTAACATTTTCATAAGGCAAAGGCTTTCTCCCCTCCCCCGGCTCACACAGAACCTGAACGCCGCCCATCCCGACCGGTAAAATGAGATGGGCGGCTGTCCCGGTGAATGTGTTATTCCGTCTTTACGGGAATCTTCTTAACGGCGGCCTTTGCCTGTTCGGTCTTGGGTACGGTAATATGAAGAACGCCCTTCTTGAATGACGCCGTCGCCTTGTCCGTATCGACGCCTTCAGGAAGCGGAATCACACGTTGAAACGACCCGTAGCGCCGCTCCATATGCCAGTAGTTCTTGTCTTTTTCTTCCTTTTCTTCTTTTTTCTCCCCCTTGAGGGTCAATGCGTTTCGTTCAAGCAGGACGTCGATGTCCTTTTCATCCATTCCGGGAAGTTCCGCCGTAACGGTGAGTTCCTTGTCGTCTTCTTTTACGTCGATAGTGGGAACAAATTGATCCCGCCACTCACCGAAAGGCTCTCCCTCAAAGTCGCGGAAGAATGAGTCAAACATTTCATTCATTCGCCGCTGCAGAGCGAAAAAGGGATGTTCCTCTTCGCGCCGCACGGAAACGTCTCGTTCCTTCCTGCGGATTGGCATCAAATCTCTCAGTTGCATCGTCTTTACCTCCCTTTACCCGGTTTTTACGGTTATTTTTTTCGGTTTTGTCTTTTCGGCCTTTGGAAGTATCAGCCGTAATACTCCGTCCTTGACGGTCGCCTCGATTTTGTCCTGATCAATTTCATCGGTAACCGTGAAGGATCGTCGAAAATCGCCGATACCATACTCTGCATAGGCAACCCGGTAATCCTGGTGGTATGCTTCAGCGTTGACGGTTCCGTGCATCGTCAACACGCCTTTTTCCAACGTAATATCGACATTCTGCTCATCAACTCCGGGCATGTCGGCGATAAGTATGATCGAATCGGCTTTCTCAATAATGTCGGTCCTCGGTATAAATACCCGTCGAGAGCGGGTCGTTTCCGCCTGTAAGGGGTTCCGTTCTTTTCGGATCTCAAGACCTTTTCCTGTTTCTGCCATAAGAATCACCTCCTCCCTTACTCACTCTTGATGGATATCTTCCTCGGCTTATCACTTTCGATACGAGGAAGTTTCACGGTAAGGATGCCCTTTTGATACGAGGCTTCAACCTTGTTTCCATCGACCCTGAAGGGCAACCGCACGCTTTTCCTGAATGTGCCGTGGGGCCGCTCCTGTCGGTGGTAGGCTTCTCCTTCGGCAAGCTCTTCCATGACCCTCGATCCGCTTACTGTCAGAACATCACCTTCAACAGAAATATCGATGTTCTTCGGATCAACACCGGGTATCTCCGCTGTTACCAGCACGTCGTTCTCCCGTGACCAGGTGTTGGCGGCGGGAAAACTTTGAGAATACGGAATGCTGGTACCCGAAAAGAGACGCCCCATTTCCCGCTGCATGCGGTCAAGCTCGAGCCACATATCCTGCATCCAGTTAAACTCTCTAAATCCCGGTATCAACATATGCGGTACCTCCTTTCCTCACGTTTTTTTAAAATCTCCTGTAAAATAGCTTGTTTAAAACTTCATGTCGCTG
>Ga0334884_1005243_pt1 | contig 12568 bp, 8 predicted proteins | sample GraSluR1_MG_7_FD_207215 | JGI IMG/M metagenome (GOLD analysis project Ga0334884, IMG submission 207215) | Sludge microbial communities from methane-producing bioreactor in Wageningen University, Netherlands - Granular Sludge_12_05 R1 | ecosystem: Engineered > Bioreactor > Anaerobic > Unclassified...
GGCCATCTCTTTACACTAAAAAACATGAGCGACATGGAAGAAGGCAAAGACTACAAAGATTATCTTGATCCCAATTCTCTTGTCGTTCTTGAGGATGCTCTTGTAGAACCGATACTTGCTGAAGCCAAACCAATGGACAAGTTCCAGTTTATGCGCCACGGCTACTTCTGCGCCGATTACGAAAGCACGCCGGAAAAGCCGGTATTCAACCTTACGGTCTCCTTAAAGGATTCCTGGGGAAAACAGAAGAGGTAATTTTTACAATTGTGAAACTGCGGCAAGAATATGCCGCGTTAAGCGATAGTGAAGCAGTGGTGAAGCGATTGTAGGGGCGGGCAAGCGGTTGCAAGCAATTGGCAAGCAGTCGGCAAGCAATAGTTTTAAAATGCGGCTAAGCTGTTGCTGAGCAGTCGCTGAGCATGGCTGAGCGATCGTTAGTAGCGGTCAAACGATAGTCAAACGTTGTCAAACAATAGTCAAACGATCGGAGGACCTTAAGGACCAGCCCCTTACCGTCGTTCCCGAATGTCCCTATCGGGAATCCAGCGGCTTTTGTTTAGGTCCTAGAAAGCTAGTCATAGCAAGGACCTAGAGACACTGTGTCCCGGCTCACGGCCAGAGAGCCAACGAGTTGCGAGTTGCGCGAATCGGCTGGTAGTTACACCAGGCCCCTCTCCGTCTTCCCGGCTCACGTGCATACCGGGAAGACGATAAAGATAAAAATGGTTATCACAATAGTTTGACAACTGTTTGACGATCGTTTGACCATTCTTTGACAGTATTTTACACGACTGCTTGCCAGTCTTTACAACTGTTTCACCATTGCTTCACCATTGTTTCACGCCGGATGATCCCCCGGCAGCTTCACGTGGCACTTTACATGCCACAAATATTTAGAAAAACTACCGGAGGTTTATAGAATGTCTATGAAAACTCGCGTCAGATTCGCACCAAGCCCCACGGGGTCACTGCACATCGGGGGAGCTCACACAGCTCTCTTTAACTGGCTGTACGCACGCCACAACGGAGGAACATTTGTCCTCCGCATAGAAGATACAGATAAGGAACGTTCTACTGCTGAATACGAGCAGTCGATAATGGACGGGATGAGATGGATGGGGCTTGACTGGGATGAAGGTCCCGACAAGCCGGGGGAGTTTGGCCCTTATCGGCAGTCAGAACGCATGGATTCCTACACCAGGTATGCGGAACAGCTCCTTGATGCCGGACTTGCCTATAAAGATGATGGAGCGGTCCTTTTTAAAGTGCCGACGGGAAAACTTGTTACTTTTGATGATGAAGTCTACGGACACATAGAAGTGCTGAGTGAGAATGCATCCGTAAACCAGGATGGTACCATCAAAGACATAGTCATCCTCAAAAGGGATGGAATGCCGACTTATAACTACGCTGTAGTCATTGACGACTTCACGATGAACATAAACATGGTCATTCGCGGAGAGGACCACATTATAAACACGCCAAAACAGCTGCTGATCTATCAGGCCCTTGGATTCGAGGCTCCAAAGTTTGCACACCTTCCGATGATCCTCGGCAAGGACAAGAAAAAGCTTTCCAAACGCCAGGGAGCAACGAGCGTTTTCGAATACAGCGACCTTGGATATCTTCCGGACGGTGTATTCAACTTCCTTGCACTGCTTGGATGGTCGCCGAAGAGCGGACAGGAAGTCTTCACGCGCGAAGAGGCCATAAAGCTTTTTGACATTTCCTCGGTAACAAAAAAACCCGCTGTCCTTGATATGGACAAACTGAACCACATAAATCAGGAACAGATGAAGATAATGGACCCCTTCAAGCTCCTCGAGATCATCAAGCCCTTCTGGAAAGACCTTGGGTTCGATGTAAGCAGCTATTCTGACGAATACCTGGCATCATCACTCCAGGCAATGGGCGGCAGGGGACAGACGACACTTCAGCTTGCTGAATACAGCGACTACTTTATCAGTTTTGAAGCAGTTAAAGAGAGGTACAAGGCGGACGATATTAACGAAGAACGGCGTCCGGTACTGAAGAAATTCTACAGTGAACTCCTTCAGGTCTCCGTCTTCACACCGGAAGCACTTGAAGCTTTCACAAAATCATGGGTCGAAGCCAACGGAAGCAGCATGAAAGAGGTGGCCCTCCCGTTAAGATGGGCCCTAACCGGAAGAAAGGTAAGCCCCGGAGTCTTTGAGGTAGCAGCCCAGCTGGGGCCTGAAGAATGCCATAAGAGACTGGCTTATTACGAGCTGGTCTGATGACTGGCAAGCCATTGGCAAGCGTGGGCAAGCAGTAGGCAAGCGTGGGCAAGCAATAGGCAAGCGGTAGGCAAGCAATAGGCAAGCAGTAGGCAAGCAGTCGGCAAGCAATAGGCGAGCGGTTGTAAAAACGGTCAAACGATCGTCAAACAATTGTCAAACAGTAGTCAAACGCTTGTAGGGGGCAAGGGCAGGGTCGGGGAATTTGCAGCCTTTGGCTGCGGAGAATTCGCGCCCTTCAGACGCTGGTGAATTTGCTCGCTGCGCTTTGCGGAGAATTGCGGCAATAAATACTGGCAATAGGCAAGCGTGGGCAAGCAGTCGGCAAGCAATTGTAAGAACCTTAGGAACTTGCCCCCTCCGTCGTTCCCGAATGCTTAAATCGGGAATCCAGTGGTTCTGTTTAGGCTTTAAAAATAGTAATAGCAAGGATCTAGAGTCACTGGTTCCCCGTTAAAAGACGTCCGGGGACGACGGGGAATTAGATTTTCACAACAGTTTGACTACCGTTTGACAATTGTTTGACTATCGTTTGACCGCTATTATAAACAACCGTTTCACCATTGCTTCACTATCGTTTCACGGCGATGAAATCGCCACTTAACCATTGTAACGGCGTCGGACGGTGAAATAACCTTTTTTATTACGCAAAGAGGATGGTAAAGATGAGTAAAAACCTGCTTTTGATAGACGGGCACGGACTTGCATTCAGGGGGTTCTATGCTCTTCCTGAGACATTGTCCGCTGCTGACGGAACGCCTACCAACGCTATATTGGGATTTACAACGATGCTTCTGAACGGGCTTGATAAATGGGGACCGGACAGAGTTGGGCTCTTTTTTGATCCCAAGGGCCCTACAAGGCGCCATGAACTTTTTAAAGAGTACAAGGAGGGCAGAAAGCCGACTCCTGAGGGATTCAAGATCCAGATGCCCCTCATAATAGAGATTAGCAAGGCGATGGGTATACCAGTATTCATCAGAGAAGGCATGGAAGCCGATGATTATATAGTTTCTACCGCAAAGAAGGCATCTGATGAGGGGTGGAACGTCAGTATTTTTTCTGCAGACAAAGATCTTTTTCAGATCATAAACGGAAATATTAAAATTATTCGTCCTACAAAGGGCGTAAGCGACTTTAAGATCTACGATAAAAAACTTTTTATTGATGAATATGGCTTCATGCCTGAAGCCATGGCGGACTATCTTGCATTGGTCGGCGATGCTGTGGACAACATTCCGGGAGTCCCGGGAATAGGTGATAAGACTGCCAAAGACCTGATCGGCAAATTCGGATCACTGGAAGGCATTTTTGATAATCTGGAAGAGGTCCCTAAGGGCAGAAGGTCAAAACTTGAGGAAAACACGAAGCTTGCCTACTCAAGCAGGGATCTGATAATACCCCAGACAACAGAAAGCGTTCCTCTTGAAGAGCTTGTTATGAAGGATCCGGAAGAAGACCTGCTTGTGGAGCTATGCACCAGACTGAGCCTGAGGAGGCTTTTGGAGCGCATCCTGCCTCATGCGAAGGTATCCGGAAGCACTAAAGTTCCGAAAAGACCTGCTGACAACGTACTTACAAAAGCACCTGCTGTTACTCCTATGGTCGATATAGGTGATATGCCTGAGAGCGTTGAGGCTGATCACGATGAGCTTTTTAAAGCTGTTGAGCTTGCCATGGCACCAACAGAAGAAAGTAAAACCAAGCTAAGCATCTTTGACAGAGAAGGGAGAAATACCTTCCTTGAGTTGAGTGACCCGGATCAAAAGGGGATGTGGGCAGAGTGGTGCCAACGCGGCACGTTGACCATCTTCGGATACAGGGACCTACTTTCTAAATATGATATCCCTCTTCCTTCAACGCAGAAGATAAAGGACGTAGAGATAGCACATTACCTTCTCCATCCTGACCGCGGGGGAAGCTCCATAGAGAAGACGCTTGGACGCAAACTTCCTCAGGGGATCGAACTTGCAAGGGAACTCTTCGCGCTGTGGGATGCCTTCGAGCCGGAAATGATAAAGTTCGGACTGGACAAGCTTATGATGGAGCTTGACCTTCCTCTCTCAGTAGCACTGGCTGATCTTGAGCGCAATGGAGTATTTGCAGATGTAAGCAATTTGGCTTCAATGGAGAAAGATCTGGAGAAAACTATAGCACAGACTGAAACAGATATTGAAAAATTAGTGGGAGAAAGAATTAACCTTAATTCACCAAAGCAGGTAGCATGGCTTCTCTTTGAGCATCTCCACCTCCCCCCGCTGAAGAAAACTCAGACCGGTTACTCGACAGACATGAGTGTCCTTGAAGAGCTGGCACGCCTGCCGGAGCCGCTTTGCGACGTACCGAACAAGATAATAGAGTATCGTGAGGAGGCAAAAATACTCTCCGGATTTGTCCAGCCCTTCCTTTCTGTAGCTTCAGAAGGTGATGGGTTTATCCATTCTACTTTTGACCACCTTTCTACGGGCACGGGCCGTCTCTCAAGCAGGGACCCGAATGTACAGAATATGCCGCTCTTCGGAAAGTGGGCTGTGAGGTTCAGGGATTGTTTTATACCCTCAGAAGAGGGCAAGATATTTGTCGCGGCGGACTACTCCCAGATAGAGTTGAGGGTGCTTGCTCACTTATCCGGTGAGGAGAGGCTCATAAGCGCTTTTTCAGAGGGGCGTGACGTACACATGGAGACAGCGTCATGGGTCTTCGGGCTTCCAGCGGACAAGATCACCCAGGAACAGCGGCGGTTTGCCAAGGTCGTCAACTTCGGTCTCCTCTACGGGATGGGGGCTCACGGTCTTGCGCAAAGGCTTGGAATATCCAGACCCCAGGCAGCGAGCATGGTCGAGAGATACTTCAGCGTCCTCCCCAATGTAAAGGGATATCTTGAAAAGAGCGTAAGGGAAGCAAAGGAAGCAGGGTATACAAGATCAATATTTGGCAGGATAAGACCTCTTTCAGAAGTTGCCACAACAGCCGGAAGAGGGAATAACCCTATAGACAGGGTCGCAGTTAACACGCCGATCCAGAGTGCAGCATCCGACATTGCAAAAGTTGCCATTATGAGGTTCGACAAAGTAGTAAAGGAAGAATTCAAAGGAGCTAAGACAGTTCTTCAGATCCACGACTCAATAGTCTGCGAGTGTTATGAAAAAGATGCAGAGAGGCTGGAGAAGAGACTGGTCGAGGTAATGGAAAGCGTAGACGTTCTGAGTGTACCTGTAAAGGCAGAACCAAAGCGAGGAAATTCGCTGAGCAAAGTGTAGAAAAACAATTGTGAAACTGCCGGAATAGCACCGGCGTGAAACAATGGTGAAGCTGTAGTGAAGCAGTTGTTTTTAATATCGGTCAAACGATAGTCAAACAGTAGTCAAACTGTCGTCAAAAGCGGGCGGAGACCGCATCCGCCGGGAGAATTGCGGCGTGAATCATGCCGCGGAGAATTTGCAACGTCTACGCTGCGGAGAATTTGCTCGCTTCGCATTGCGGAGAATTGCCTGATTCCATCAGGCGGTGAATCAAGGTCTTTTATCCGTCTTCCCCGAGTGCCTGTATCGGGGACCCAGTGTCTCTAGATCCTTGCTATTATTAGCTTTCTAAAGCCTAAACAAAAGCCGCTGGATTCCCGATTTAAGCATTCGGGAACGACGGAGGAGGTCAGTTCCTAAGGTTCTACAATTGCTTGCCTATTGCTTGCCGACTGCCGCTATTGCTTGCCTGATTTTTGTCCACCCTTACGACTGCTTCACCACTGCTTCACTACGTTTCACGCGGCGTATTTTTGCCGCAGTTTCACAATCGTAAGGACCGCTCCTACTACAGCTTAGCAAATTCTTCTCCATTTTCGATCAAACATATTGTAAAAACAGTGTGTAAATTTACTTGCGTCTTTCTTAAACCTGCAATATAATGTACAGCTGTATGTTAGACGTATCAGAACATCTGGAGGTGCAATACATTGAAAAAGGATATCCATCCAAAATACGAAACCTGCAAGGTGACCTGCGCCTGCGGTAACACATTCGAAACCAGGTCCACTACAGGAGACATGAGGGTTTCGGTCTGCAACGCATGCCATCCCTTCTACACAGGTAAGAAGGGCCGCGTAATAGAAGCCGGACGACTTGAAAAATTCCGTCAGAAGTACGCAGGAGTGAACTACGGACAGAAGAACGTAACAGAGGGTACAGAAGAATAGCTTTTACCCACGAGGGGAGCGAACCGGCTCCCCTCGTTTTTCTAGTAACTCCGACCCTTTGTCAATTTACTGTCGCGTCTGATGAAAGGAGGCTGTCTCCTTGCCTATAGAAGTTGAACTGATCGCAAGTACACCTGATGCCGCTCGGATAGTTGCCGCTGCTGCCAAGATCTGTTACAGCCCCTCCGGAGCTGTAGACATACTTGAAGGACTCGACGGAGAAAAAACGGTATCTTTTCTTAAAATGCTTCGCGAATCCGGCCATCTTTCACCGTTTGAACACATATCGTTCACTTTTGCCGTTGAGGGCATAAGCAGGGTAGCGACTCACCAGCTTGTCAGACACAGGCTTGCAAGCTACTCTCAGCAGAGCCAGAGATATGTCGGTATGTCAGGACAGACATGCATTGTGCCTCCTTCGGTACTTAACAATGAGAAAGCTAACGCATTATTTGTGAAACAGATCGATGATGCGTGGGACTGCTATAAAGAACTGGTCGTTCTTGGGATCTCAAAGGAAGACGCCCGCTTCATCCTGCCTCACGGAACCGAGACCAGGCTTGTGATGACTATGAATGCGCGCGAACTTCACCATTTTTTCACCCTGAGGCTCTGCAGAAGGGCTCAGTGGGAGATAAGGGAGCTTGCCCGAAAAATGCTGATACTGGCAAGGGATGCCGCTCCGGAAATATTCGATCTGGCCGGACCTTCATGTGTTGTTGAAGGTGTATGCAAAGAGGCACATTCCTGCAACGAACCATACGAAAACATGGAGAAGATGTTGTCTGAATGAAAATAAATATTGCGTTGCAGCGGATGATCATATCCGCTTTTATGGCTGTCCCCAAAAGGATACCCGTTGGAGGGCAGGCAGTTATTGAAGGAGTGCTTATGAAAGGCCCAGAGCATTGGGGCCTTGCAGTCAGAGAACCGGGAGGCACCATATGGCTCAAAGCCTGGCTTGGCTCTGAGTGGCTCAAAAATGGCATATGGAAGTATCCGGTCATAAGAGGCTTTGCCACCATGGTCGAGATGATGAGGATAGGCATGAGGGCGTTGTCCATTTCAGCCGAGATCAGTCTGGGAGAAGAAGAAAAAATATCGCCTCTTGAAATGGCAGGTGCTATTGCAGTTGCGATATTTGCGGTAGCCGGGCTTTTTGTCGCTTTGCCGATGTTGGTTTCTGAATACCTGACATCCCTATTGGGACTTACCCACCTTTCCAAGAATATAACGGAAGGCATCTTAAGGGGAATAATATTTGTCGGATATGTCGCAATGATAGGGCTTTGGAAAGACATACAGCAGGTATTCGCTTATCATGGAGCAGAACATAAAACGATAAATGCATATGAAAACGATGCCGAGCTGACTCCTGAGAATGTTGCGAAATTCTCAAGGATCCATAGGCGCTGCGGCACATCATTTTTGCTTGTGGTGATTTTTGTGAGTATCATAGTGTTCTCTGCCATAGGCGGAGGCTCTCTGCTTTGGAGGATCGGAAGCAGAGTGTTTCTGCTGCCGCTTGTGATAGGAATATCGTATGAGTTCATAAAAGGAGCCTCAAACTCTGAAACATGGGGGAAATACTGTATCATGCCCGCTCTCTCGCTCCAATACATAACGACGAGAGAACCGAGGCTGGATCAGATAGAGGTAGCCCTGGCAGCGCTGGATCTGGCATTGCACCCGGAGACAGCCGGGGAAAACACGCAGAGTGGAGCAGTTGTGGAACAATAGTGAAGCAGTGGTGAAGCAGTTGTAAGGGCGGTCAAACTATAGTCAAACAATTGTCAAACAGTAGTCAAACGTTTGTGAGGGGCAGGGTCGGGGAATTTGCTCGCTTCGCATCGCGGAGAATTGCGGCCCAAAATACTGGCAAGCAATAGGCAAGCAGTCGGCAAGCAATAGGCAAGCAGTCGGCAAGCAATAGGCAAGCAATTGTAGAACCTTAGGAACCGGCCTCCTCCGTCGTTCCCGAATGGGTCCATCGGGAATCCAGCGGCTTAGAGCCTCAAGATTTAATGTGTTCAACGAGTCAAAACAAAAGACACTGGATCCCCGATTGGTCCACTCGGGGAAGACGCTAAAGATAAAAATGGTTATCACAACTGTTTGACGACTGGTATTTTAACGACTGCTTGCCAATTGCTTGCCGGTCTTTGCAACAGATTCCCGCGGCAATAATGCCGCAGTTTCATGCAGGAATAATTTTACTGCAACTTAAACAGGTGGTGTAACTATAGATGGAATTAATGGATAAGCTTAGGGAGATCGAAAAAAGTTATAAAGAGATCGAGGCGCGTATGGCAGACCCTGATGTTGCGAACGATCAGCGTGAGATGCAGTCTCTTGGCAAGAAGCACGTTGACCTCAGCAAGATCGTCGATGCCTTTATGAAGTATGAGTCAGTACTTAAGGGAATAGATGACGCGAAGGAAATGATCGCCGCCGATGACAAGGAAATGGCAGAGCTTGCCAAAGAAGAGCTCGCCCTTCTTGAGTCACAGGTGGACGATCTGGAAAAGCAGATACAGATACTTCTTCTTCCAAAGGACCTCAATGACGACAGAAGCGTTATTATCGAGATCAGAGGCGGAGCAGGAGGAGATGAGGCAGCTCTGTTCGCCGCCAACCTCTTCCGTATGTACACCAGGTTTGCTGAACGTGAAAGATGGAAAACTGAAATAATATCGGGAAGCGAGACCGGTATCGGCGGATACAAAGAAATAGTCTTCAGGATAGACGGTGTAGGCGCATACAGCAGCCTGAAGTTTGAAAGCGGCGTACACAGAGTCCAACGTGTACCTGAGACCGAAGCAAGCGGCAGGATACATACCTCGACTGCTACTGTTGCTGTTTTGCCTGAAGCCCAGGACGTAGATATAGAAATACGGACAGAAGACCTGAAGATCGATACTTACCGTGCAAGCGGAGCCGGAGGCCAGCACGTCAACATGACAGATTCAGCTGTAAGGATAACCCACCTCCCTTCGGGAATAGTTGTTACATGCCAGGACGAGAGGTCACAGATCAAAAACAGGGTCAAGGCTATGCATTTCCTCAGGACGAAGCTCTATGATGCGGAACTTCAGAGACAGAATGATGTAATGGCCGCAGAAAGAAAAGGCCAGGTCGGCACCGGTGACCGCTCAGAGCGCATCAGGACATATAATTACCCACAGAACAGGATATCAGACCACAGGATAAACCTTACCCTTTACAAACTCGATCAAATCCTGGACGGAGACATCTACGAACTGATCCGTGCTCTTTCTGATGCGGATCAGGCAGAAAAACTCAAAATGCTGACCGTTTAAGGTGTGAAATTTGAAACTCTCTGAACTTCGTTCCGAATGTGTTGAAATACTTCTGAGGGAAGGAATAGAGAGGCCCTTCTATACTGTTGATCTCATAATATCAAGGGTTCTTGGAATAGAGAGAGCGCTCTTGATAACAAAAGGTGGAATGGAAATTCCCGCGCAGAAATGTGTGGGAATTTTGTCTATGACAGGGGAACGATCAAGGAGAGTACCTCTCTCATATATACTGGGCGAAGCAGAATTTTACGGCAGGCCTTTTGAAGTAGGTGAGGGCTGCTTAATTCCCAGGCCTGAAACCGAGTTGCTGGTCGAGGAAATGCTCAGAGCCTGTCCCAATGCTTCAAGGTTTGCAGACTGGTGCACGGGAAGCGGCTGCATAGGCATAACATTGCTTCTGGAAAATGACAAACTTTCCGGTTATGGTATTGATTCAAGCCAAAAAGCTTTAAATTGGGCAGTTCTGAATACAAATAAATATAATTTAAATTCACGTTTTGTTTTAATTCTCAATTCAGACCCTTCAGTTTGCAGCATTGAGAAAGGATCTCTTGATTTTATAATTGCGAACCCGCCATATATTTCAACAAGAGATATAGATGGACTCATGGCAGACGTAAAGGACCATGAACCGATCGAAGCGCTTGACGGTGGAGAGGACGGTACTGACCTTTACAGACTCTTTTTCACACATTTCCCCAAGTTATTAAAAGATGAAGGTTTAATAGGGGTCGAGACAGCGGGTGACGAACAGGCTGAGATCCTGCTGTCTGTTGCGCCGCCGGATTTTGTTCTAATGAACAGGATTTATGACTATAACGGCATATTAAGACACCTGACGTGGAAAAAGAATTAAAAATAGTATAGAATTCGGAAAGTTATTTCAGATAAACAATATTTTCGTGAAGGAGCGTTTTTTATGGAAAAAAGAGAACTTGTCATCATTGGAGCAGGACCCGCAGGTCTCACCTCAGCTATTTACGGGCGCCGTGCCGGTCTTGATGTGCTGCTTCTAGAGAAAGGCATTCCGGGCGGTCAGATCAACATAACAGACGAGATAGAAAACTGGCCCGGTGTCATTCATTCATCAGGTTCAGAGCTTGGTGTTTCCTTCCGGAAGCATGCCGAACACTTTAAAACGGAATTCAGGGACTGTACTGTATCAGGGATCGAGATACGGAACGGAAGCAAGATCGTTATTACTGATAAAGGCGAGGTCGAAGCTGAAGCGATAATCCTTGCAACAGGAGCAAGCTTCCGCAAGCTTGGCTGCAAAGGCGAAGCCGAATTCACCGGCGGGGGAGTCAGCTATTGTGCCGTATGTGATGCTGCATTTTTTGAGGATGAAACTATCGCGGTGGTCGGCGGCGGTAATGTTGCAGTAGAAGAGGCCGGCTATCTGACCCGCTTTGCTTCAAAAGTGTATATAATCCACAGGCGCGATGAATTCCGCGCGGACAGGCTGGCAATAGAACAGGCTCTTTCAAATCCCAAGATAGAACCGATCTGGAACTCCGTTGTTGAATCCATCGAGGGTGAGGGACTTGTAGAGAAGCTGGTGCTGAAGAACGTCAAAACAGGAGAAGTCTCTGACCTTCCTGTAGCGGGAGTATTCATCTTTGTAGGCACTGAGCCAAACGTATCCTACCTTGGCGAACCCGGGTCGGTAGTAAAACAGACCAGAGGCGGATGGATCGATACCAATGACAAAATGGAGACATCTGTCGAAGGGATATTTGCCGCAGGCGACATCCGCGAAAAGTATCTGCGTCAGGTCGTAACGGCTGCCGGGGACGGAGCAGTTGCTTCCATGGCAGCATATTCCTACATAACAGAACAGCTCCACCTACGTTCCGTACTGATCGACCCCGAACACGTATACGCACTCCTGACATCCAGCATAGATCAGGATCAGATAAACCTTCAGGTAGAGGCAGAAAAGTACTCCGGGAAGAGCGGAGTAAAGATCGCTCTCATAGACGGCTACAGAAACGCAAGAATGGTAGAAAAACTTGGAATAAAAGAACTGCCCGCACTTCTTGAACTTAAAAAAGGCGAGATCGTACGCTCATCCAAACCCGAAAATATGGAAGCAGTCAAAGAGTTCGTTAAGTAAGAATATTTCTACTATGGTGAAGTGCGGCGTGAAAACGCCGCGCTAAGCGGCGATCTTATTGCCGGGAAGCAATGGGGAAGCAGTCGTTAAAATGCAGCCGGGAAAAGCTCCGGCGGCAATCAATAGGCAAGCGTACGCAAGCAATAGGCAAGCAGTCGTTAAAATACTGTCAAACAATGGTCAAACGGTCGTCAAACAGTTGTCAAACTATCGCTATTGAGATAACCATTTTTATCTTTATCGTCTTCCCGGTATGCACGTGAGCCGGGATCCAGTGTATTTTGTTTAAATCTGTAAAGCCTGTAATAACCTAAGTTCGAAGCCGCTGGATTCCCGCTCAGGTACATACGGGAATGACGGAGAGGAAGGCCAATGCCGGGAACGACGGAGATTTTGATTCCCGGTTCGTAATGCACCCTTAAAAACTTTTAATTTTATCCGCTAATAATAGACTGACTTATCTTTATCGTCTTCCCCGAGTGCTTGTATCGGGGATCCAGTGTCTTTTGGTTAAGTCTTTAAATGCCAGTAATAATCTAAACCTTAAGCCGCTGGATTCCCGATAGGCACATTCGGGAACGACGGAGATTTTAGTTTGTGTTTTAAGGTTCTACAATTGCTTGCCAACTGCTTGCCTATTGCTTGCCAGATTTTTGTCCGCCCCTACAACGGCTTCACCATT